>Ga0181553_10001555_pt1 | contig 20309 bp, 15 predicted proteins | sample 011ome_17_FD_133753 | JGI IMG/M metagenome (GOLD analysis project Ga0181553, IMG submission 133753) | Coastal salt marsh microbial communities from the Groves Creek Marsh, Skidaway Island, Georgia - 011502XT metaG (megahit assembly) | ecosystem: Environmental > Aquatic > Marine > Intertidal...
AAGTTTTTGTCAGCCTTGAGTGTCGATGACTCCAGCCTCCGATTTTTTGAGCGCTACGTAAACGCGTCTAGTCCTCGTTGTTGTTCTCGTCCGGGCCTTCAACAAACATTCGGTTGACAAACTCGTAGGTGAAAAAAGTCACCCCGGTAGACGGTAACATCCGCGCGAGATTTGGCACCATGCCTTTATACATGCCAGATATGCCTTCTCTTCTCGTTATCGTTCCGAACGATTGGAGTAAGCTTTTATATTTAATCTGGTTTCGTTCGATTTGAAGTTTTTGCATTCGAGCGCGAACGACTTGTTGCGGGTACGTGATCAGAGAGGCAACTATTTTTGAAAGCATACCGTAGACGCCGCACTCGGCGCTGGTGAGCTCTCTTTGCTCGCTCGTTGGAGCGATGCCATCGTCGTCGTTCTTTTTGCCACCATTCTCGAGTGCAAAAATCGCTCCTCCTTCTCCTCTGGCTAAACTCTTCAGATTTTCGTAACACGTGAACTGAATGGCGCCGTGCGACACCAACAACAAGCTCGGCGTCAATCCTTTATACAATCCGGGAATGCCTTCGGTTCGTGCGATTGAATACAAACAATCAATTAACCCTTTATATCTCACCACCACTTTAGTAGGTTTTTGAACTTTAACTCCTCCACCCCCGGCACGGCCGCTGCTGCCGCTGCTGCCGCTGCTACTACTCTTCGCCTCCATTCCGCCTCCTCCGCCTCTCTCTTGCAGCGCCAGCCTCGTCTTCGCTACCCATATCGGATTCGTCAATAAACTCACGCAAACGCCCGCCTCCGCCGCCGCCAATAACGTCTCCCCCGAACTAATACTCTTCTTCTCCTTTGTCTTCTTCTTCTCAACCTCGCCGTCGTCGTTCGACGCTTTCTCGTACCGTTTCCGCGCTCGATCGTAAAACGCGAAATACATCGCCCACGATGCCGTGTTCCCGACCACTGCCGGCGAAAGTCCCGCGTATAAGCCTCTCGCGCCTTCGTTTTTCAGAATCGTTTTAAACGCGTGCAAAGTGCCGTTGTATTTCGTGGCGATTTGTAAGTCTTGCACTTGCAATCTGGTCTTGATGACATCGAGCGGGTGTAACGTTATCGTGGCCATAAACCCAGCCGTCGCGCCCGAGACGGCTTCTTTGTTCATTCTTCTCGTTTCTGGTTCTTTTTTACTTCATCGTCTCGAAAAACGAGCCTCTACGTATATATCAAAGAGAGTATAGTAGTGCGTCTATACAGTTTGGATATCACACCAACACGCAAGAGCAATATGGTCACCCTTTCTCTCGAAAAAAGAGAGGCAGACAGATTTTGTGAGAGAGAGAGAGACGCGAGAGAAGCAGACGAAGAGGAAACGAACCGCCGCAAGGGGTCGTCCTCTCATCAGTGTTGGTTTTTTCAGATTTTTTATATTTCCGGAAAACCATTCGAATTCCTCCTTTTATTTACACGGTACGTTCCTGCATCTACATCGCGGCGCTCTTTTATTTTTCTACCATACTCTTCGAACGAAGAACACCGTGACTGTTGTGCCCTTCTGCGAAAAAGTGTTCTCGTTCGATCTCTTCGCGCGCGTTTCGCGAATTCCTTCGTTCGCGTCGCGTCTTCTCCGGCGCGATTTCGAGAGACAAATCGGATGGACGGCGCATAAACATTCATCAGAGAGAGAGAAAAAAAAAGCGATTTTGGCGGCAGTGTCCAATTTTGAATCCGATGACCGCGCGATAGTTCCAGCCAAAAGCGCGCGCGTTCAGATCAGAGACGATTTTCTCATTCACGCGTTCGCATCGCGCATGATTTGTGCGAGATTTTCGTCGCTTCATATTCGCGTCGTGGTGCCGGGCGGCGCGCGAGAGGTGAACCGCGAGAAGTCGAAAAATCTCATCTCTCAGAGAGAGAGATGAGAGTGGAAGCGACGGCTGTCCGCTCATTTTTCGCCTGAAAAGCCCCAAAAATACAACAATTTTGACACTGACTTTGAAACGCTTTTCTCAACCCTCCCTTCCTTTTTTACTCGACAACTTTACAGAAAATCTCATAAATTAACAATGTCTGAAGGCAAAGAGCATCTCTCCATCGTTATCTGCGGTCACGTCGATTCCGGCAAGTCCACGACCACGGGTCGTTTGTTATTCGAACTCGGCGGTATCCCGGAACGTGAAGTCGAAAAGTTAAAAGCCGAGGCCGATGCCTTGGGTAAATCCTCTTTCGCGTTTGCGTTCTATATGGATCGCCAAAAGGAAGAGCGCGAGCGTGGTGTGACCATCTCGTGCACGACCAAGGAGTTTTTCACCGACAAGTGGCACTACACCATCATCGACGCGCCGGGGCACAGAGATTTTATCAAGAACATGATCTCTGGCGCCGCGCAAGCCGATGTTGCTTTGTTGATGGTCCCGGCCGATGGTAACTTTACCACGGCTATCCAAAAGGGTAACCACAAGGCTGGTGAAGTCCAAGGCCAAACGCGTCAGCACGCGCGTTTGCTTAACTTGTTGGGCGTCAAGCAATTGATTGTTGGTATCAACAAGATGGATTGCGACACCGCCGGCTACAAGGAGGAAAGGTACAACGAAATTCGCGACGAAATGCGCAACATGTTGTCCAAGGTCGGGTGGAAGCCTGACTTCGTTACCAAGTCCGTCCCGGTCTTGCCGATCTCTGGCTGGATGGGTGACAACTTGATCAAGAAGACTACCAACATGGGCTGGTGGAGCGGCGTCGACGTCGAAAGTTTCGACGGCAAGGCGGAAAAGCACCACATCGAGTGCTTGTTGGACGTGTTGAACAACATGGTCAACAGACCGGAACGTAACCCGGAATTGCCGATGAGATTGCCGATCTCTGGTGTCTACAAGATCAAGGGTGTCGGGGATGTCCTCGCCGGCCGCGTCGAACAAGGCGTCGTCAAGCCGGGGGAGGAAGTTGTCTTCTTGCCGACCAACACCACGTCCAACCCGTGTGGTGGTAAGGTTTTCACCGTCGAAATGCACCACAAGCGTGTCGAAGCTGCCAACCCGGGCGACAACGTTGGTATGAACGTTAAGGGTCTCGACAAATTGAACATGCCGAGATCTGGCGACGTCATGGTGTACAAGGCTGACAAGTCTTTGGCGCCGTGCAAGGAATTCACCGCGCAAGTCCAAACTTTGGACATTCCGGGTGAATTGAAGACTGGCTACTCCCCGATCGGTTTCGTCCGATGCGGCCGCTCCGCGTGCAAGATGACGGCGTTGAACTTCAAGGTTGGTAAGGAAACTGGCGGCAAAAAGCTCGAAGGTCCGGCCTCCTTGAAATCCAACGAAGTCGCCGAGGTCGTCTTTGAACCGGTCCACCCGATGGTTGTCGATTCCTTCAAGAAGTGTGAGGGTTTGTCCCGTATCGCATTTTTGGACGGTAACACCGCCGTCATGCTCGGTAAGATCACGAAAGTGACTTACAAGGAAGGATAAATATGTGCGAGTGTGAAGTGTTTGTACGTGTGAGAAAGTTTGAAAGAAAATTTTCGCATGTCTCTCCTTTCAAAAAAGCAATCGTATCATAAATCCATTTTTAAGCGTGTGTAGTGTGGTGTAAGGTAGTCTATAAGTATATAAATAACTTTAATAATAATACTATTAAAAGAAATTTGAATGAATGAATGTATGAAATCGTTTGACCTCGTTTGTTCTCTCTTCGTGTGGTGTTATTTACAACTGCATTTGTTTGTTCGTTAATAATTATTCGCGAGAAATTTTCGCCGTCGCCTTTTGAAGCCACTCCTTGACTTCCTCCTTCTGCACTCTCGGGCTTATTTTCTCCCAGACTTGTTCGTGATATCTGTTCACCCACGCGATTTCATCATCAGACATGATCTTCAAGTCCATCAATTTGGTTTGGATCGGAATAAACGTCAAGCACTCAAAGCTCAAGTAGCCTTTCCCTTGGAAGTTGTGTTCAGTTTTCGCCTCGCGGCAAATGAGAAGATTTTCAATTCGAATGCCAAACTGACCGTCTTCGTAGTACCCCGGTTCGTTGGAGACAATCATCCCATCTTTAATAGGCGTCGTGTTCCCCCACCGCGGAGAGATACTTTGCGGGCCTTCGTGTACGTTCAACGCGGCGCCGACGCCATGCCCGGTGCCGTGTCTGTAATCTAATCCAGCGGACCATAAGTGTTGTCTCGCGAACGTATCGAGAGCCATGCCAGGAGTACCCACCGGAAACGTCGCCGAATCTAACGCGATGTGGCCTTTCAATACTCTCGTGTAACACATCTTTTCGTACGCAGAAGGTGTTCCGAGATGGTGCGTCCTCGTCACGTCCGTCGTGCCGCACAGAAACTGTCCTCCGGAATCTAACAAGACCATGGAATCTTTTGTAATTTTTCTCGCCGACTCTTCCGTGGCTCGGTAATGCACGACTGCACCGTGAGGACCTTCACCGACGATGCTCGGGAACGATTCTTCGACGTACCCGTTTTGCTCGGCGCGTAAGGAGGAAACTTTCTCGCCGACGTTGAATTCGTTCAAATCTTTGTTACCTTCTCCCGCCTGTTTCTCGAGCCACCACCACAACTCGCTCATGGCCACGCCATCCATCAAGTGCGCCTCGCGCATGCCTTCCAACTCTGCTTCGTTCTTGATCGCTTTGGCCATTGGAATTGGACTAACGCCTAACTTAATTTGTTGGTTGCTATCGTTACCACCGCCGCTGTTATCGCTTTTAGCCACTTTCGCCGGACGACTCTCATCGATATTATTCTCAGCCGCTTTGATACCTTTCATTGCCTCGTCGTACGTATTCACGGAAACCTTATCCTCGTCGATCCAAATTTTCGTGCCTTTCTCCGCCATCTCTCGCAAACACTTCCCAACGTCTTCGTACGGCTTCACTTCCACCCCAGACTCTTTCAAATGTTGCGCAACCTCCTCGTTCACCTTATCTCTGTCCACGAACATAAACGCCTCTTTCTCCGTCACCAACACGTGTGACAAGCACACCGGATTACACTCCGCGTCGCCACCTCTCACGTTGACCAACCACATGATATCGTCCAACGCGGAAACTACCAAACATTCCTGCTTCTCCTTTGCCATCTCTTTCCTGATATCCGTCAATTTATCCTTGGCTGATTTTCCCGCGTATTTCATCGCGTGCACCCTCAACATCGCCTTTGGCATCCCAGGCCGTTTCTCTTCGCCTTCTTCGTTCTCCCACACCAAATCCACTAAATTCTTCTCAACTTTAACCAGCTTACCGTCGCCTCCTTCTCCTCTTCCCCCGGCATTCTTCTTCCTCATCAACTCCTCCAACTGCCTCGCCTCGGCGACGGAGTGCACGTTCGCGTCCACGGCGAGCGCCGCCCCACTCTCCATATTCTCTCTCAACCATTTCTGCACGGACGGCACGTCCTTCTCGCCTTGTTTCATCAGCTGCCACGCCGGAGAATCCAACTCTTGCTCGGCTTGTAAAAAATACCTCCCGTCCGTCCATAACATCGCGCTCGTTTTCGTCACCAAACACGTCCCAGCTGAACCGGTAAAGTTGGAGATGTACTTCCTCCTCTCGAAACATTTGGAAACGTACTCGCTGAAGTGCGGGTCTTGCGATGGAATCAGAACGGCGGAAATGTTTCGTTTATTCATTTCCAGGCGCAGTGCGGCGAGTTTCGCGTTGTTGTCCTTCATTTTCTTGTTGTTGTTCTCGTTGTTGTTGTTGCTTTCCACTTCTCTCGTCGTTTGGACTTTGGTTGACGACGACGACGACTTCGCGACGAGTAATCTCCTCCGAGACTTTGACGACGATACGGACGACTTTCGTTGCTTTCGAGAAGAGAACAGCAGGGGCAAACGAGAAGAAGCAGAAGAAGAAGCGGACGTAACGGTAGGTGTGCTCGTCCTTTTCGCGTGTAAAAAGAGCGACCTCGTGAGCATTTTATGTGACGTTTCAGAGGAGCAGATTTAGGAGAGATTTTCGTCAAAGTCGCGGGTTCAATCCGCTCCTTTCTAAGAAAGCTTTTTCGCGCGTATGTGCTCGCTAGTATTACTATTGTTACTCCTAAAACTCCCTATTTGAACGGTTGTTCGTTTCCTTCCTTTTACTCGTACTTAACACCTTTCGAAGACTTTATACAGCTGCTCCAAGCACGCGACTTCGACGACGGTGCCGTCCTTGGCGAACCGGGCGGGAGGCGCGAAGGCGGATGAGCTCAGCGCCGGGAAGACGATATGTTTCGTTTGCCACGTACTTTCGTCGTTTTTGTCGTCGTCGTTTTTATTATTGTTGTCTTTAACTTCTTTTCCTGTCTCGTCGTCTTCATCGTCTTCGTCGTCTAAAACGCCGTAAAACTCGGCTAAACATTCCGCGATGGTCACGAAGCATCGCTTTTCGTTCGACCAGTCGACTTTCTCGCGTAAAGATTTTAAAAACTCAGGGAGACGAGAGACATCTGGGGAGTGGCCGTCTAATATTTCCGGTAACGCGGAAATGACGACGACATCTGCATTGTCGTGATCCTCTTTTGCTTTTTCTTCCTTTGATGTTGTCTTCTTCTTTTCAATCGCGATGCCAAAATATTCTTTGAGCATCTTCGCGTGGCGAAGCAACAGTTCCTCGACCTTTCCTTTTGCTTCCTCTACTCCTTCTTTTTCTTCTTCTCCGAGCAAATCGCACACGCAAGCCGGAGGCCGTATCGAAATCGGTTTAAAGCCGTTAAACTTTGCCATGGCGAGCTGATACATCAAAACTCGCGAAGCCGCGTTGACGTTTATCATTAACAGTTTCGTGCCATGTTGAATCAACCATTTTCCCGCGGAGATATCCGCCGGGCCGACGATGGTATGCGAGCGAAGCATTTCCGCGATTTCATCGTCTGCTTCTTCTCGAATAGTTTCGCATATTTCCGTGATCGAGGTCAAATCCGTGTAATAAGGCGCGATATCGTTCATCGCGCCTTCGCTCCCGTCCTTGTTCGGTCGATTTCGTCTCGCGCGCACGTTTCGACGCACTTCTTCCAGTAAAGTTATCGACCCGCTCTTGCGTCTGTTGTTCGTTGCATCATTTCCTTCTCCAACGTCTTCTTTGTTTTCTCCTCCCGTCGTAGCGGCAACATCGCTGGCGCTACCACCACCACCGACCGATGTTTTGCGATAAAACGCGTCTAAACTCGCCATATCTTTCGTTGGATTCGTGCGCACGAGTTTGTGGTCGCCGCCGGCTTTTTCTCTTTGTGTCGTTTTCGTTTTCATCGTTAGTATTTGTTGTTGTTGTCGCTGAGTTTGCGTCACGCGTTCTTCTTGATCTTCTCCTTCTTCTTCTCCTCCTTCTTCTGCTTTCTTCTTCGCGATGTTTATTTTCTCTTGCGCTCCCGGCAACAAAGTTTGCACCGTAAACGTTCGCGCGGCATTGCTTTTCACCAGCGCCTTCTCCAACGCTGTTTGCACGCGTTCGACGATTTCCTCTTGGTGCATAAAGTGTACCTCTCTTTTCGTCGGATGCACGTTCACGTCCACGTCTTTAAAGGGAAGTTTCATGCTCAAAAATACGAACGGTTTTTCGCGCGAGGAGGACGGTAAAACCGATTGATACGCGGTTTCGATGGCTCTTTTTAACGCAGAACATTCCACCAATCGGCCGTTGATGAACAAGATGAACGTCGTTTTCTTCGCTTTGTAATTGGCGTTTGAGTATAAGATGTCGCATTCCATGTGGAATTGCGCCATTTTCTTCTCCAGCTTGTCGTTGTTCGTTTTCAGTCGCAACGGTAAGAGTTCTTTGGAGACGGTTGGACCGTAGATTTGGCCGATGCGTTCGAGTCGACATTTTTGCGACGACGAAGAAGGAGACGGTTCGTTTTCTTCTCCGTTTTCTCTCTCTCCTTCTCTCTCTCCTTCGCTACCACCACCGCCGCTGCTGCTCAAAACCACCAAGGGCGCGTTCACCGTCGCCCGCGTCTCCCCGACTTTCCTACACGAAAACGCCACGTCCGGTCGACTCGATGCGTATCTCGTCACCACGTCTAAAATCTTCGCGTACTCCTCCGCCCCAGATTTCAACGCGTTCCTCCTCGTTTTCACGTTATAAAACAAATTTTCCACCGCGATGGTCGTCCCAGTCACCCCAGCGCACATTTCCTTCGTCCCTTCTCTCATTTTCCCGTCTCGATACGACGCTTTCCACGCGCACTTTCCCCCGCTTCTCGCCGTCGTTATCGTCACGTCCGCCACGTACGTCATCGACGCCAACGCTTCGCCTCGAAATCCAAACGTTTCCATCGCTTCTAAATCTTCAAATTTTTCCAGCTTTGACGTCGTGTGCCTTTCGCACACGATTTCTAAATCCTCCTCGCGAATCCCGATGCCGTTATCGGTGATTTGGAGTAACTTCTTCCCTCCGTCTTTGCACAGGATGGATATTTGCGTCGCGGAAGCATCCAAGCTGTTTTCGATTAATTCTTTCAAAGCGGAATGTGGTCCGTGGATGACCTTTTCATTGTTTGTTGATATTTTCATTTTCATCATCATCATCATCATCATCATCATCAGAGAGAGAAAGAAAGAGAGAGAGTGAGAGAGATTGAGCGCGCGTTTGCGGTCAGTTACTGCTCACTCGAGCACACGCCAACGATTTCAGAGTTCCTCTCCTCACTTCTCATCGATCGAAAGAGAGAGAAAGAGACACGAAAGACAAGAAAGAGAGATTTTGAAAATGTAAACACATTTCCCCTAAAAGGAGTACACTAAAAACACGATTCGTTTCAGAAGAAGGAAGAAGACAAAGAAGAAGAACGAAAGAGAAAAAACTGTATAGCAGTACCTCTCCAGCGGCGACTCGGTTCACCACGGACTCCGGTAACCGTTTGATTTCTTTCACTTGGACCACTTTTACGATTTGTTCGTTTTCTCGCATTTTTGTTCTGAAGCATTTCGAATTTCCCCCAAAACACAAGTGTTTGTTATTAGTATTAGTATTCATTCCTTTTTGCACGAGAGCGCCGAAAAACGAGAGACATGCCCGAAGTTGAAGGTGGTGAATCATCAGACGATATCTACCCGTTCCACGGCGTCGACGGCGAAAACAATCCAATCGGGCCGTGCGATGCGTTCTGGAAACGCGTGTTAACGAAGAAGATACGAAAAGATGTTGACGATGATGAGAATACTAAAGAAGGAAAACTCCTGTGGTATCACCAAGGCGTGGAGTACTGGAATCACGTCGATGCAACCGTAGACGGCGTTTTAGGCGGGTTCGGATCGGTTTCCGGAGCAGACGCGAAAGAAAACGAACGGATTTTAAGAACGATGATGTACCCAGAGGGAGAGTTTAGTGAGATTTTGGAGAAGAGAGCGCTGGATGTCGGCGCCGGGGTCGGGAGAGTTTCGGTGCGTGATTTTGTTTGTGTTATCGTTTTCTCTTTTCGTCGTCGTCTTCAGGTTGTTCTTCCGCTTGTGTGCGCGCATATATCATCGTCTCGACTGACCTTTTCGTTGTTTACGACTGACGCGAACAGAGCACGTTCTTGACGAAGTTCTTCCGTTCGGTAGATTTGCTGGAACCGGTGCATCACTTCATAGAAAAAGCCAAGGCGACGTTGAAGGATAAGGTGCAAAACTATTTCGAGGAAAGCTTGGAGGAGTTTAGCTTTGAAGAGGATGGGAAGGCGCTCGCGGGGTACGACGTGATTTGGATTCAGTGGTGCATAGGACAACTTTCCGACGCGGACTTTATCGATTTGTTGAAAAGAGCAAAGGTGAACGCCGATGGATTTATAGTCGTGAAAGAGAATAATTGCTCGAAAGGGTTTCACTGGGACGACCAAGATAGCAGCATAACTCGATCGGATAACTATTTCAGGTGGATATTTGAACAGGCTGGGATGGAAGTCGTGAATTCCAAGATGTCCGACGTATTTCCAAAGGAATTATTCGCGGTGAGAACGTACGTTTTAAAACGCTCCCCTCCAAAGAAGAAGAGCCAGTAAAGAGTTTAGCTTTTAGATAGCTTTAGTAGTGTGTAGTATTGATGTGTTATACAGCTTTTTAGTATTATTAATTGTGATGTGGTTTTTAAATCGACGGCACGACTTCATCCACGGCTGGCTTTTCCCAATTTTGTTTATACGTGCCTTCATCCAACTCGCCCATTTGTTCTTTCACGGCGTCGTCGAATTTTTCCACGTTGGCCCCGGAGTGCGAGTGCGTCAATTCGCCGTCTTTGAACACGAAAAACGTCGGCGTCGTTTTCACCGCCAAACGATCTCTCGCCAAGTGAATCGTGCTCGCGTTTTCGTTCCCGTAAATGCGAACGAATCTCGCGTTTTCTCTGAAATCCAACGCGCGTTGCTCAAAGTGCGGGAGAAATTTCTTACACGGCGCGCAACTGGTAAAGCCAACTTTTAAAACCACGCAGCGTCCGGTCCCTTTTTCTTCGCTCAACACTTGGTCCACGGCTTGTTCGGTGTGTAAAACCGTAACCGCACCAGTGCCGACGACTTGGCGATACCAGCCTTCAAACTCCTCGAACGAGATTTGGTTCGAATCGTCCATGTCTACGTCCACGATCAACTCACGAATCTCATCCGGCGGTAAGCGGATCCCCAAGGCGGAAACCATGCGAATAAACGAGTCTCTGTCGACCGTCTCAGACGATGCCGGGTCGCTGAATCGATCAAACAACGTTCTCAGCTGTTCGGTATCGACCAACTGAGGGGATTTACCCAACTCTTTGCCAATCGCCGCGCGCACTCTCAGCACGTCCGCGGCATATCGGAATCGAAAGCCGCCACCTGCAGCCGCACCTCGCACGCCTTCTGTTCTGTTCGCCCCGCCTTTCACCAACGGCGCGGCTTGCTTCTGCGCCAACGTAACGGACAATTCAGGCACCAAGTGCGACCACTTATCGAAGTTCTCACCGGCGCTGCCGGCGACGACCCATCGTTTCAAACCACCTCTTGCGCATCTGCACGCTTCGACTCTCGCCAAGTGCACCGCAACTCTCGTCGCCCATTTGCTCCACTGCTCTTCGTCCTCACAATCTTTGCTTGGTGGTGGACACGCCGACCATTCCTCGTTGTTCCAAGTCGACGCCAAATCCGCCGAGCGGAAATCGGCGTTTGTTAACAATGTGCCGTCTTTAAACAACGCGACGTGCATTGCCTCTTGCCCAGCCGTCACCACGCCGACTAAACCATCCATTTCGTTCACTTTTTCGTTACTCGAGTCGTTGACTTTGTTCACGTCGCCCCATAAATCGGCGTGGCCGTATCCGTGCGCTTCCGCACCGGTAATCACCGCCACGTCCAATCCGACCAAGTTACGAAATGATTCCTCCGTTTCCTCTCTTTCCGCTCTTGACTCTGTCGGCGATAAGGATTCCATCATATCGTACTGTTGCACCGTCGCGTTATCTTGCTGCTCCGCGTGCCACACGCCCGGTAACGCCACCGCAACGCCACCTTGCCATTTCAATCGTTTGCACAACGACTTCAACGCGACTCCGACGTTGTTAATGTCCAACACATCCGTCACTTCCTCCTCGATGAGCTCTGAATCCAACTCGCCCGAGCGCACGGACACGATCGCGGCGGTGATGTACCCACCAGACGCGTACGCGCCCAACACAAACTCTGGTCCAGAGGAAAACACGTCCGAAAAATCCACCGAGTTCCCGGGCAAAGAGACTGCACCGCCCTCCACCGTTGACCCGTCTCCGTCGGAAGAAGTCGAAGGCGAAACCTCCACCCCTCTCTGTCCTTCCTCCACTTCCAAATCCGCCATACCTCTGCACTCGTCGCCTTCCGCGCAACTCGCTTTTTCGCCTCTCAATTCCAAACCGACTCTTCCTAACGCCATAATCCCCGCCCCGACGGCGCTATCGCCGCCCAACTTTAACCGGTTGCTACTAATGAGCTTATACATCAAACTCGCGACAAACCCAACCGGCGGTAACGTGGCTAACTTCACCGCCCACCCGAAACCAACCACGCCAAAGAGCGTTTCAATCGCCGGTAAACCTTGCAACGGCTCCCCGCCGTCTCGTTTCAAAACGTGCAAAGTGTCCATCGCTTCCTCGAACGTCACGCCTTGGTGCTTAGAAGCGTCGTAAAGAGGGTCCGCGATGTTCACGTAATAGATTTTCCCTTTGCCTTTGCCCGTGCCTTTTTGGAAAAGAAGAAAAAGAATACCATACCGTCAGCATACAAGGAACAGACACGGTGCGTGCGCACACACACAGAGAGAGAGAGAGAAGAGTCGAGAGTCAGAAACCAACTGCGAGAAAGAAAAGAGTGGTTGTTGTGTGAAGAGTCGTTTGAAATCCAAGCTCTTTCGATGTTTACGCGAAAGCGTATTTTAAAAACCCAACACACAAAACGCCTCTCTGCTGAAGAGATAAAGTGCTCGTACCTTCTAATCCTGCTTTCAGCGATCGACACACCGGACAGGCGCCGTCGTAGAGGTACTTGTACTCCCAATTTGCGGGTTCTGGTTGCGGTTTCGTCGCTTCTTCGTCTTGGACGGCTGCCATCGCGCGAGTTTGAGGAGTCTTCGCGCGTAATCTTCGTCGTCGTCTTTGTTTCTTCATGACGTTACTTCTTGACTTTTCCCGGATGATGGGATTTTGAAACCCAACATTAACGTTTTTGGGATGAACAAAGGAAAGAGAGGATAAAGACATCATAAAGTCGTCGTACTGTAAATGCACCGTTTCTGTTTCTTCTTTTTTGTCTGTTTCTCGACGAAACCGTCGTCGTTTAACGAGCGCGAGCACGCGAGAAAGTGTGACGATGATGGTCTCGAGAGTCGAGTCGTCGTGCCACTTTTTATTTAGGGTTTCATTACGTAGAAAAGAGCGACAGCCCAAAAATTGTTTTTTTCTTCTACGTACGTATTATTATTAAAAGCGTTCGGCTAAGCGCGCGGTGACGGTCCTTAACCTGGAATACACCTTCCCTGGCGGCGAACCCATGATTAAGGCGCACAAGGCATTTCTGGCGACCTTGATATTCTGAAACGACCCTAATATGCGTATGTGTTGATCGGCGATGACGATACGAGTTCGGGTGGCGTTTTCGATGGTGTATTTCGTCTTGCCGCTCTTCCCGGCTAATCTCCCGATCCCTCGGCTCATGTGTTCTCCTCTCAGCGTTTGCTTCACGTCTTTCACTTCGAAACACTCTAAATATAAATCGTCCAATCGTAACAACGCCACCGCGTCTTGGATTTCAAATCCCAAAACAAACGCCTGTATAAAATCCGCCGACTTTTGCAACGCCGACTCGTCCTCCGTCTGGTCGGTTGTTTTCAATTCCACTTTCTTCAGCTTTAAATTCATGCGCATGTCTATTTTCATCTGTTTCGTAACCGGCGTATACAGCGCCATCCAGTGTTCTTTCAACGGCGAAAGCCTGTGCGACGGAACGTTCACTTTCCGGTACATCGCCTTCTCGCCTTTCTTTTCGTTTTGCTTCCCCAAGGGCGCAAAAATCGGTCGCAACGGGTCGTTCGGGTTCACGTCCGAGAATAACGACATCACCGCGTTCTTGTCCTCTTCTTTTTCGCCGATGATACGCATCGCCTCTTCTTTCGACGACACCGGGTTCCCGGTTTTGTTCTCCACCACGACGTCATCGTCGTCATCCTTTGTCTTCTTCTCGCTTTTTGGCATCTTCTTCGCGCTACGCCGCCGCCGCTGGGGGACTTTTGTGTACGTAATTCTCTTCGCGCTCTTATTACACTCTCTCTCTCTCTCTCTCTCTCTCTCTGATAAAGAGGACAAAAAGAACAACACCAGCGGTAAGATCTCTCTGTTCTCTCTCTCGCGAGTGTAAAACGAGAGAGAGCTCTTTATGTGTGTGTGCTCTAAACAACAACACTAAAACACCAACAACAAGTGATGAGCTTTTTTGTGTTATTTTTGTACCGGATTTTTCCTTCATTTTCTTCATTTTTTATTCAAAAAAGCTCACCTCTCATGGCATCATCATCAAACCAACAAAGACCGAACGGGGCTTCCGCGGTGCCGCTTTCAAAGTACAAGCTGGTATTCCTCGGAGTGCGTTCTTGTTATCATCGTCCTCTTCTGTCGTTTGTTTTTGTTTTTTGTTTTCGGGTGCTCTCTCTCTCTCGTTCTTCTTCTTCTTCTTCTTCTTCGTAACGTTATTTGTTTTCAAAAGTCTCCGTTCCCGGCGATCCTTTTTTCTCTTCGTCGTAATCTTCCCTGAGATGATAAAAGAGTTGCCGCCCAAGAAGAAGAAGAAGAAGAAGAAGAAAGAGAAGCGGAGGAAAAGTATAGCATCTCGTCATCGTTTCGGTTTTGTGGTGGTTTCGTTGAAGAAGAATGCATCGCTGACTTTTCCTCTTTATGTATTCAACAGGACCAATCGGTTGGGAAAACGTCCGTCATCTCTCGCTTCATGTACGACAAATTCGACGCGACGTATCAAGCGACGATCGGCATCGATTTTTTATCGAAAACGGTACACTTGGAGAATTCTCGAGGCGTTCGATTACAACTGTGGGATACAGCTGGCCAGGAGCGATTTCGATCGTTAATTCCTTCGTACATCCGAGACTCCTCGGTGGCGGTGATTGTGTACGATGTGGCGAATAGGCAGTCGTTTTTAAACGTCGCGAAGTGGATCGACGAGGTGAAACAAGAGAGAGGGGAGAACGTGGTCATCGCGATTGTCGGGAACAAGACGGATTTGGTGGAAGAGAGAGAGGTGGAGACAGAGGAGGGGGAAAAGTTCGCCAGAGGGTTGAACGTTGGTAATAGCAGTAGTCATAGCGAGAGCGGTAGTACGAACGGCGGCAACGGAGGCGCCATTTTCATCGAGGCGAGCGCGAAAGCCGGGTATAACGTGAAAGCTTTGTTTAGGAAAATTGCGATGGCGTTGCCCAGCGCAGACGTGAACGCGAATAATACTAATAACAATAATAATAGCGCGAGTGAAGCGAACGCGAAAGAGCAACTGGTGGATGTGAAATTAACTTCGACGAATGCGAATTCCGCGAGCGGCTGCGCGTGTTGATAAGGAGGACTTCCAAGAAGAACAAGAGAATAGAAAAGAGAAAGAGAAGCAAACGACAAAAACAAAGAATCGCGTACGTAGCAGTCAAATGTATATAATCTCTATCTCTCTATTCTCATTACAAAAGTCTCTCTCTCTCTCGTTCTCTCTCCCCCTAAAACACACTACTCCCCTTTATTCCTCACCGGCTGTACCAGCGGATACATCTGCGCCATGTATATTATCGCCCACATCATCCACATGCACGTCACCGCCGTCACACTCAGCAAATGTTTCAAGTGATTCGCGCCTCGAATGCCCGTGGCGTTGATGTACACCGCGCAAGCGCCTTCCAGGACGCAAAACGCAAACGTCGTTCCCCAAAATCCCATTCTTGTTGAGTATTACTCTCTATCACTCTCTCTCTGTAAAGCGGTAAGCTCTGGGGCAAACGCGACCTGCCAGACTCTCTTCTTTTCGTTCTCGTTCTCTCCGTCTCTTTTGTCTCCAAACCGCGAGTGTAACCGACCGCAAAAGTATGCCATAAAAGTGCAGATTTTGAAACCTTTTCCCCAGTTAAAACAAACGTAAGTCTCTGAGAGACAGAAGAGAGATGACGACTGCTGATGCGAAGAAGCGAAAACTGCTCACCGTGGACGACATCAAGCCGTCTTTGCGAGGTATTTTTTTACGCGCGCGCTCTTCTTTTGCCCCGTTTCGTTAAAAGCTTTCTTTCTTTCTTTCTCTCGTAATCTCTTTCGCCGCTTGGGAAATTGAATCCATCGTCGGGATCGAATCTGCGCGAAGTTTTGTGTTTCCCGCGCGCAAAGAGCATCATCTCACGCGTTTTCTCTCTCTTATTCAACAACAGGCAAATGGATATCCGTCATGTGGACAGAAACTGGCGTCTGGTACGACGCGGAAGTGCTCACAATAAACGTGAACACGCGACAGGCGCAGTTGTGGTACCCGTCGGACGAAGCCGAGGACGAAGCGTTAGGGGAGAAGGAGGACATCAACATCGAAGAGGCGATACTGGACGACGAAGTGTCCTGGCCTTTGGACGAAAGCAAAATGAGAGTGACGTCGGAAGAGGCGAGGGAGAACGCCAAGCGGTTGAAGAGAGAAAGAGACAAACAGCGGGAGAAGAAGAACAACGTTGGCGGCGCGGCGGGGAAACGCGTGGAACGAGAGAAGCGAGAGATTCAGCAGAAGCGAGACAACGTGGCGAAGAAGTTCGAGGAAAGTTTGAACGTGGCGAAGGCGGAAGAAGAGGCGATAGGAGTTACCGCGAACGCGGTGGAGAACGCGTTGAATCCGAGCGAAATTGCCGTCGGCATCGAGAGAGCTTTGTTTGAACGGTGCGGGAGAGATACGGGGAAAGAGTACGGCGTGCACGCGAGGAGTTTGATGTTCAACTTGAGAGATCCGCAAAATCCAACGTTACGGGCGAGAGTGTTGCACGAAAACGTGAGCGCGGAGACGCTGGTGAAGATGACACCGGCGGAGTTGGCGAATAAAGAATTGATCGAGTGGAGGAAGAAACGCGAGGAGAAGATTGGCGAGGATGCGTTTTTGAAAGGCGTGCCGTTGGAGATGATCAAGGTAGAGAAGGATGGGAAAGGCGTGAGCGTGCACATCAAATCGAAGGAGGAGATCGAAAAAGAGGAGAGAGGCGTAGAAACGGAAGGAAACACGCCGGCGACCACGCCGAGAGTGGTCCCGGTTGGCGGGAATAGTAATAACAATAATAAGAAGGACGATAACGGTAGTTTTAGCAAGGACGACGACAATCCTTTCGCGGCGAGCAAAGAAGAGGAGAAAGAACGATTAGACAAAGAAGAAGACGACGAGGGAGAAGCAGGCGACGTCGATGATGGTGATGACGCCGCGAAAGAAGATTTCATTTCGTTCGATGCGTACCAACGCGGCGAAGAAAAAGATGAAGAGGATGATGAAGAAGAAGAAGAGGAAGAAGAAAAAGAAATGGAGCAAAACGCTCCCGCGACGAGCAAAGAAAGAAACGACGTCGAAGACGACGACGATGACAACGAGCCGGGTGAAATACGCGCGTTAGAAATCGGTGATTGGTCCGGACACGTCTACGTCAAAGGCATCGACTCTCTCCCCGCGGTCGCTTTGCACTTCTCTCCAGTTGGAGGCGAACTGGCGCTGTTAGATAAACTTTTGCCCGATTCCTCGACGCTTGAAATCAAAGGTCGCGTTTCGTTAAAAGATGCCGAGGCGTTTGTTCGACAAATCTCTCGACAATCTAACTCGCGCGCGGTGACTATAGCCGAAGTTGAGACTTGCATGGTCAACGATAAAAAGCAAGACGCGAGCTTATTAGCGCTCGCAAAGCACTACGAGGATAAAGGCAGAGCCGGCGTGAGCGATGATAAGGAGAAAAAAATAGAGGTGTACGTGTTCCCTCGTAAATCAGACGAAGCTATGCGTTTGTTGAAGCACATGCGCGCGCCTGGGATTGTCATTCGAACCGAAAACAAAAAGAGTGGTTTGTTAGTTGCCGTCATTCACAAAAAAGGTATCGGGAGAAACTTTAAAGTCATCGAAGCTAAAGCGGAGAAGAAGAGGAAAGAGGCGAAAATGAAACAGCTAGAAAACGAACGCGTGAAGAAGATGAAATTGTTAGAAGCGGAGCGTTTGCGCGAGGCGGAAAATTACTCGCCGCCGGACGACGGAACGAGCGATTTCGACGAGGAGTTTTCGGAGGACGACGCGGAAGAAGAAGAAGAAGAAGCGAGGAAGCCGCCGCCGCCGCCGCCGAAACGAGCAGTGACGAATAACTTTGGACGCGGATTGACGCAAACTCTCGTCCAACCGCCACCGGCGCCGGTTGTGCAACAACAAGCCCCACCGCCTCCTCCACCAGTTACGGTTGTTGCCCCGCAGCTCCATCGCCAGGCACCTCCACCACCACCTGTAGTTTCCGCTGCCCCTCAGCAGCATCATCGTCAAGCTCCGCCGCCTCCTCCGCCGCCAAACGTCGTCGTCGTGCCTCCTCCTCCTCCGCAGTTGCGCGTCCCGCCGCCGCCGCCGCCCATCGTTCACGTCCCACCTCCTCCTCCAAACAACACCGACAAAATCAACGGAGGCGACATCAACCAACTCCTCTCCTCCGTGAGCAAATTCTTGCCGCCGCAAAGAGCTCCGCCGCCGCCTCCGCCGAGATGATAAAAAAAGAGAGCATATACAATAATACTAATAAACAAAACAACGCGATCTATATATATGTACATCTACTCGCGAATTACCAACTGCTCGCGCCGAGTAACAATTCCTTCTCCAGCTCGACCACTTCCGCTTTCTTCGTCCTCACCTCCTTCTCCAACGCTTCGATCTGCACGAGTATCGCTCGTTTCTTGGTTTCAATCTTTCGCATCAACGACGGAAGCGTGCTTTTTTCGCCGCTCTCTATCGCAGATTGAATCGCCGACGTTCTCTTCTTCTCATCAGTGGTGGTGTTGTTGTTGTTCTTGCCGCTGCTCTTCTTGTTCGGCGGCACCGGCTTGTTGTTGTTGTTGTTGTTGTTGTTACTCGTGTTCGTTATGGATTTCAAATTTGGTCTCGCGCTTTTCTTCTTCGCGACTTTCCCTTTTTGCGGCGACTTTAACGACATCAAAATCGGCGACTTTGCGACGGAGACCCCGCGTTGAGCGCGCAGTTTCCTCTTGCGCTTCTTATCCGGCCGGCCTAAGGTTTGGCCGGAGAAGGTTTCGTACAGAGTGGATATGAAATCCATTCGTGTGTCTCGTTGTTTTTGAATTTATGAAGAAGCGAAAAGGATGGATTTTCAGTAAAATGGAAACATCCGAAAGCGAAGAATTGAGAGTACTCTGTTACTACTATTGCTCTCTCGCTCTCGCGCTTTTATTATTGCGACTCAAACGAAGAGGGTGCTTTTAACGCTCTGGTTAGATATCTATCGCGTTGTTAAAACATCCACGCGAATACGCGTTGGAGAGTACTAGTACTATTACTACTACCGCTATCGCTAGTGCTCGTTTTATTGCGACGAGAAGAACTGTACTTACCGACAAAGACGCCGTTCTTTTGGACAAAGTTTTGCCGGTACGTTGCGATTTTGTGTACTCCCTTGTTCTCCTTTGCGGCGCTTTCTTCGTCGTCCTCTCCGTCGTCGTCTGAATCGTCGTCGTCGATCCCGTCGTCTTCGAGATCTTTAGCTACGCTTTCGTCGACCAGTTTTTCTACGATTGGCATGCTCAAGAAAAATAAGCCGAAGAATGCGCCGAGGATGCCCGAGAAGAGAACTATTCGCCAGTTTTCGGTAAACAATGCTCTCGCGGTTCCCGAAAACGCGAGCGCTGAGAGACTCGCAGCGAACGGCGCTCTCGTCTTTCGAAACGCGTACACCGCCAACGCGAGCTGCCCGAACATAAATCCGTCGACCGCTCTGAACGGAACCGACTTGTGCGGCTTTGGCGCTTCCCTCATCTCACCCACGCGAGCTTTCACGCCACTAATTCTGTTATTACTCGAAACTCTCGTCCTCAACCTCGCTCGCTTTTCCTCTCTCTCCTTCCGCTCCGAAGCGTCGAACGCATCGAACGCGTCTCTCGCGCGTCTCATATCCTCTACATCTCGCGACGTCGGTTTTCGTTGCTTCATCTCTCCTTCTCTTATCTTTTCCACCAATTGCTCGTTTCGTATTAAATCGTCTGGATCCATCGTTTGCATCTCGCGCTCTTTCTTCCAAGGGTCCGTCAAGGTCCCTTTGCGGAAGCGAAAGCATCCGTCTTGGGCCATGACATCATCATCATCTTTACACAAAACGAAACCATTAGACTTTGATGAGGAAGTCTTCGCACCGTCGCCACTTTTGCTCGGCGAAACGAATAATCTCGCACTCGGAGATGATGAAGAAGCGAACAACAAAAGCATCATCATCATCATCAGAACAAGAGTAATAAAGAGCCTTTGTATCTTCTTATTAGGGGATTTCCAATTCATATCTAAGTGCTTTATCTCGTGTGGCTCTTATTCTCCGAACAGATATGTGGTTTGAGATGAGAACACCAACACTTTGCGCTTTATGTGCGCGTCGTGTGAGTGTGAGCGCAAGGAGGTACCATTGTTATTCGTAGTACGAGGTCTTTCTTTTACATGCGAGAGAGTCTTAAATGAGGAAACTTTTCCCCACATTCGACACTTCTTTTGCGCGCGTTTAAGACGCACGCTTTACGATATCTCTGTTCGAGAAAGAGAGAGAGATATCATGGCAACGACGACGAGACTGACGCTACCGCGACCATCGACTTCTTCTTCCGCT
>Ga0181553_10001567_pt1 | contig 20236 bp, 18 predicted proteins | sample 011ome_17_FD_133753 | JGI IMG/M metagenome (GOLD analysis project Ga0181553, IMG submission 133753) | Coastal salt marsh microbial communities from the Groves Creek Marsh, Skidaway Island, Georgia - 011502XT metaG (megahit assembly) | ecosystem: Environmental > Aquatic > Marine > Intertidal...
CGTCGTGTGTTCGGACATGTGGCGCCTTGAGTTCGGACATGTGGCGCCTTGAAGGTGTGTCCGACCGACCGCACGCGCCGAATGGAGGATGGATGATGGATGATGGATGATGGATGATGGATGATGGATTGGGTGCGCCAGTGCGCGCGAGTGGTGGGTGCGAGGACAAAGTGTGCGCGACGACGAGAGGTGGATAGTATTGACGCATCGTCGTCTTTGTCGTCCACGTCATGGGGTTGACGTATTCCAAGCCCAACCCACGGTCGCGCGTGTACGAGGATGTCGCGCGCAGGGTGCTCGGCGACGACGACGGCGGGGCGTTGGCGGGGAAGACGGTGGTGGTGACGGGGAGCTCGACTGGGTTGGGGTTCGTCATCGCGAAGACGTGCGCGGAACGTGGGGCGACGGTGTTTATGCTGAATCGACCGAGCGTGAGGGCGGTGAAGGCGGTGGAGGAGGTGGGGCACGGCGCGAGAGGCGTGGAATGCGACTTGACGTCATTCGCGTCGACGCGCGAAGCGGCGGCGAATGTGATGAAACAGAGCGGTGGGGTTGTGGATGTTTTGGTTTTGAATGCTGGTGTGATGGCGTTACCATTTGATGCGACACCGAGCGATGGGTATGATGTGCAAATGCAGACGAATGTCATTTCGCATTGGTTGTTGACGCGCGAGCTTTTTCCGGCGTTGCGCGCGTCGTCGGCGGCGCGGGTGGTTTCGCAAAGTTCGTTGGCGGCGAAAATGTCTAGCGCGTTGAGGAAGGAGTGCTTTGAAAAGGTTCCAATGTGTACGAGCTGGGCGAAGAGCACGTGGGACATTTACGGACAAACAAAGCTGTCGAATTTGGTCTTTACCGAGGCGTTGCAAACGAGATTGAACGCCGCCAAGATCACAAACGTTAGAGCTGTCGCGGCGCATCCAGGAATTGCTGCCACAAATCTCCAGGTAACGACTGCGAATAATCCAGGCCGCGGCGCTTCGAGCTTTCAGCTCGCATTGTTGGGAAAGAGTGGTATTTTTCAATCCGAAGCCGACGGCGCGACGCCCGCGTTGGTGGCGGCGTTTGACGCCGACGTCGAGGGCGGAGATTTCTTCGGCCCTAGTCGTATGTTTCAATGCAAAGGCGCGCCCAAAAAGGTGCCGAAAGATAAAAAAGTCACGCCGCAGGCGTGTGACATCCTATGGTCGGGGTGCGAAGCCGCCACTGGGGTCTCATTTAACTTGTAGTCTACGAAGAATATTCATACGCTGCCGTCGGGCACTTTAAAATAACTTCAGTTGCCGCCGCGCTCGCCCATGTCAACTCGCCGCGCGCTCGATCTAAGCGACCCAGGGGAGAGAAAACATCGACCACAATCTCAGAGAATGTCCAAGTCTCCGAAATCCCGTTCGCCGTCTTCACCGTCGAGCCCGCGACGACGCTGGGCCGCGTCCCACTGGGAACTTCTAGAGGTGGAGTTGACCGCGGAGAAAGCCGCCCGTTGGCCTATGTGTTTAGCGATTGCCATCAATAAAACCTCGAACGTGCGCGCATACACGTTAGTCATATGTGCTGTTGCGTTTGTGATGTTTCTGACGTATTTGGAGTCATCCGAGGGCGACGTCTCGAGCGTTTTCGGGCGCGTCCTCAACCCACTCGCCGTCTTCGCCGTGTGCGAGTCGAACGTTTTAGCGACAGCGTTCGTGGTACTGTACCCAGCCACATACGCACAGGCTGAAATTGACGAACGCGAGGGTGTGGAAGAAAGTAGGACGCTGCGATCGCTGAAGTTGCCAGCTATAGTTGCCGAGTTTGCTGTCGGAAGCAAGGTGGCATGTACGCGTCTCGCGCGCATCCTCGCCAGAGATTTTGCGCTCTTCATGACTGTGTACTTGCTAGGATGTGGAATTTGGTTGAGCATGGACGAAGATCCCTTAGAAAGTGGGCGGCTCAGCAATACGAGCGTGCAGGAGATGGAGGGTGGCGTATCCGTGCACACGCGCTCTTGGCTCGACGGTTGACACGCGTACTCACTTAAACCAAGGATTTTTTAGGCGATTTTCGTCCATAGCTCCACCGCGCGCTCGCGCTGCGAAATAATTTCTTATAGATTCCTAGCACACTGTAAATTTTGTACTTGTTCACACGCATTTGTTCAACTAAACCACGCGACTGGCGTGCGTGAGCGCAGCAACAAAGCAACCTCACTCTCGGGCGCGCGCGCGCGTCAGCTGTGTTCATGCAACGATTGTCGGCGACTTGTACTCCACCACGCGTTCACGTTCACACAAAGCTAGCTCAGTGTCGTTCTTCGCGTAGTTTTTCCCCTCGAATCCCACGCACGCGTGTTGTACAAGGCATGGCTACAGACGCCGGCGGCGAGGCCTCGCTCTCGCGCTCAGGCAAGTGCTTTTGCGAACACACGACGGTGACATTGACTGGCACACCTGTGGCGGTGTCTATATGCCACTGCTCAATCTGTCGCAAGCTCAGTGGAGCACCGTTTACGATTCAGGCGCTATGCAAGGCGGAGCAAGTGGTGGTTGAGCACGAAGGAGCGCCGAGCGAAACGGCGTCGAGCGCAAATGTGTCGCGATGTCGATGCGCCAAGTGCGGAAGTCCGATCTATGCATCTCTCATGAAGGGGAGGATGATAGCTATTCCACTCACGGTTTTGAATTCGTCGTTGAACACTCCGGGCGCGAGTGCGACGAATCTCAAACCAACGCACCATATGTATTACCCGCAGCGCATTTTTGACGTCAACGACGACTTACCAAAGTTTGTCAAGAGTAAGGGAGAGATTTGGACGCCCGAGAGCGATGTCGCGGAAAATCAAAACAGAGGTGACTAGCTGCCTGTTATGGCGATCATTAGGATGTAAATACATAGCGCTAATCTGTACATCGATGCACGCGTGCGACGTTGGCACCCTCGAAGACGCTACGCCTCACTTATCGCCACGCATACTCCTTTTGGCGTCGACCGTTGAGGCTCAGCGCCTAATAGAGTCAAACAAGCAATCATGGGTGGTGGTTTAGGTGCGGTTTTTATGCCTCGTTCTCGCGCACGTGCGCGTTGTTCTCGTAATCGTCCCGCCGCTTTTGCGCAGCGTTCTCGCGAACACGTTGACTGACCAAACATCGCGTACGTTTGCGAAACACACAGCATTTTTGCACAAAAAGTCATGGCACACCGCGGGTATGGCTGTGGTGGAAGATGTATGGAAACGTGAGCAGCAGGCTGAGCACGAGAAGCGACGTTTGGAGGAGATGAAGAGAGAGATTGAAGATGAACGCAAGCAGAACGAATTGAAACAAGAAGCCATCGCGGCTGGTCACGTCGTCGAGAAGGTTGAAAGATTAGAATTCATGTACAAAGGTCGAGTTGGTGAAGCCGCACCGGCGGCGATGGATGAAAAGTTGATTGGAAAGAAGCGTTTTGACTTGCCCGTGGAGGAGGGGCACAACTTGCAGCAGCAAGCGGAGGAGCGACAGGACGAAGCTCAGGCGAAGAACGAAGCATGGAACAAGCTGAATGCCGATCCGCTGTTAGTCATGAAGCAGCGAGAGTTGAGCGCGAAGCAGTATGTGACGAATAACCCGGTGAGAATGGCACAGTTGAAGGAGGAGAGCCGCCGAGACAGAGAACGCAAACGCGCCAAGAAGGATGCCAAGCGAGAAGAGAGACGCGAGAAGAAGCGGGCGATCAAGCGTGAAGTGAGAGAAAAGTATGGTCGTAAGTATGATTCTAGCTCGGAGTCACGATCGAGGAGTCGAAGCCCTCGTCGTCGACGCCGATCGCGTTCTCCCCGTCGCCGCAGTCGTAGCTTGAGCCCAAGACGTGACCGTCGCCGAGGAGATGATGATCGTGCTCGTCGCTCGCGCCGTGATTCGCGCGAACCAAGACGCGAAGACCGCCATGATGGCGATCGCAAGCGTCGCCATGATGAGATCAAACGCGACGACGCACACGCACAGGATGCGTCCAAGGGGTACGGCTTGACGTATGCGCATGGTCGCGCGGAGGATGCCGCTGCTATTCGTAGGGACAAGCGATCGCGTTGGCGCGAAGAGGAGGCCAAACGTGAATCCGAACGCGAACCAGAGCCCGAATGGCGTGGTGGAAATAATGTTGGTCACCGCACGGGGAAGATATCGGCGGAAGAAAAAGCTGCTCGTCTCGCGTCAATGATGAACGATGCGAGCGCGCACGATGAAGCGCGCATCGAGAAGCTTCGCAAGAATGTTGGCGAATTGGGCGGAGAGATGTCCTTCGTCGAAGAAGCTGCAAGAGGACCTAGCCGCCACCATAGTGACGCCCCTTCGTTCATTGCGGAAGCCCGTTCATCGGCGTATGGTGAACCGTCGTCCCGTCGTCGATGAGGATGCGTGCAAAAGTAGAGTAGCATTTGTAGTTTTAGGGAAAATTGTTTGTTAGTGTTTCAACTTATTGGGTGCAATTGCGTGGCAAATGTTGCCTCACATTACGCGTAGCGAGACGAATGCATGTATGTTACTTGGCGTCGAACGAATCTTGTCAACTTTGAGAATTGTACAGGAGTGAAAGGTGTGAATACGCTTTCAAAGGGAAACAGCCACGTGATCAGAACATGGCGTTGGGAACTTGCTGGTCGAAATCCGGGACGGTGTAGTCATCACTTAGCATCCCAGATTCCATGGCGGCCCAATTTTCGGAGAAAATATCTCCCCAAAAATCGCTCTCATCCGCGGAGGATTTCGACAAAACCTTCTTCCCCTCCTCTTCGCCGAGCAAGCCCGTCATGAAATTTTCGAAAACACCAGGCGCGACTTCATTCATCGAAGGCACGGCGCCGTCTTCGATAGCCTTTTGTTTTCTGTTGTTCTGTCTCTGTTTTGCGGATAAAGTAAATTTTTCGTCAGTTTCGAATTCTTCCTCCAATAAAGTACGCGACGCGCGCGTCGATAAAGCGCGCGAAATGATAGACGCGACTAGACGTCGCGCAAAGTACAAACTCACCTTTGTTGGTCTCTTCGTCTCTTCCTCCTCATAGTCCGGCACTCGCGCGTGCTCAGCAGCACTATCACTCGGACTCATACGTCTTCCAACCTCCTCACCAGCGCCCATAGCCTCAAGATCAACGCGCGTGTTTCCAAACAAAAACCGCTGATGGCTCTTCGCCTGCGGATTCGCGTCGTGAATACTCACGTCGCACACCCGGCACAAAAACGCCCGGTCTTCGTGGCATATCACATACGCCGGATTCATTTGGCACACATCGCACGCTAATTGATCGTTCGCACTCGAGCTCGGCGGTCGCAGCGCCACTCGGGACGTCGTTTGTCGTCCACGCTTTTGGGACGCCCTATATTCATAGTGTAGGTAAAAATATCCCAATCAATGTCAGTCTTTATATCCACACATTCCACGGTCGCTATCCACTCGCCCGCGCCTGGGCACCGCACGTGACGCGCGTCGTCCCGTCCGTCGGGTCACGCCGTCGTCGTCGTCGTCGCCGTCGCCGCCGTCGACGCGATCGCATGCATTAAAATACACGCAACCATATCCCCCGCGCATCGACGCGATTCGCAACGCGCGACGCGCGCGCGCCACCCCTCGACATCCGCGCGCACACACATGACCCGCGCGTAATCCGCGCCAACTCGCGCGCGATCCGCACCCCCTCGCGCGCGCGCGCGCGCCGCCGCCGCGCCGCCGCGCCCACTCGACGACTCAAAACGCATCACACACAAAACCCCTTACCTCGTATCACACGCTCGACACGCACACGACGTCGTGCTCGTGGCGTTATCCACGCGCACCACCACCGCGGGCGCTTCCACGCACGTCGAACACACCGCGTGCGCGCTCATCGTCCGTCGGCGCGTCGCTCGCCTCTCGCGCGGTCGCGGTCCTCGCGAGGTCGTGTGTGCGAAAGTGACGGCTCGGACGGCGGAACGCGGGCGCTTTATGTATGGTTTTTACGCGGTTAATTAATAAGGTCCAGTGTACTGGTAGTGCTATCTATCGTACGCGTGCGTCCCCTGGTCTGGTTTCGCGCGCTTTTTGTGCATGGAGGCGTGCGACGTGATGATGACTACTTACTGTTTACCCATACACACACACAAAATGGTGGACGTGCACACAAAGGGGGGGGGGCCCTGTGTCGGCGCCGCGGCATCGATCGCGACCTCGAGGTCGAGGTCGATATCGATATCGATATCGATATCGATATCGATCGATCGATCGATCGATCGATCGCGCGCGTGCGTGCGTGGGTTTCGCATGTCCGAATGATGTCCACCCACCGATCGATGTGACACGGGTCGGCACTGCGCGGCGCATCGGCGCGATGAGCGGGGCGCCGTCGACGTCGAGTGCGGCGATGCAAGCGAAGTTGGTGCGTGGACGGTGACCGCCGTGGGTGGTGGTGCGCGTGGTGCGCGTGGTGTGGGCTCGACGGTGGGGGTGGTTTCGACGTCGGTCGTCGGTCGTCGGTCGTCGGTCGTCGTCGTTCGTGGTCGTTCGTGGTCGTTGGTCGTGAGGTGCGCGTCTCGAGAGAGACTGACCGTTGACGACGTTTTCGTGCGCGCGCGTAGGTGCTGTTAGGGGACATGGGTGCGGGGAAATCATCTTTGGTGTTGCGTTTCGTCAAGGGTGATTTTCACGAGTATCAAGAGTCGACGATTGGGGCGGCGTTTTTGACGCAAACGGTGTGCGCGAATGATCGAACGATCAAGTTTGAAATCTGGGACACCGCTGGGCAAGAGCGGTATCATTCTTTGGCGCCGATGTACTATCGGGGTGCGGCCGCGGCGATTATTGTGTATGACATTCAGTCGCAGAGCTCGTTCGCGCGCGCGAAGAGTTGGGTTCGGGAGTTGCAACGGCAAGGGAACGCGTCGTTGATTATGGCGCTGGCGGGAAACAAGTGCGATATGGCGGAATCTCGCGAGGTTGAGCGCGAAGAGGCAGAGGCGTACGCGGCAGAAAACGGGTTATTCTTCATGGAGACGTCGGCGAAAACGGCGGAGAATGTGAGTGAATTGTTTCACGAGATTGCCGTCAAGTTGCCGCGCGCCCCGGCGCCGACGAGCGCGCCGGGAGTCATCTTGACGAGCCAAAGCCGTGGGGTCAAGAAGTCGCAATGCTGTTAAATGATTGAGTGTATATCGTCGAATAGCGTGATGATTCTTTCGTGTGCTTGTTTGCAAATGCGTGAGATACGGCAGCCATTTAGCTCTTGTTGTACATCAATTTCATTTTACAAATACAGGACAAACGTTGTTCCTTCTATTTACTTTTTGCTCGCATTCAACTCTTTGGTTTTCTGTTCTAACGCGTCATGGAACTCTCTAAACACATTCGTTTTCCCCTTGACAAGCTGTGAACGAGAAATACAGACACAAACAATCGCATGGGGTTAGTACGACGTCGGTGGACAAGACGCTTCAGCCCTACGCGCAAGATTGCGCTCAACGCGTCAAAACACTCTTCCAACATACCTCGTTCATGCGCCCAGCTTCCAAGATTTGCTCAATCATAAAGCCCATGGGTTTCTTCCCTTGATCGACTTCGCGCACGAGATCCACCGCGATCTCGTCATCGCGTGCGTCCGCAGCCTCTCGTAATGGTGTCAGCGTGCGCACGAAATCTTCAATCTTCTCCACCACTCGCGCATCGTCATCCGCGCCCAGCTCGATAATTTTCTCGAGTTGATGAAGTTCCCATATGGATTTCTCCAACGCTTCGCCCAGCGGGGTTTGTGACATCGCGCGTCGCCCCCGCGTGTGCGTCAATGGCGATCGTGGTGACATTCACCAGTCCAACCTCAAAACCAGGCGCGACGACTGCGCGGCGCGCGTAGCATCGATGACGTCCTCATCAGTCGCCAAAGGTGCGCTTTGGCGCGAACACATGGCTACGCACGACGCCATGGTGGCTGACATGCGCGCCAAGGGCATTCCCGACGTGCCTTGGAGCTCGAGTAAACGCTTGCAGAGCGCGTTGGCAGTGCACGTGATTTACACATCTTGGGTGCTGTCGCCGATTCTCACCGCATTGGCGGTGATTTTCGTGCCCAAATGTCGCGTGTACGTCTTCGCTTATCTCTTTGCGTCGGCGGTGTTGAAGATTCGCATGCCAGTGAATGCGTTGCACCGATACTTTTGCTGGTTATCCGCGGGCGAAATGAATGGTTGGGCGCTGGTGTTTGATAATGGCGAAGGCAAAGGGCACGAGTGCGAATTGGACTGCGAGAAAAACACATACCTGTTTGCGTCGCACCCACATGGGTTGTTCACGGCCGGGGTGGTGAACAACTTGATTTTGAGTAAGTCGGCGTTGGCAAAGGTTCGCGCGCCGCTGGTGCGATTTTTCATCAACGAGTTTTTAATCACAGTGTTTCCGTTGATTAAAGACGCGCTTTCGAGCCTTGGGTTCGTGGCGTGCACGGCTAAAAACATGAAGCACTACCTCAGTAAAGGTGAAAGCGGGTGCATAGTCGTTGGTGGGGTAAAAGAGGTTGTTCTCACGGGCAACATCGACGTCGAAGAGTTGTATTTGCGCAACGCCTATGGATTCGTGAAAGTCGCGATGCAGTCCGGCGCTTCGCTCGTTCCAGTGTACACATTCGGAGAATCGCTCGCAACGGGACCAGATTACGTCCCATTTCGCGAGTTGAGAAAGAAATTGACATATAAATTTGACTTTCCGTTTCGCTCTTTGGATTTGATTCACCGCTGGGGATTATGCTTCCCACGTGGAAAACTCACGACGGTGATTGGTGCGCCGATTAAGGTGCAAAAGAATGAGAACCCAACGCGAGAAGAAGTTAAAGCACTGCACGCCAAGTACTGCGACACACTGCTCGCTCTTATCGAGCGAAACAAAGTGGCCGCTGGGTATCCGACGCAAGTCACTCGATTAGTTTAGCACTCACGCGTAGAAGTAGGAAATAGGAAACTTTGAACTCTATTGTTTATTGAAAGCAGCGCATTGCTCTAATTTCTTATATTCATCTGTCTAACGTCAACCTAGTGCGCTTATTCGTGGCTAGTAGGTAGATTGTTTTTACTCTCGTTGACGAGGGGTGCATTTGATGATGTCGTCGACGCGGATAATCATTTCGGCAGCTTCAGTCGCCGAAAGGAGCACTTGTTGCTTCACACGAAAGCATTCGACAACACCACACTTTTGCATGTCACCAACTTCGCCCGTCAAGATGTTGATTCCCGTCTTAGAGTCACCCTTGGCATGGCACGCGCGCATTTGCGACACCAATTCAGAGCTGTCCAAGCCGCCATTGTCGCAGATGATGCTAGGAATCGCGCGTAACGCCTTCGCGAAGCATTCCATTGCGAGCGACCTTTTACCTGGCGTCTTTGCCGCGAGCTCCTCGACCGCCTTGGACATGATCATCTCCGAACATCCGCCACCGTAGATGACTCTGCTGTCCTTCACCGTTGACGTCAACACGCAGAGCGCATCGTGCAAGGAGCGTTCCGCCTCACCCAAAATGTGCTTGGATGCGCCACGAAGGACAATCGTACACGCTTCACCCTTAGCCACACCACTGAATCGAATTAATCGATCTTCACCAATCATGATCTCTTCAATCAAGTCGCAAGACCCGAGCTGCACGTCGCCTGGGTTGTCAAACGTCGAGCAAATGTCACCACCTGTGACCAACGCCAAGCGTTCGATGCCCTCGAAGTCGGCGTGCTCAATTGCGGCGACACCGGCATCAGTGAATATTTGTTCGGGGTAGTTGTAAATCAACTGACGGTTGATGAAACAGTTGATGCCGTAGCTCAAGATCTTTTCGCACTTGCGCTTCATCTTTTCGCGCTCGGCTTGCTCAATTTCTGCAACCTTGGTCATGGAGTCTACGCGCACACGTGCGCCGTAAATCTTAATTTTGTCGGTATCCATGGGCGTGTTCGCGACTAAAATCTTTGCGTTTTCGATTCTCTTCGGCTGACCGACGCCGAAACGCTTGTCCAAAATAAAGCCTTCGTCCAAAAATGAGTCCTTCAAGCTCCCGCCTGGCTTTTGAATGATTTGAATCATCTCTAAATTCCCGGACCCTTTCAATCGCATCACCGCTTTTACGGCTAACTTTGCAAAGTGCTCTTTATCGTGCGTCAAGATTTTTGAACTCAACGTCGTCTTCGCAATGTTCATCAAATCTTCTTGAAACTTCTCCGCGTCGCTCGCGTTATCCGCTGCCGAATCCTCCAACGCCTTCTTCGCCGCCTCACACGCCTCTCTAAATCCCTGAATAATCGTCATCGGGTGTACGTGTTGCGCCACGAGTTGCTCCGCTTGTCTCAACAACTCGCTCGCAAACACCACCACGCTCGTCGTCCCATCCCCGACTTCATCATCCTGCGCCTTGCTAATATTCACCAGCACCTTGGCTGCTGGATTATCCACATAAATCGACTTCAATATCGTCGCCCCATCATTCGTCACGCTCACGCTCTTCGACCGTCCAACGTTCTGTAAAATCTTATCCATCCCTTTCGGCCCGAGCGTTGACTTCACCAAGTCCCCGATCGCCATCGCGCCGACGAACGATGCCAAGCGCGCGTGATCGCCCTTTTCCTCGCTCGCGCCCGCGCTCAGCACGCTCGAATTGACGTTCTGACCGAGCATGGACATGATGTCGGTGGTATGCGCGGGCGCGGTGGTGCGTTCGCGTCGTCGTCGACGAGTGACGGCGTGACGGCGCGCCGATCGCACGGATGGATGGATGGGCGTCGTTGACTTTTGGACATGTAAACCCTAATACATTGGTGGCGTCACATGTGTGACGCGGGGGCGCGCGTTCGGGGGAACGTCAATCGACGTTTCGACGCGGATGGGGAAAGTGTCCAAGGCGACGTCGCGTGCGATGCACGTGATGACGAAACCGACGACGGGAGTGATGAGAGATATGAGTTTGACGTCGTTTGTGACGCGGTGTGCGGTGGCGCTTGGACGGGACGATGGGCAAGGGGAAGCCATCGCGAAGACGCTCGAGGCGAATTGGTTTACGACGCCGAGCGATTTGGCCAAGCTGTCGATTGATGAGGCGAGTGCGATGCGTGTGCCGGTGAAACTGGTGGATGAGTTTAAAAGAGCGTTGATGTTGAATGGGGGTGTTATCGCGCCGAGGGGATTTGCGGCGTCGGCGGCGCTCATGGAGGAGGAGGAGGAGGCGTCGCCAAAGACGCCGACCGCGCCGGCGATGGATGCATCCTTGGCGATGCCTAACACGCGATTACGAACACGCATGCGTACGGGAATAAGTACCGAGAATATGCGGGTGACACGCCGACCGATGGGGTTGCCAAATTATCGACTTCCGCTCGACGAGTGCGGGAGCGAGCTGAAGAAGCAGTTCAAGGCGCTAAAGAAATTCCTCACCGTTCGTAGATTAGGCCCGCAAGAGACCCCAATCGCGAGCGTCACTGCGAATAAATACGAAGACATCTTACGTGGGGCGTTAGGGTGGATGTGCGCCGAGCGGGGATTGGACAAGTCTAAGGTTACGCTCACAGACTTGCTTCCGTCGAAAGACGCGGCGAGCGCGGATGCGGCGTTTGAGTATGTCACTTGGCTCAACGATCAACGTCAGACGTCGGCAAATTATGAATTATTAGTAACGCGTTCGTGCATTGCGGCTGTCAAGTTTTTGCACGGGCATGAGAGCAGGGCACAGCCTGGTGAGGGCGAGGCAAAGCCTTATCACGACTTGCCCATCATGAAGGAGTTGCGACGTATGGCCAAGGATGCGAAAATGAGAGCGCAGCGCGCGCCTCAAGTTAGCGACGAGCGCATGAAGTGGCTGGAGTGGGACGAGTACTTGACTTTGGTGCAAAATCTCAAGTCGGAATGTTTGCCGCGAAATTACGTTGGGCAACTCCGCTCAGAATCTGCTGTGGCGTGGAGTGTGCAGAGATATTTAATCTTTGGCATTTTGTCGTGCGTGCCAGATCGTCAACGCACTATTCGTGAGTTGAAAATTGGCAAAACGTTGTTCAAAGAAGGCGATAAGTGGGTGATTCGTCACGGGCCTGGGGATTATAAGACTGGAAAGGATTACGGAGTACGACCCCCACTGGTGCTCTCGGAACACTTGTACCCAATATTAGAAGAGTTCATCGCCAAACATCGCGCGGCGCTGAAACCCAAGCACGATTTTTTATTCACTCGTAAAAACGGAGAACAGTTTGATGGGCAAGGGATATACCGTCTGTTCACGACGACTGCGATGCGGCTCACCGGAAAGCGTACAAATCCGCACTTGATTCGCGACATGGTTGTCACACACTTGCGCGGCACTGATGCATCCGAGCGTCAACTTGAGGCGCTGGCGATTTATATGGGACACTCCTTGCAGATGCAAAAATCGACGTACGATAGACGTTCGGTGGAACAAAAGGTTGCCCCCGCAGTGGACTTGCTCGATTCGCTGAATGCTAAAATGTCCGCAGGTTACTAAAATCTGTAATAAGTGTACTAAGATCTACCGATAGTCCAGAACTTTCTCTCTTTGAAAGTGGACTCTGATTGGTCGTTGTCATCTTCCTCGCTACTCGATGCGTTATCATTGCTAGAATCATCAGAGTCTTCATCTATGTAGCGACATCGACGACGACGCAATTCGCGGCGAAACGCATACTTCCAAAGTCCGCCTCTAAGCGTCTCACCTAACGTATGTCTATGCTTCGAGCTCAGGCACGATAATTCATCCATTTGACTCCGCCACATGTACTTTTTACACTTCAAACATCTCACTCGAGGGAAATCATCAGCGTTAGCGTGCGTAGTCGCCGTCGCGGCGACGATGGCAGCAGCCTCTCGAAAATCCTTCGACACACACGCTGAAGCTTTCAACGTTTCGACGTCGCACCTCGACAAGATTTCAATCAAAACATCCATGCTCAAAGCATCCATCGCGCACCCGTTATCGAAACGCGTTCGCTTTACGACCAATCTCGCGCGCGCCACGGCAAACTCTTTCAACGCGCGCTTCAGTCGTAACCACTTCTTCTGGCCCAGCACCGCCCCTGACGCCTGCACGCACCGCTCTAGCGCGCGCATGTACATCAATGTACCACCACCGTTATCATCACATTCGCTCACATCGCGCATAGCGCCCTCAATCGTCGTGAGAACGGTCTCAGATGCGTCTTTTGTTAAAGTGTACCAACCACCAGCACTCAGCAACGTGAGCTCTCGCAACACCTGCGTCGTCTCACTCGTCGACATCGTCCTCGAGGAGGAGGAGGAGGACGACGATGCCAATGTCCTCAACGATGTCACATCTCGTATCGTCGCACCGTCGACGATGAGGGTGCGGCCCATGCGCGTGCAAGTGACGACACTTCTCACCTCGCTCGCGCTCATCATGCGCGCAAAGATGTGTCTCTCGCCGGGCGTCGTCGACGCGCGCTCGGACACGGTGACGAAACCCACGCCCGCGATGCGCGACGCGATGCGCGACGCCATCGTCGGTGACGACGTGCTCGGTGACGACCTAACGGTGAAGCAGTTAGAAGCGAAAGTGAGCGCAATCTTCGGCTACCCCGCGGCGGTGTTCGTGCCGAGCGGCACGATGGCCAACCTGCTTGCCATTAGCACGTGGTGTGACGAGCGCGGGTCGGAAGTTATCGTTGGCTCGAAGTCGCACGTGCACTTGTACGAGCAAGGCGGAATCGCAACGATTGGAGGCGCGCACCCGAGAGCGGTACCGAACGCGAGCGATGGCACCATGGCGCTCGAAGATATTGAAGACGCGATACGTCAGGTACGAGACGATCACTTTCCAGTGACTAAGGCAGTGTGTCTGGAGAATACCCATAACAAGACTGGGGGCAAGGTGTTGAGCTGCGAGTACGTGCGAAGCGTGGCGGCGTTGTGCGCTCAATTTGGCGTCAAGGTGCACATGGATGGCGCAAGAATTTGGAATGCTGCTGTAGCACTCGGGAAGAGTCCAGGGGAACTCGTCGTTGGGTGCGATTCAGTGAGCGTTTGCTTAAGCAAGGCTATCGGCGCACCGGTGGGGTCTGTGCTGTGTGGGCCTGTGGAGTTTATTCAGCGAGCCAAACGCTTCAGGAAAGCTTTAGGCGGGTCTATGCGTCAAGTCGGCGTGCTTGCCGCTCCAGCACTCGTGGCTATTGATGAAGTATTCCCAAAGTTGCGCTCGGACCATATACTGGCACAGTCATTTGCGAAAAGTCTTGCCGGCGCGCCTGGTATCGAGTGTCTTGCTCCAGACTCAAACATGGTGCTAGTGACAGTTACTGTGCCCGGCATAACCGCCGACGCGGTCGTGCGTGAACTTGAAGAGAGCCATGGCGTTTTAGTACTGCCATGGAGCGCTAGACCTGCCATGATTCGCGTGGTTTTCCACCATCAAATCACGCAATCAGATGTTGAACGACTCGTCAAAGGCTTTCGCCAGAGCCTCGAAGACTTGGCACGCGACCCAAAGCTTGATGAAATAATGATGGCGGAAGGCTTGTAAGTCAACGACTAGCACGTAGCTGTATTTTATTAACAACAATAAAAGAATAGTTTTTCTATGATCAAGGAAAGTATCTTCTAGGAGTCGCAGACTTTGCCTTGGATTTTGGTGTGAACTCACACGCAGAGCCTTCGGCAACAGCCGTCGCTTGTTTCTTCTTCATACCAGGCTTCCATTCGCACGCAGACCCTTCAGCGACGGCACCATGGGCAGCTTTGTGTTCGGCCCGGTGCTTAATCTGTGCTTCGAGCGCGATGCGAACGTCTTCGTCCAACATATGCGCAAGCTTGCACGATTTGAGCAACTCGTATGGCTCATCCTCTACTGGTCGATCCCGATCAGATGCGACGACGCAGATGAAACCAAATGCGTCTTTAGCATCTGGTTTACACCGAAGCTGATGTACGTCTCCCGGAGCTGTATATGCCACATCGCCTAATGCGAGTGGGTACGCTTCAAGTCCGAGTTGTACCTCACCCTCGCCTCTGAGCGCGATGACGACATGCTCGTGTTGGTGATGCTCCAGAGTCGTCCATCCACCGGGGGCAACCTCAAAGTAGCGCACGTGAAAGCACGGGCTCTCTCCACGTTTACCAATGAGCTCGATGCGTGAGCAATTCTTAAAACTTGCACCATCCATCTTATACATTTCCTGCGGCACTCGTTCCCATTGGAACTCGCCTTGTTTTCTATTAAGCACCTTGCTATGGTTGCCTTCAAGAGGTCCAGTGCTGGCATGCTTTGTGGCATTACCCTTGGCCTGTTCCGCCATCAAATGCTTTACCAGCACCGTGAGCTCGTCAATCTTAGACTCGAGCGCGGCGTTTTTATCTTTGAGCGCACTCATGACTTTCACCGCTTCGGGATCCATGCTCAACGGTGTTGACGGCGGCGCTGCAGGATATGTGCTTTGCGGAGTAACAGGATATGATGTCGGTGTGGTCGGATATGGACCCGGAGTACCCGATGCAAGCTTGAGCTTTGGTCGCATACCACTACCCGGCGTAAACGTCGCACCGCTTGATGAGCCAGGGGTGTTGTACAGAGACGTCGGCGTGGCGCCGTGCGGCAACTCTTTCGGACCATAAATATCCGTGCGTCCAGCCATGGCGAGAATGTGTCGCGCATTTGCGGTCAAGTCCGAACTGTGACTGTACAGCGAGCCACCAACGAGCAGCAGCACGTCTTGGCTGTAAGTATTTATCATGGTTTTGACTTTGTCGAGCGTCATGCCGCCGCCAGGAGAAGGAAAAATTGCCGGGTAGTGCCCGAGCGGACGTCGAGAACCGTGTGCGATGGCCTTGCACTCTTCTACGCTGAAACCAAACCGACCACCAAAGCTCGGAAAAATCGTCGCGTCTGCACCTGCCAACCGCGGTAACAATCCAAGTAAGACGCCATGCGTGAAGCCTCGAACCTCGTCTCGCGGACCACCACCGAGCATTGCTCCCAAAATCGCCGGATGTGCGATGATGGGTAACCCAAATTCTGGGTCTTCTGCCAACATGCGCATGCTATCCAAGCCAGTGAGTCCAGGGATCATCAACACCGCTCCGGCTCCGGCGGCTTTGGCAAATTTCGCTCGCGACACCACCAAGTGCGCCGGCGCGTTAATACATGGCGCATATATACACTTCCGTCCCGTTTCTTCGTTTGCCCTTCGCACTGCGGCACAACACGCTCGAACACGTTCTTCATATGGCGCATATCTTTGGTTTGCCAGTCCATGATCATCTTTAATGACGTCTATGCCACCCTTGGCAAACGCGTAGCACATCTCCGCCAACTTTTCGCTCGGCGTCCCCATAGGCTTCAACGCCGTCATCACCAACGGCCCTCGCTCGACGCCAAGCAGTTTCCTCAACCCTTTGACGCCAAACCGCGGACCATGAAACCTGGCGAGCATCTCCGCGCTAAACTCCACGTCTGACACGCGCGCTCGTTCCTTCAAGCTCGAGTTGCCAAAAATCACGTTTATCAACTGTGGAAGCTCAAACCCGCTCGTATCATCGCTATATCGCACTTTCGCGCGATACATCACCCCTCGATGATGCCCATCATTCACTTCCACGCACTCCACGCACTTTCCCACGACGTGCTCGTTAATCCACGTCCCAGGTGGCACCAAAGATTCAGGCAGCTCCACGGTTTGTTCGAGGCATATCGCATCGACGATCATCTGCGCATCTTTCTTCGACGGCGCATCGATGTCGTACGTCACCGTGAATGCGTGCGCTGGGGCCACCATCGCGCGCGATTGCGATTGCGAGGCCCAACGCTGCGCCGAACGCGTGCGGCGCAAAGTGTGGTTTTATTCCTTTCGCCGGATCGCCATTGTAACGCACGCGTGCGCACGACGCGAGTCGCAACAGGCGCCCGCGTGAAGCATGGCGAAAAAGAAGAAAGCCGCCGCGGATGGGGTCGATAGGGGCGATGCCACCGGCGGTGGTGACGACGTAGACACGGGTGCGATTGAGCTGAATGCCGCTGACGTAGCGGTCACGTCGAAGAAGGCGCAGAAGAAGGCGGCCAAGGAGGCTCAGATAAAAAATGTGTCGGGTAAGCAGTCTGAGCTATACATGGAGCTCGCGGCGAGGTTTGTGTTGAATGCGCCACCAGAGGAGCTTGCAGATGGGAATCGTCTGTTGTTTCTCGTGGAGCAAGCGCACTGGTATTACGAAGATTTTATACGCGAAAAGGATGCCTCATTGCCGGTGCTGAAGTTGAGAGCGTTTGTGACAAATATGTTTGAGATTGTGCCGCAGTTGAAATCGATGGCGATGGCGAAGGATATTTCGACAACCTATGACAAGTTTTTGGCGTACAAGTTTTCAATTCCGACGTGCGGCGCGGTGCTGTTGAACCCGGCCATGGACAAGTGTTTGATGGTTCGTGGGTGGGGCTCGAATTCGAAGAGTTTGGGATTTCCCAAAGGAAAAATGGATGCAGGTGAGACGGAGTCCGAGTGCGCGGCACGCGAGGTTGAGGAAGAGATTGGGGTCAACATTCGTGACTTCATCGTTGAAGAGGACAAGGTGCACTTTTACCGTAAACTTGGCAAGGATATGAACACGGCGCAAGGGAAGTGGACGCAAAAAAACACTTTATTTATAATTCAAGGGATCTCTGAGGAAACGAAATTCTTGACGCACACGCGTAAGGAAATTTCCGACATTGTGTGGAACCCAATTTGGATTTTTGACTTACCGGACGGTGAACTTCACAAGTACAGGGGCAAGTACGCGTCATGTTTTCCTGGGTTGAAAGCCATCGCGGCCTGGGTGAAGAAAAAGCAGTCGAAGCAACCAAAGCCACGCATGAACAACGTGATCGCCGCACAGTCCCCAGCCGCCGGGCGTGGGAAGACGATGACGCTCGAAGACTTGGAACAGGAAATCATGGCTTCTTTAGACGATGTCAGCGACGACGAGAACGATGCCGCCATAGCTTACGAGCCATTTTCAGCGTTGAATAACTTCACGTTCAATCATTCGGCAATTATGCAGCCATTTTTGCGATGAACGTTGTACTTGTAGTGCTTTCGACGTGTTGTTCTTGTAAAACTAGCCTCAACGAACTAACTACCTTTCTTTCTCCTCAGTGCGCGCCATGTCTGGTGGCGTGCCGACAACGACGCTCAGTGCACGAGGGAATCGAGCGAAACAACGACCGTTTACCTATTTCGATGCATTCGTTCGAACGTTCAGTGATCCGTACGACGCCGAAACCAATCCGCGTGGTTTCATCAACCTCGCTGTGGCTCAAAACCAGCTCACTGTCGACGCGATTCAGCAGCGACTACGCGAGGCATTGACGAAAGAAGACACAATTCCAGACTCTAGTGCGTCGTATGATGATATGAAGGGTAGCGCGCGGTTGCGCAAGGCTATGGCGGCGCACTTACGCAAGCGGGTGGCAACCGCCGGGACGTCTGTTGCGAAAGCGTTGGACAGGACGCTCACTCCGGAGAATATCATCATCTCCAGCGGTGCCGGTGCGGTAATTGAGAATTTAGCATTTTGCGTCGCGAATGAAGATGATTTTGTGATGATTCCAGCCCCGTACTACCCGGCATTTCCCAATGACTTGCGCGCTCGGTTGGGCGTTGAGTGCGCACCCGTTCGACGAGGAGCTTTTGCGCACATTGAGTACGAGAAACTCGATTCTGCGCTTCACGAGGTTGACCAAAATGTTGTTTTGGAAAGTTTGTATCACCTGCCTACGCCTGAAGACTTTGAGCGAGACATGCGCAAGATGATCGCGACCAAGAGCGTTGGAGGCAAATACAAGGGAAAGTGCGCGGCCATCATTATTTGCAATCCAGAGAACCCTTCTGGTGTGAAGTACAGCGGACAGGAAGTCGCAAACGTCGTCGAATGGGCGGTGAACAATCGCGTCCATGTCATTATAGATGAAGTGTACGCATGTTCGAGCTTCAATGAATCCAAGACGGAACATTTGAGTGGCTTTGACATCGCGCTGTCTCGAGGAGATGACTGCGTGTACAAGGATTACGTGCACGTGATTTATAGCTTAAGCAAAGATTTTTGCGCTAGTGGGTACCGAATTGGCGCTCTATGGACGCAAAATGCCGAAGTTCACCGATCGATGGATAACATTTCATACTTTTGCGCCGTTCCTGGACCAATGCAGTGCGCGTTATGTGACGTCATGGAGGACGACGACTGGATGGACTGGTTTGTCAAAGAGAACGCTCGTCGATTGAAATCCCAGTACGATTGCCTCGTTGAAGAACTCAAAGCACTCAACGAATTGAACGATGATTTTGATTTGGATAGGCGCATGGTGACTCCGGCGTCAGGGATGTTTGTCTTTATAGATTTGTCGCCATTTGTGCAAGGCGCGGCCGCCGATGGCCCCGCGAGCGAAACTTCGTTTTGGAACGATGTTTATGACGAGGCCAAACTCGTGCTCACGCCCGGGCGTGATTGTGAAATGAACATCGTGGGTTGGTATAGAATTTGCTTTGCATCCGTGCCGCGAGAGACGCTCACGACGGGCATTCGTCGTCTCGTCGACGTCATTCGCGCGCGATGTTAGTTATGATAGCTTTTGTCACCGTGTGAAAAGTGCACATCAAATCATCACGTCGCCATAGTCTGTCGTGTACATGTCAACATCCTCGGCACGACCCTGTGCAAACGTTCACGGGAAACAACACACAATGCGCCGCGCGCTTACGTCTCGGACGTCTCGTGCGTCGTCAAAGCCGTCGTTCAGGGCGAGGGCGGTGCATTACCCTACAGTTGACGCCAACACCGCGCACGATCGCGGATACTACCGCTGGCCCGTCGTGCGCGGTACAGATGTGTTCTTCGTATGTGAAGACGACATTTACGCGGTGAGCACGTCGGTGAACGGTGCGCCTCGGCGTTTGACACAGGCGCATGGCGCGTGCGAGCGTCCCGTGGTGTCGGCGGCTGGAGACAAAGTAGCCTTTACATGCATCGAAGATGGCTACGTCGAGCTCTACGTCGTCGATGCGAACGGAGGACCAATGAAACAGTTGACCCACATGGGGGCGTCGTACGCGCGCGCGTGCTGTTTCTCTCCAGATGGCACGCGCGTGTACTTTTCGTCGAGCGCGGCGGCGAGCGAACCAACTGGGGATGAAATTTGGGTCGTTGACGTCGATGTCGGCGCGCCTGTGCGCTTAGGAATTGGACCCGTGCATGATTTAGATGTGCGAGTCGTCGATGGGCGAGAAATGTTCGTCATTGGGAGAAACACTGAGGA
>Ga0181553_10001580_pt1 | contig 20179 bp, 9 predicted proteins | sample 011ome_17_FD_133753 | JGI IMG/M metagenome (GOLD analysis project Ga0181553, IMG submission 133753) | Coastal salt marsh microbial communities from the Groves Creek Marsh, Skidaway Island, Georgia - 011502XT metaG (megahit assembly) | ecosystem: Environmental > Aquatic > Marine > Intertidal zone...
CTTCTTCCAGTAAAATTCTGAAGCGATGGCAGACCAAAAGGCAGAAGGATCTGTAATTGATTCTTTATACATTCGATCATATTGATCGCGAGCTTGTACGAATGATTCTTTCTTATATTCCTAGGGTAATTTTGTTGAATGTGTGTAAGAAAAAAGTAAAACAAGAACAGAAGGAAAGAGTTTACCTCGCTTGGCCAGAGAAACTCGGCAGCATAATCCGTTTGCTTCGCGTCATTCATTTTTGAATAAATTATAAGCGTGCGGAGTGATGTTTATAATGTTTGTAGTTGAATCTTTTATAAAAACTCCAATCCACAAAGAGTCAAAGACTGTGAAAGATAATTGAAATATTTTTCTCGCACTCGTTGAAAAATGGGGTCGTAAAGTTAAATTGTCGGGTAAAAAACAGAATGGCCATATTTTTTTTGTTACAGGAAACTATCATAGGCACGTGGACAGCTGAGAGAGTAAGGGCAGGTGCAGTCTGAAAGGATAGTGGATACAAAAAAAAATATTGGCACGTCGACTATTGGAACACCACGCGGATAAACATATCAAACTATCTCAAATTCAGAAATTCCAAAGTGTCGATTTAATATATGCATAGTTTTTACCATGTGTAAGAATGTGAGAATGTGACTTACCAGCAGTACGTACAGTATGTATACTCAAATTGTTTCAGTACCTGTATGGTACATGTGACCATAAATATAACAAGACGTTCCAATCAGAAAAAAAAAACAAGAAAACAGTCCATAGAATCATCTGCCGTTTGTTCTCAGTCAGCAATTCATAGCCTTTCTTGAGTGGTACGCGAGAATTTTTTGCGCGCTCATCTCTACTTCTCTACTTGTCCCATCACTTACTTTTCCCGAACATCTTCTCACTCAGTGTGCGGATAGAATAGTATCATACAAAGAATATAAATTTTCTTTCCCGGTATCCAGCCGCCGCCGCTTCACGGGAAGTAAGTCTTTTGCAATCTTCAGTGCAAAACGATAACGACTTCCTTTACTTTGAAGTCATACTACTCCTCACAAGAATTATACGATAGCTAGATGGAAAGCAAAATGGAAAGCAAAATTACAACAGGTAAGAACCTCTTGTGGAAGTATATTTATAAACAACTAAATTTATTTTTAGGACTCAAACAGCTGGTCAGTGACCATGTTAACTCTTTCGATCAGTTCATAGATCAAGGGTTACGTGATATGTCGACAGAACTACAGCATGTAAAGATAAAGATGTCGGATGAAGAAAATGGAAAGGGTGCATATTTACAAGTATGGTTCGAAAATTTCTATTTAGAAAAGCCTGAGAAAGTCAGGAGGGATGCTAGTTTTCAAGGAAGCCTATTTGAGCCTAGAACATTTCCAGGTGAATGCAGAGAGACTGGGGAAACCTATTGTGGCAATCTCATGTCCACAGTTTGTCATAAGATAGTTGGATCTTGCCGTGATCATCCGGTACATAAGAACATAATTAAAATATGCAGCTTCCCTATTATGGTAGCTAGTCACGCCTGCCACTTGGAATCACTAGATAAAATTGGACTTATCAAACATGGAGAAGAAGATACTGAATCTGGTGGATACTTTATTGTAAACGGAATTGAGCGAATCATCCGACTTCTAATTCAGCAACGTAGGCATTATGTGTTAGGTCTAGTACGAAGTTCTTTTTTGCGAAGGGGGGCATTGTTCAGCAAATTTGCTACCTCTATTCGTTGTGTTGATAAGACAGAAATATCTAGTACTATAAGATTGCATTATATGAAAACTGGGAGTGCTAGATTAGGTCTCACTATAGAACGTCAGGAATTTTATATTCCTGTAGGAATAATTATTCGAGCCATCACGGACTCTTCTGAAAAAGAAATTTTCATGAATTCAGATTATAGATGTAACTCTGAGAATTGCCTCATAAATGATTGTATCATCAATTGCCTTCATGAGGCTACTGATGCAGACATTCTATCTAAAATGGATGCACTTCGTTACATTGGCAAATATTTTAGAAACCTCTTACGCGGACAAAAATTTGTAAGTGATGTTGAATTAGGAGAATTTTTTATTGCAAGATATATTTTCACTCACTTGAAGAGGCAGAGTGAAAAAGCAAATCTATTACTTTTTATGCTGCAGAAGTTAACGGCTTTAGTTCAAGGCCTATGTAAGCCCGATAATCCGGATACATTAGCCCATCAAGAAATCATGTTACCTGGTTCATTACTTCAGGGCTTACTCTATGAAAAGATGGAACATGTGCTTGAGCAAATCCGTCTGAAATTTCAAGCCCTCTTTGATGTGTCATACACTGATAAAGTGGAAGCTTTGGAACCAAATTCAATACAAAATTCAATACTGCAAGTTATCCAAAAATATGATATAGGACGACACTTTGAGTACTTTTTAGCCACAGGAAATTTGGTGAGCAAAAGTGGTCTTGGCTTGAGTCAATCAAGCGGCTTCACAATTGTCGCAGACAAGTTAAATTACTTGAGATTTTTGTCTCATTTTCGATCTGTTCATCGAGGAGCATACTTTACTGAACTTCGAACAACTACGATTCGCAAACTTTTGCCAGAGTCTTGGGGTTTTTTATGTCCAATACATACTCCAGATGGATCGCCATGCGGGCTTCTAAATCATTTGGCAGGTGAATGCAAAATTGTAGTAGCCAAAACAAGAGATACGGATTTTGATCTAGTTCGCAAGACTGTAAAGAAAAGTTTAGGGCTCAATTTCGAATTCACGAATGACTCGAATCGTGAGAATCTTGAAAGTCTTCTTCCTGTACTTCTCGATGGTTTACTTATCGGATCGTTACATGAGAGAGATGCAGCAAATGCTGTAAGGGTTCTTCGGCGGGCAAAAGTTGACAGTTCTTCTTACATTCCAAGAGATTTAGAAATAGCTCATGTTACTTTTCGAAAGGGAGGGGTTTATCCTGGAATCTATATATTCTCATCTTCTTCTCGACTTGTTCGCCCCGTATTGCAGACATCTGGAGGAAACGTGGAATTGATTGGTACCTTAGAGCAATCTTTCATGTCAATTAAAACACAGGATGGTGAAAATAGAGACTTTTGTAAGTCTTTTAAATACTCTCACGAAGAAATATACCCCGATTCTTTTCTCAGTGCTGTTGCAAGTTTAACTCCGTGGTCGGATTATAATCAGAGCCCAAGAAATATGTACCAATGTCAGATGGGGAAGCAAACAATGGGGGTTCCGATGCATTCTTTTCCATTCCGCTCGGATTCAAAGTTATATAGACTCCATACACCACAGCGACCAATTGCACTCACAAAAACTTATGATAAATACGGTATAGATAATTATCCTCTCGGAACAAATGCAGTAGTTGCAGTTCTATCTTATACGGGATATGATATGGAGGATGCTATGATAATGAACAAGTTTTCAATGGAACGTGGCTTAGCTCATGCTACGTTGTATAAGACAGAAGGCCTAACCTTGAAGGACAAAAATGATACTTTCACTGTTTCCGGTCCCTTAAATCAGACGAAGTTCGACGCTTCCCCATTGCCAGGAAGTATATTGCAGAAGGGAGATTCCTTCATATCAGTATCTAACAGAATTTCTGGGAAGTTAAAAAAGACCATGTTGAAGGGCGAGGATAAAGGCATAGTTGATCGAGTGAAGATTTCTGCTTCTCAAGAGCAAAGTTCATATGAGAAACTGGATGTTACTCTGCGCTTCAACCGGAATCCAATAATTGGTGATAAATTTAGCAGTAGACATGGGCAAAAAGGAGTTTTGAGTTATTTGTGGCCAGAAGAAGATCTCCCATTCATCGAAAGAAATGGTATAAAGCCAGACATCATAATAAATCCTCATGCATTTCCATCTCGTATGACAATTGGAATGCTCATGGAAAGCCTTGCGTCAAAAGAAGGTGCACTGTCGGGAAATTTTGTTGATGCTTCACCATTCAAGGCCCTTAAGGAAGAGCATTTAACAATTCCACTGAATAATCACTACGAAAGGCTGAAAGATATGGGTTATAAGTTCACTGGAACTGAAACTATGATAAATGGATTTACTGGATGCACTTTTGAAGTCGATATTTTTATAGGTCTTGTATATTACCAACGCCTTCGACACATGGTATCTGACAAATTTCAAGTGCGTTCGGAAGGTCCAAACAATCCATTGACAAAACAGCCTATCAAAGGTAGAAAAATGGGAGGTGGGATTCGATTTGGAGAAATGGAGAGGGACTCATTGTTGTCACATGGTGTTGCAAATTTGATTCAAGATCGATTACTCGCTAGTTCAGATAAGCACTCGTTTAAAATATGCTCTTCCTGTGGAAGTATGATATCACACTTACAAAAAGTAGCACTGCGTAACGAAGAATGCTCTAATGATATTTGCATAACATGTAGATCGACTTCAAATATTGTGAATGTGCATGTTCCGTATGTTTATAAATATCTGATATCAGAACTTGCAGCCATGAATATCAGATTATGTGCGGACTTAAATGATTAGAGAGGTAACTTCGGTATTGAATTATTGAATTACATAGGTATTGAATTATATATGCATTGGATAAAGATTGGAGTTAGTGCCCCCATCTTTTTCCTTAACTACTTCAGACTCATGTTACACATCGTTTGGGGACTTGGACGCACGATTTATTTTTTTACGAGGAGTGACCCAATTCGTATACTGTAGCACACACAGGAGAGACGGTCTTTTACTCGTACCAGTACCAGTACTTGTAAAAACCTTAAACGTCAAACATTTTAGCAGCTTCTAAAATAATAAATCAATACATATTTGACATAGCTTGTAGTAATGAGTGTATCAACGCGGAAAGAATACTCGAGCATATTCTACAACAACTTAGGAATTACTCGGGAGAATCTATACGATTTCTCGGGGGAACTTCAAATTTCTAAGACATCTTTTTACCCGATTGCTTGCGCAAATTTCAGCGGAATCATAGCAGAAGTTCTGATTTGGAATTTACACGAAACAAAGTGCGGGTATATAGTCAAAGTATACTCGGGATCAGGTAAAATTATATCAGGATACTACTGGAGAACTTCTTTCAATTTACTTTCTTTCGATTGGGTACAAAATGATACCTTGTTATTCGTTTTTGAAAACGGGCAAGTGTTCAGTTATGGAAGTGGAAGACACCACATTCCCAGAAAAGTATTACATCTTTCGAATTTATCGATTTATGGTGTTGCGTTCTATAACAAAGGTTTCGTGGCAACAACAAGGCGAGGTTCTCTCGTGAAAGTATCTTGTGGGGACAAAATTGTGAAGTTTGTGAAAATGACTTTAAACACACAAGAAAATGTACAATGCCTAGCTATTAAAGAATGCGTTACGGGTACAGGGAAAGATGATTTGTATATTGCAACAGATTCTGGAGTATCATATTTTAGACATATAACTTGTATGACTCAGATTCACAGAAAACTAATTCATAGCATTCGTTTAAGTCATGTACAAAATTTTTTAGCAGTGTATCAAAGAAATGGTATTTTATCAGTATTTGACGAAAATCTAGGAAAGATTTTATACCAAGTGAATTTAAAAATTCTTGATCCCCCAATACAAATTGCATGGGTCGCATCAGCCGCCGTAGCTCTTACGTGGAGTGAAAAAACTATTTTGGTTGGAAATGAGTGTAAGATATTGGAAATACATGGACGTACATCTATTTTTCAGGATTGTGATGGTATGCGCATGATTTCTAATTATTATCATGATTTTCTCCGTCCGTTACAAGGATCATGTGACCTCCATTTCTATGCTGAGGAGACCAGTACTACGGAGGTTTTCGTATATGATCTTTTAAGAACATTATCAGCTGATGATAGTAAGCCCTTTCAGACGAAGAAAAGTGAGGATTTAATCTCGATAAATGACCATTTTGCTATGGCACAGTTTGTGTTTGACCGAGATGAACAGAAAAGATACATTGAGAAAGCTGTTCTAGGTTCAACTATGCTGTGTCAGACAAATTTATTTCATGTAAAAAAAGCTGTGGTAAAATGCTGCTCCTTGTTACGTAAACTCAACCATTTACGACATCCTTCTATTGGTATGCCATTTACTGCAGTACAGTATAAATTGATATGTAAGCAGCTTTTGTTGAGGCGATTATTAATTTTTGGAAGCCATGCACTAGCCATGAGAATGTTTGAGAGTGATTCCCTTAAAAGAAGCCAAATACTGTTGGATTTGATTCGTTCGCCTTCAAATGGAAAAGGGCACTCGGAAAAGTTGTTCCTCCTGTGGAAGAAGTTTCCAGATATATTATTGTGTGACTTAATCGAACGTCCCAAAATTACAAATCGTCAAAAATATCAGATTGTTCAACTAGATCACAGAGCTCATCTACAAGTAGATTTATCTTCTGATGAATTTATGATTGAAGCCATGAGTAAGGCTATTTGTTCCAAGGACATTGATGCACAATACTTCACTATTTTCAAGTTTCTTTTGAATAAGTCTGGATCTAGCCTGGAATATTTTCTGCAGCAAAATTTTTTTTTCAATATTCTCTACTATAGATATAATGTAAGAAGCTTGCTTATACCATCATTAAAGCAGAAGTTCAGAGATGAAGTAAACAAGGCTGAATTTCATGAATATTTTGGAACAGTGTTCAAGGCTAATATGTCCCAGAGTACTTTGAATGTGAAGGGAAGTGACAACAAATTTTTAAACTCATTGAAGGATCAAAATTTTGGTATTCTTCAGAGTTACATGGAACTGTTTGAGGACGGTATAATTTCTGTCCGGACAGTGAGCCTTAGAAAGTTAATTATTTTACTTGTGTTGCTAGGACGAGTGAATTTAGTTACAAAATTTTGCGATAAATATATGTTTTCTGAACGACATTACACCTTCCTTAAGGTGAAAAGTGCATGCAAAACAAAATCATGGGACTCTCTATATGATATGGACGCAAAAAGCATTAATATCCTTTCTTTCATCGCACTCCTGAAAAAGTATAGGGCTCCTGAAAATAGAATATCTTTTTACGAAGCACAGACGAAAACAGAAAATACTCCCAAACTCTTAGAGGGTACATTGTTAGAAGCTCAAAAAGCTGCATCTGTTCTGTCTGAATCTCGGCACAACCTGACCTCCAAGGCAACAGAATACATGCGGGCATTCAACTATTACACATGACATAAGATTACTGTTTTGAACGAGAACAATGCTAGTTTGTTCGAGATAAAATATAGGAAAACGTCATTCATACAGTATGATGTAAAGTTTATTAATGTACATAAACATCTGCTGGCCTCAAAAAGGATCTAACAGACTTTCAGAAATGCATAACAATCACACATGGTTGAAACTTTCCTATTTTGGACCATCTCCTTCCCCTAGATGAGTCGGAAAACTTGAACTTCTACTAAAATATTCGTCGAACATTTCAAGTGCATTTAAAAATGCCTGATCCATATTGAAGTACTTGTAGCTTGCTAATCTTCCTACAAAGCAAACTTTACTTTCTCTCGCGGCCATCTCTTTATACTTTCCGTATAGACTCCGGTTTTCTGGATTGGGAACTGGATAGTATGGTTCTCCTTCATCACAGCTGTACTCCTTAAATATAACAGTACCTTTTCTTCTGTGAACATCTTTAGGTTGATTTGGTTTGTGCTTATATTCCACTACTCGAGTATAATCTACCTCTTCACCCGGATAGTTCAACTGTAAACAATTTTGATAGTAGCCGTCCTCAGGTTCATGATATTCTTCCTCAAATTTAAGTGACCTATATTCGAGCTTTGGTAAACCGAGAGAAGAATAATAAGAATCTATTGGACCAGTAAAAACTAAAAGATTCGACTCAGGTAGATCACCACGGACATCAAAGTAGTCTATACAAAGACGAATTGTGATATTTGGATCTTCTAAAACCATATTCTCAAAAATTTTTGTGTATCCTTCTTTTGGTAAAGCTTGAAATGGGTCTGTGAAATAACGATCATCAGTATTAGTACGAACAGGGATTCTAGCAAGCACACTTGCGTCGAGTTCTTTTGGCCACTTATTCCACTGTTTTTTTGTATAGTGTTTAAAGATAGCATTATAAAGTTCTTCACCACTTCGAGCTAGAGCACTTTCTTCGCCGTTTTTAGGCTGCTCTGCCGGAACTCTTCTCGAATTCAACCATTCTTCCATTTCTATTTCGTTGCTAACATCAGCGCCGAATAGTACATTGATTGTATCTTGACTTGGTGGTATTGGAACCATTCTATATCCAGCACCTATTTTAATGTTACCCTTCACTCTGTGTTCATATGGAGTCCAGTCGCTAAAGTTGTTTACATATTTCCAAACACGAGAAAACTTAGTGTGGAATAGGTGCACTCCATATTGTGAAATCCTGATACCATGTCTGTTGATGAAATCGTAGCAGTTACCGCCGATATGTTTTCGTTTATCAATTATCAAACTTTTCAGATTGTATCTTCGAGAGGCTTGTTCAGCAAAAACGCAACCAGAGATCCCTGCTCCAACGATGATCAGGTCAAAGTTTTGAGGTAACCCCTTCAAGCCTGTAAACCAATTTGGACATGATTGATTCCCCAATTGTACACTCAAATCCATGATATGCCAGCTATTACTCGTATTAATCTTTGGTTTTCCCTGCGGACTCTTCGCAACGCTTTTTCTTCTGACGTAAATTCCGTGCACACGAGGGTAGGAGGTTGCACACGGGGAGCCTGGAAAAATCTGAATTTTTGTAAAGCAGACGCAAAAAAAATGAAAAAAAAATGAAAAAATCAAGAATGAGAGAGCCGAAAAGAAGGCAGGGGGTCATGCCCATTCGGGCTCTCGGCCTTTCTGCCAGTCTTGCAAGAATTGAGGGCGATACTTGAAAAGAATTTTCGTCCGATTTGGGCTCTCCAATATTCACAAACTTCTCTTACGATTATTACTGTATTCGTGACATTTAGAAGACAGACATATCATCATCTTCATCATTGATTGAAACGAGACGATCTCGAAATCAGATAGCAAATATGGCTTCTTCAAAGAAGAAAATTTCTTACTTCTATGATCCGGAAGTCGGAAACTTTTACTATGGACAGGTACTTACTTCTCACGATTTTATTTTAACCGAATCACAACTTCCACAATCGTATACGATTACATGGAATGTTTTTTTATTAATATCATAAAGCAGTATCTACTCGTACCATATTTCAATAAACTTACTTTCTTTCTTCGAAAATGTAGGGACATCCGATGAAACCTCACAGAATGCGCATGACACATAACTTACTATTGCACTATGGCTTATATAAAGAAATGGAGGTATTGTTTTTTCCCTTAATCATCAGAATATGACATCTTTTGCACAGGTTTTCAGACCAGAGCTCGCTAATGCTGAAGACATGACACAATTCCATAGCGATGAATATATTGAATTTTTACGCATGATTACACCAGATAACCAACATGAACATATGCGCCAACTGAAAAGGTTTAATGTCGCTGAGGATTGCCCGGTCTTTGACGGCCTTTTCAACTTCACTCAGATATATACGGGGGGTTCTATCGGTGGTGCCGTAAGGTTAAATCACAAGCTGGCAGATACAGTAATAAACTGGGCAGGAGGTTTACATCACGCAAAGAAGGCAGAAGCAAGTGGATTTTGTTACGTAAATGACATCGTGTTAGCGATTCTTGAGCTACTCAAGGTTCACAGTCGAGTTCTTTACATCGATATTGATATCCATCATGGTGATGGTGTTGAGGAAGCATTCTATACAACTGACCGTGTAATGACTGCATCTTTCCATAAATTCGGTGAGTATTTTCCTGGAACTGGTCACTTACAAGATGTTGGTCAACATCAAGGTAAATATTATAGTGTAAACGTACCATTGAAAGACGGTATTGATGATGAAACTTATGATCATCTCTTTAAACCGATCATGGAAAAGATAATGGAAGTTTTTGCTCCAGATGCTATTGTATTCCAATCTGGTGCTGACAGTCTATCGGGAGACAGGCTAGGATGTTTTAACTTGTCTATTCGAGGGCATGCGGAGTGCTTGAAATACATGAGTACGTTCAATGTACCTCTACTAGTCCTTGGTGGAGGTGGATACACCATTCGTAATGTGGCACGCTGCTGGACGTACGAGACTGGCTGTTTACTAGGCCGTGAACTAGAAGATGTGCTGCCTGCTAATGATTATAGTGAGTATTTTGGACCAACAAACACACTTCATATAACCCCTAGCAATATGGAAAATCAGAATACACGTGAATATATCGATGGCATACGTGATCGTATTCTAGAGAATCTATCAAAACTTCCTGCCAGACCAGGTGCACCATTTTATCAAGTTCCACCAGACTTGGTGAGTGCACAAACGCAAGACATGAATATAGAGCCAGATTTGTCAGAAGGGGAAGATAGAGGAGGAATCTATCTAGATTATGGTAAGAATGAAGATGATTTTCGTGTTACAAAGAATGTCTCCGAGCCAGTCGGCACAAATCCGCAAGGAAAGGAAGACGCAGAGAAAGATATGAACGAAAATAAAGAGAAGTCACAGGAACTCCCGGACAAAGATGATATATAAGTAAGATATTCGTAAAAGGGTTCCATTCAGTAATTCACTACTTTGTTTCGTCAAGCAGATTCATGTAATAATCAGCTTCCGATTCGTCTAAAACAGCAAATTCTTTATTTTCATATGCAACTGCAATCGAACAGTTTGAGGTAGATATATTTTCGTTCGCTTGTTGTGCTTCTCCAAGTGCTTTGATTGCATGCTTAATTAACTATTCTGAATGTCATATTTAGTAATAAATAACTTGAAATTTCGCACCTCTACACGACTGCATTCTTTCAAGGTGTCTATATACTTTTCTAAATAAGTTTTCGAGGCTTGTGAGCGAGAGCCTTATCATAAAATAACTCAGATTTAATTCAGTTTTCAATCGAAGTAGCTATTTTATACCTAATGCAAAGCAATCATATTCGTACAAGTTACCAGAGGGACACACGTGAAATATAGATGTCCCAGAATTATCTAAGCCGGCCAATATCAAACCAACACCATATGGTCGTCGAGATGATCTTTGTGTTTGACCCTATTAAATTTTGTAAAGTTCTTTCTTGTTATATACATATGATATATAAGTTCTCACCTGCAGTTTTCTTGAAATAGTATCTGCAAGCTGGGAAAGTGGAGGAGAAGATCCATATATAAACTTCGATTTTGTGCATTCAGCACGTAACTGTTCAGTCAAGAGAACTGCGTCGGATGCGAGCCCTGAAACTGCAATACCAATATTATTATCTATTTTGAATATCTTTTTCTGTTGTTTCGATTGGTTCGGAAGTTCTCGATTTAAGGTCACCAGCACTACGGTTGTCGCGTTCTTCAACGAAAATTAGATTTCTTCGTTCACACATGCCTTTAACTGACTTACCTTACATCCAACCACGGCACCGCCCTGTTTCACAGCTTCCAGAGCATCTGATAAGGAGAAAGTAAAACAAAAAGGATGCTTTTTAATTTAGACGCACACTCGATCTGGTGCAGACGCCCCTGCGGACTCCACGTCAGCACATCCTTCAAAACGAAGATTAATGTTCCCTATAGCTGCTAAAAAATGTATATTACCTGGTCATACTGGTTACGGAACATGAATACTTTTGTGCTTATTGAATCGTGCGAGAAAGAGCGTTCGAATTGATCAAAAGTAAGATGCGTGAAAGTCAAAGAAAATCATGAAAGGGTGAAAACAAGAATGCAAGAAATAGCCATCATGGAAAACATGCTGGAAAAAAATGTTGGATATACGCCAAAACGCAAAAAAAATTTGGTGATCCCCGGAGTCGACGACGACCAATTGAAATGCATCCAAAAAACCTTATTCGCTTGACGAACGAATACGAAATAGTAAGAAACAAAAAAAACAGATCGAACCTCAATAATATTCACGCACCACGCGCTAACATAGAAGAAGTAAATTAAAGCATGCCTAAGGATTTTACCGAGGATTCTGAGCATGGTCCGCTCTCCGTTTTGGTTAGCGCAATAAAAACAAATTCGCAAGTCCTTATTAATTGCAGAAATAATAGAAAATTATTAGGTAGAGTTAAAGCTTTCGATCGCCATTTGAACTTATTGCTCGAAAATGTGAAAGAAGTTTGGACAGATCGAAATAGCCAGAAAGAATCTAAAACGCCTCCAAGCAATAAAGATCGTTTCATTAGCAAACTCTTTCTTCGGGGAGATTCGATCATTTTAGTTTTGAAGAACCCAAAATGAGTGCCTTATGACTACGAGTCGCGTACATATATTTTTTTGAAAAGATTTTCCTTATTCTTCTCGTACTCTTGTGTCTGCTGAAGCTTGGTCAACAGAGTTGCAGAAACAGATAATAAAAAAATGAACCCATGGTATTTGCATGGTTACAAAATGCACTTGTGTGAGTACTCGTATTTGTATTGCATAAAGTAGGAATGAAAATGTACTCGCGTGGCGGCCTAGTTTTATTATTTTATGACTTAACCAATCCATCGATGAAAGCACCACACATGAGAGATATTCGTGGCAATTGAAAGGATGCTATGTGCGTAAAGCAACTTGAAGAACCACGAATCAATAAAGTACTGTTTAGAACGATCTCAGCTTTGTCATTTTGAAGTGAATCCATATGATTATGAACAGAACTCATTATCCCTTTAACGCGCACTAGTGGAGCCTCTCGCTCGAGAATTCTGGAGTCTGCTGTTGCAATTATCGTGTTAGGAACATTTCTTTTGTCGATTTTTGATGACGTCGGAAGCATAATTAATTCTGAACTCGGCTCCATCACTGTTAAGTGATCAGGAGAAATTCGATTGTAATCACATATCATAACTATCCCTGCACTTCGCTTCTCCTTATTTAGCACTCTTTCAATACTTTCAATATGTATTTGTGCTAAAAAAAGTTTACTATGTCTATCAATCTTTAGCTCTTCACACTTGACGCTAAAAACAAAACTCTGTTTGAAAGTTAGAATGTCCCAACCTGTAATACTAGTAAGTGATGCACATAAAAAAAAGCTTCCAACAGTGGCAAGGGAATTAATCTTCCCAGAAAAAGTCGAGTCCGAAAATACGGTAATCTTGTCAAGTTTTTCGGCACACCATATGCAGATATTTGATGAGGAAGTCAAAAGCATTGAGCTATCTTGACTAAATGCTCCAACTTCTACTACTTGCTCATTGAAATATTTACTTGTTGTTTCACAGCTCCATGAACTGGAAGTTCCACTTTTTTTTGACCACAATTTGATACTGTCCTTACCAGCAGTAAATGCTCGGTAGGAACCACGATATTTACTAATGCCTATAGTACGTATCGCAGGCTGGTGTGGAGATTCACAGCAGCCAACTAACTGATAACATACATGTCTTTTCATTGTAATTTGCTCCCATACTTTGAGTGTCTCGATGCTATTGATACTAGTACCAATCTTGTTTTTACTATCCACTGTGAATAATATCATGCCATCTTCAGAAAAACTCGCGATGGTAACTCTGTATTTAAAAGTTGTTGCAGGGCTATCATCTGCACCTTTGAATACTTCGCCAGTTATTTCTAAACAAGTTATGTGCTTATCAGCTTTATAGTCAAAAACTTGAATTACAGAGCCTGTATTTACCATCAATAAATTTTCCTGCTGAAAAGGGATAGCATACATAGCATTTATAGAGCGAACACTGCGACAGCTCCTATTATAAGTATCGTTTGTTATACCTCTTAGTATTTCTTCTAGACTCAAATTTGGCAAACTCAGAAGATATGCTGAGTTATCTACACCACAAAGAACAAACTGGGATACATCCGTGTTCAGACGAATTATAGTAGATATTGATGTACCTATTCGAGGTAAAAAGGATTTTCGACCTTCTGAGATGGACCAAACGACAAAAACTTCTTCACTTGCGCATGACAATAAGCTCACCCCATCCAGTGTAAATTTTAAAGCAACGATAGCCGTAGAATGCCAGTGAAGTGTATTGTGAGGAAAGTCTTCTCTAATTTCTCCACTTCCAGTTTTTCTTAAATTTTTATGGGGAACAAAACCCCCATCTTTTCTTATCGTCAATCCATAGTAGCAAGTAATTCGTCCTGTAGTATCCCCAACTGCAACAATTTTCTCATTTGGACATATTGCAACAGAGGTTACAGTTTTGGAATGACTTATACGAATAAAATCCGAAACTCTGCTGTTTTGCTTCCCTTTAAAAACATACCATAGAATTAAAGAGCTACGCTCAAATGCACATTGTAATGCACCATTAGGGCTACATACTAACTTTGGCGCTCGTGCAGCCTTCAATACCTTTTCTATTATCTTCCTCTTTGTGATTGAGAGTGCCCAAACTCTGCCTCCTCCACCTTGCTTTTGCGTTGAAAAGAATATCAAATCGTTTCTTGTAGAGCCTTCGGGACAAGACATAGACTCAATAGGGCCCGGCACTTCAATAAATGTGTAGACTCCGTGTTGAAAATCCCAGAACCCAATTCTACTGTCAAGAGAAGAAGTTATTAAAAAATTACTATCTTGTGGGTGGAAAATACAGGATGTAATTTCTTTCGTATGTCCGGTAATACTCTCGATATATTTCCCACTTTCTCTGTTATAAACTTTCACTACTTTATCACATAGAAGTAGTAGTAGCTTATCATCAGGAGAAAGGATTCCTTCCCTCTTTGAAAAATATCCTGCCGTTGAGTGTTTAAAGTCCATTCTGTCAAGCCGCCAGACTAAGAATTCTTCGTCTCTGGGATTTGGTCAGATCTATTTGCAAGTATGTCAAACAAAGTGTAGTTGACGGAACATTCGCACTCACACACAGCCGCGCTTTTAAGAGTGTATCGAGCAACTCCTCAGTTGTAATGCCCTGAACCTAGTATAAGGTTCTAACTATGCTCGCCCAATCGAAAAGAAGAAAAAGTTTCTTGTCCATCAAATCCACAACCATGGGGCATTTAGGGGCAAAGGGGACTGGGCTACTCGGCCTTTCTGCCTTTTGCATCCGGAGAAAAAAATAAAAAAGGACTGTGGGTCCATCTGTCTGTCCTGTCCATTTTTATTTTTTTTGTATTTTATCCTCCTCTCAAAGAACGCCAACTCACAACAAGCAGAGCATTTGTGACAACATAGGACAGCTATGCCATAGGCGAGAGAACGATCGCACTCACACGCACGCACATTTCACACGAAAATGCAGCCTCTTCTGTCGAAAAATAATGACAACGACGACGACGACGACGACGACGACGACGACGACGAGAAAAGAAGAAGAAAACAAAGAAGAAGAGAGAAGAAGAAGAAGAAGAAGAAAGAGATGAAGAAGAAAGAGAAGAGGAAGAAGAAAGAGATGAAGAAAAGAGAAAAGAAAACGACGACGATTCAGAAGAAGAAGACCACCGCTGAGGAAGAAGAAGAAGAAGAAGAAGAAGAAGAAGAAGAAGAAGAAGAAGAAGAAGAAGAAGAAGAAGAAGAAGAAGAAGAAGAAGAGAAACACCACCGACAACAGAAACGGAGACGCTACGACCACCACCACCACCACCGCCACCGAAAAGGGTCGTCTTTGCCCGTCGTGGTCGGCGGGGCGAAGAGGAAGAGAATTGACGTTTCTGATGTTGAGGAGGCGTTAGAAGTAGAATTAGAAGAAGAAGAAGAAGAAGAAGAAGAAGAAGAAGAAGAAGAAGAAGAGGAAGAGGAAAAGGAAAAGGAGGGAAATGAGGAGGAGAAACCAGTATTGACGAAAACGTACGACATTACGGCGTGGAAAGAAGAAATCGCCAAGCACAAAAGAAGCAGCAGACAAACGACGACGCGGAGAAGGAAAAACGACGACGACGACGACGGCGCTTTGGGTGGTACTAGTGCTCGAAGTGACACCACCAGAGCTGAGCTAGCTATTGCTGATAATACTGACAAAAGTGGTGGCGGCGGTGAAAATGCTATTAACGACGGTACTCACAAGAACAAGCGGTTTTTGCTGCGAGTACCGCTTTGGGCGCAAAAATCAGCGCTCGCGCAGAGCGCGGTTTCCAAAGCGTTTAAAAGAGAAACTATTATTAGTACGAGTGATGACGAGAAAGACCAACGCGAAGAAGCGTCCCCAGTACCACCATCAGCAGCAACAGGAGGAGGAGGAGCATCGAAAGCATCATCATTTGAACAGGCGTTGAGAGCAAACAGAGCGACGCAAGCGCGCGCGAAGGAAATGTTGGAAAGCATAGATGCGTTGATTGAACGAGACGCTTTGAAAATTGAAGAAATCAAGGAACTTTGGCAAAGTCGCAAACACCAACAGACGCAATCAGAAGATGAAGAAGAAGAAGAAGAAGAAGAAGAAAAAGCGAAAGAGGAGCAGAAAAATAATTTTGCCGCTGCCGACGCCTCTTCTTCTCTCGCAGATGGTGATGGAGGTGGTGGTGATAGTGATGGAAAGAACGCTTTTTCGAGACAAAGACCAAGAAGGAGAAATGACGACTGCGACGAAGAGTTGGAAGCAATCGCGAATAACGTCGGGAAAATTCTTCGAAGAAAAATGGGCCGTCCTCCGTCGAAGAAGAGTAATAAAGATAACATTAGCGCCACCGACAACGACGAAATCAATAATCATTGGTCGTCCCCGTCGGCGTCGGCGTATTTTCAGGTGGTTGGAATCGCAAGCGAGCTTGAAAACGATGACGACGATAAATTATCTCCAAAAGCTCTTCTTCCAAACGATATAAACAACGGTAACAACGATTCGGCTTTCGCGAGAAACGTCGAGCGTAAGATTCCCTTGCACTTCAACGATGCCTCTAGTAACGGTTTCAAACCTTGGTCGGAGAAAGACGATTTGGCTTTAACAGAAGGCGTTCGCTTGTATCTGCTCGAGAAGAGACGTCTGAGGAAACAAGTCGACTTGGAAGAGTTGGCTGGGGAGAAAATAATCCCAGTTGAAGACATTTTAACAGACGTTTCGAGAGGATGGCAAAGCGTTTGGGAGAACTGTTCTTCTCGCCGTTCTTCATCGACAACGACGCCAACATCGATCGATGACTGGTCCGCGGTTCGAAACCTGTGCGTTTTTAAGAAGAAAACTGGCGCCGATGATGGTAATAATAAAGAAAGAGAAGAAGACGATGACGACGATGTGGATCACAATAAGCTGGCGCTGTCGAGAACGCCTGACGATTTGCGTTTACGATGGATACACGCGGTTGATCCGAGGATAGCATCGACGATAGATTCTTCTTCGGAAAAAAAGACGGCGACTTCCTCCTCGAACGCGGCGCTGTGGAGCGAAGAGGAAGACACGTTTCTCGCTTCTCTCGTCGAGGAAGATGCATTAGAAGAAGAAACTGGTGGTTTAATAGAAAAACGCAAGTGGTTTCGAGTAGCGAACAATTTGAACGTGCACATGAAACAACGCTCGAGGAGTGGAACAACAAAACAGGGCGACGATGTTGACGACGACGCGGGGGAGGAGAAGAAAGAGGAGAATTTACGGCGAGAATTGTTGCTACGATCGCCGTTTCAGTGTCTCCATCGATACCAGACTATCTTGAACAAAAATATAACCCGCTCCAAATGGACGAGCGAAGACGATTGCGCTCTCCAGACTTTTGTCCAAGAGTGCGGCCAAGCCAGATGGAACGAGTGCGCGAGATTCTTACCAGAATATGGTCACACTGCCACGCAGTGCAAGCATCGCTTTTTAAAGTTGATGCAAAACAATTCAGAGAAGGAGTACAAAAAAGGTAAGTGGACGAAAGAGGAAGACGAAGAGTTGAAGGCGATTGTTTTGGGGGAACAAAAAGACGGAGAAGAAGAAGATGAGGAGGATCAGGAGGAGGAGAGAGAGAAAGAGAAAAACAATAATAATGCTGAGAGTAATGCGATTCCGTGGTCTCTCGTCGCGAAGAAAATGAGCACGAACAGAAGAGACAAGCAATGTCGAGAACGATGGACGAACATTTTACAACCTTCTCTTTTGAACGAACAGTTCGGAACCGCGACTGGGATGAAGAGAAAATTCACTCCGAAAGAAGACGCGATGTTGTTAGTTTTGCACGCGAATTTTATCGATAAGAAGGAGAGGCGGAAAGACTGGTCCGTCTTTGAATCGACCGAGGTTCTCCCGGGAAGATCGGTGAAACAGTGTAAGCAACGCGTGGCAACGTTGTTGAAGAAGAAGAAAGAAGTCGAGATTCGAGAAAGGCTTGAGCGAGAAATTACCAAGGAAAAGAACAAGGGGAGCGGTATGCAGCGCCTTGTATTCTGGTTGCAGCAGCCGTCGAAGTGAAGATTAACTTCTGAATAAGAAGTTCTATTACTACGCAAGGTGAAGAAGGTGAAGAAGAGGAAATAAATACTCGTATGAGTAAAATACGTTTTCGACATAATAAAAACTTAGCGTTGTGTTAATCAAACTCCTTTTCTTTCACGTCGTAATAAAACCATAACCTCTCTGCTCGAGTGTATATGCGCGCGTTCTCTTCCTCTTTCTCTCTCTTTCCGTTAAACTCTTACTCTTCTCTCTCCCTCTCTCTGATACATTATATAAATTCTAAAACCAAATATTTTTGTGTTCACATCCTCGTTCCCTCTTCTCTGCGAAGAAAAGAAAAAGTTTTGACGACAAAAACATTTACTTACCGGCGGCAACCGCGACTCTTTCCGCGGCTTCGAACGCCTTGGCGCACGCGGCTTCGTCGACGGCACCAGCGCATTGCTTACCCATTTGAACCAACGCGGCGCCTCTGCCTTCTTCGAGGACTTCATCGGCCGGGATGAGGTTCAAGCCGTTAACCAACTCTTGGGCGACCATGCCGGAGATGGAGATCATCGCCAAGCGGCCGTTGTTGATTTCCTTCAATCTCGCTTCGGCCATGTCTTCAGCGGTCTTGTTGTTGGACAAGCCGAGCGGGTCAAAGCCCCATTGGCCCGGGACGTAGTCGTCGTTCAAGGAGAACAACTCGCTGGTGAACGGATCAGACCAGCCTTTTTGGACGCGAGTGGATTCCAACAAGAAGATGGTGGCGCCAACCAAGCCCCAAACCAACCCCGGGGTTTGTTGGAAGTGGTCGATGGCCGGACCGGTGACTTGCGCGTCAAACAAGAACGAAGAGCCTTCGACTTGTTCGCCGACCAAGAAACCGACGGTGGCAATCATAGAGACGCGACCGTGCGTGATCTCGGCTTCGCGGAAGCGTTGCAAGTCGCCGCCGTTGATGCCTTTGCAGAAGCCGAGGATGTCCAAGCCTTCCGGGAACGGCGCGCACGCGCCGTCCAAGCCAGCCGCAGTCGCTTCCTTGATGTCCGCGTATTGTTTGGATTTGTCGAAAACGCCAGATCCAGACGCGCGAACCGTCGGCTGTAATGTTTTATTAGTATTAGTTAGTATGTTTGTGGTGGTGGTGGTTTGAAGAAAGAAAAATGTCAAAGGTGTCAGTTAAAAATTTTTCTTTTTTTTTGAGCCACACGTCAGCCAGAGAGTGAAAACTTTTTTCGTCAAAAGTGGTACTTTTTCTCTTTTTTGATGACGTGACGTATTTATTCTCTCTTCTTCTTCTTGTGTGATATTCTTTCAACCACGAGGGACTCAAAAGAAGAGAAGAGAGAGAGAGAGAGAGAGAAGCCTTCTTCTTCTTCTTCTTCTTCTTTGTCTTCTTCTTCTTCTCGATTGCATCAGAAGACAAAAGAGAGTAAAAGAGAACGAAAGAGAGAGAGAGAGGAGAAAGACGCGCGCAAAGTTTGGAAAGAAAGAAGAAGAAGAAGAGATGGAAAAGAAAAAAGATTAAACGAGACGACGACGATTCAGACGACGACGACGCGAGTAATCTTTTTTCTTCTTCCATTTCTTCTTCTTCTTCTTCCGTGATGAGTGCGCTTTAAAACGCGACGTGAAAGAAGAAGAAGAGTAAGAAGAAGAGTAAGAAGAAGAAGAAGAAGAAAGAGTCGTCGCACCTTAGCCAGAGATGCCATGATAGTGAGAGCCATTTTTAGTATATAGAGTAGTAGTGAAGCGTGTGTGTTTTGTGTGGTTGTTTTTGGGTGATGCGTTGTTTTTGTAGCCACACAAGTCAAGAAGAAAGCGTGCGGCTGACGTGTGTTTTACGTCGTAAAAA
>Ga0181553_10001585_pt1 | contig 20162 bp, 20 predicted proteins | sample 011ome_17_FD_133753 | JGI IMG/M metagenome (GOLD analysis project Ga0181553, IMG submission 133753) | Coastal salt marsh microbial communities from the Groves Creek Marsh, Skidaway Island, Georgia - 011502XT metaG (megahit assembly) | ecosystem: Environmental > Aquatic > Marine > Intertidal...
AGCAAAGACGGGCAAGCACGATTAAATGATTTCTAGGAGTTCTAGGATACGGTTGAGGTCGGTGGCAGAGGAAAAAGGAATTTTGATTTCTCCCTTATTTTTTAGGTCGGTCTTTAAAACGACTTTTGTCCCAAAATGGGAAGAAAGCTGTTGTTGAAGTTTGGATAATTCATATTTGCGCACCGGACTCATGCCTGAATTAGTGGTCTCCTTTTCGCCTTTCCCTTGGTTCAGCGATTTTACCAATTCTTCCACCTTTCGAACACTTAGTTCCTCCGAAGTGATCCGATTAAATAAGGCTAGTTGCTTTTCAATAGCTTCAATATTTATCAATGCACGAGCATGGCCCATTGAAATTTTTTGTTCTCGAATCGCATCTTGAATGCTAGGTGGTAGCTTAAGTAAACGGAGGTAATTATTAACAGTAGTTCTATTTTTCCCAACTCGATCTCCTAATTCCTCTTGTTTGAGGTTGCATTCTACGAGCAATCTTTGGTAGGATTGCGCAATTTCAAGTGCATTTAAATTCTCTCGCTGTATATTTTCAATCAAGGCCATTTCCAACATTTGTTGGTCAGTTGCCGTGCGAACATAGGCGGGGATTTGGGTGAGTCCCGCTAGTTTGGAAGCTTGAAATCTTCGTTCTCCAGAAATGAGTTGGTATTCGTTTGCATCTAGCTTCCTAACGGTAATTGGCTGGATGATCCCTTGAACTCGTATAGATTCTGAAAGTTCTTGGAGTGCTTCCTTATCAAAATGGATTCTAGGTTGGTAGGGGTTTACTTGTATGTCGGAAAGTGGAATTTCAAATATTCCTGATTTTGGTCCTTCTAGTAAATTATCTTTTCCCTTTCCTTTTGCAGGGCTATCCTCTAAAAGTGCGCCTAAGCCTCTTCCTAATACATTTTTCCGGGGTGATTTTGAATCTGACATGATTAGTTCGTTGCTTTTTGAAGTCCATTTCTTTGCACAATTTCACCGGCCAAATTGAGGTAGGCAATTGCTCCTTTCCCATCGGCATCAAAAGAGATTGCAGGGAGTCCAAAACTCGGAGATTCAGATAATCGAACATTCCGAGGAATGATTGTGTCAAATACCATGTTTTTGAAATGGATTCGAACTTCCTCTACTACCTGGTTGGAAAGGCGTAGGCGTACATCATACATGGTCAAAAGAATTCCTTCAATTCCAAGATCTGGATTTAATCGAGTTTGAATTATTTTAATAGTATTTAATAGCTTACCAAGACCTTCCAAAGCGAAATACTCACATTGAACGGGTATAATCACTGAATTAGCAGCAGTCAATGCATTGATTGTGATCAGTCCAAGGGAGGGAGAACAGTCAATAATGATAAAATCGTACTGATCTTTTACCACAGAAATGACTTCTTTCATTTTCTCCTCTCGGTTGTCCATGTTGATCATTTCAACTTCTGCACCAACTAAATCAATATGAGAGGGTACTAAAAATAAATGGTCTAATTGGGTGGGAGTAACAATTGATTCAATTTCGATTCCATCAATCATGCATTCGTAAATACTGGCTTCTACCAACTTAGGATCTTGTCCTAAGCCAGAAGTGGTATTTGCCTGTGGGTCGGCATCGATTACAAGGGTCTTAAACTCCAACACAGCAAGGCTTGCAGCCAAATTCATGGCTGTAGTCGTTTTTCCAACCCCACCTTTTTGATTCGCAACGGCAATAATTTTTCCCATGGTGTGAATTACCAGAATTTAGAAATCAATATTAAGCAAATTCGAGTCCATTTTTGGCAGGAACTTACTTTTTTTGGGAAGAGTTCTGTTAAAAAATGATAAGCTTTCTTTTTTTAACCGATTAAGAACTGTGGTAAGTACTGAATTAGGGGAAACAAAAATGGAGCCTAGTACAGCCCCATTTTTTTTAGATTATCCGAAATAATTCAACTAAATTTTAGGCTACAAATACACTGGTGACTATTCATTATTTCTTTTTGTTTGCATCTGCAGCTTTCATTGCGTCTTCCAGTCGTTGTTGAAACTTAGATTTCTTTTTGTCCACATTTTTCAATTTGTTTTCCTCTACTTTTTGACGAATTTTTGAGTCATCCACAAAAAGTTTAATCAATGCTTGTTGTCCGAAGGTGAAAATATTTGAGACAAAATAATAGAAGCTAAGTCCGGCTGGATAAGAGTTTAGCACAAACATAAACATGACAGGCATTACATAGCCCAGGTTTTTCATCGGTCCAGTAGCCGTGGTCAGCTGATTGTTGAAATGAGCATAAAGCACCTGTGAAATTGTCATTAGAAGTGTAAACAAACTCACATGTGCTCCATAAAATGGAATGGTAAATGGAAGTTTGATAAACTCATCGTAAGTGGATAAATCTTTTGCCCAAAGAAAAGATTCTTGTCGAAGTTCTATTGAATTGGGGAAGAAAAAGAACATGGCAAACAAGAAAGGCATTTGGAGTACAAGTGGCAAGCATCCCGATATGGGACTTACGCCTAGTTGGGAGAAGAGCTTCATCTGCTCCTGCTGCATCTTGGTTGCATCATCTCCGTATTTCTCCTTCAACTCATCAATCTCTGGTTTGATCACCCGCATTTTTGCCATACCGATATAAGACTTATACGTCAAGGGTGACAAAGCGAGTTTGATTAGCAATACTATCAGGATAATGATAATGCCGTAACTATTGAAGTACTTTTCTAGGAATTCAAATAGGTGAACTACAATATATTTGTTGACCCAGCTTACAAAAAAGTAACCCATATCCACATTTTCTTCAAAGCCAGGGGTAATGGCTTTCAGGGTTTTGTATTGATCAGGCCCAAAATAATGAGTCAGCTTTGCTTGACCATCTAGAAGTGGTAAGGAAAGACTCGCACTCATGGCACGAACGATTGAAGAATCCGAAGGGGTGCTTTGCGTCAAAGCAACCTCTTGAAAAACTGAATCCGCAATGATTCCAGCAGTAAAAAACCGCTGAGAAAATCCAATCCATTTGACGGGTTGATCCACTTTTGCTTCTTCTGGATCATCGCTCAGACCCAAATTATCGTAGCTTCCCTCTGCGAGGTAATAATTGACTTGTGTTTTCCTTCTAGATTCTGCCAAATCTTTTTCTTGGGCCTTGATTTGATCTTCCCAGTCAATATGAATGGATTTTGCGGTGATAATCCCTTTAAGTCCTTGAATTTCAAAACTTTTGTCTAGGGTGTACTGCCCTTCTGAAAGCGTGTATTTTTGAATCAATTGACCAGATGGACTGCTTGCACTTAAAGTCAATATTTGTTGTGAGACACCTTCGATTGTTTCAGTACTCAGCTGAGGGGAAAAATAGAATTCATTCAAATCCACTGTCCCAAGTCGAGTGTCTAATGAATAGTTTAGTGAGGAATGGCTACTGTCTAGTAGAAATAGTGGTTCATTCTGCCAACTAAAGTATTTTTTAAGAAGTACTTCTTTAATGGCTCCTCCTTTGGTAGAAACAATAATTTTGACCACCTCATTTTCTAAAGTCAGATTTTGCTCTTCTCCAAGCGTCCAAGACGCAAGCTCCCCAAATTGTAGTTGGCGCTGCGCATCGAGAAGGCTATCGGGTAGGAGAACAGCGGTATTGGGTTGAGGGGTATTTTGGGTTGCCTCAACTGTAGGTTCGGTAGATTCTACAGGAGGGATTTCTGGAGTACTCGCAAAAAACAAGGAGTAGGTTAGAATTACTGCTGCAAAAAGGATCAAACCTGTTGCTTGATTTTTATCCATGGTAGTTAAGAAAGACTGGAGCTAAGCCCTAGTGGATGTGTTATTTTTTTTTATGAAGTGCTGCTTGGATGAACTCAACAAACAAGGGTTGTGGTTTCAATACGGTGCTTTTGTATTCAGGGTGAAACTGTACTCCGACAAACCAAGGGTGGTTTTTGAGTTCAATAATTTCAACCAAGCCGGTTTTTGGGTTTTTTCCAGTTGCCATCATGCCTTTGGATTCAATTTGCTCTAGGTAGGAATTATTAAACTCGTAGCGATGTCTGTGGCGCTCCTGAATTTTGGTTTTTCCGTAGGCCAATGCTGCTTTACTTCCTTTTTTTAGATCACAAGCATACGAACCGAGACGCATAGTTCCGCCCATTTGGTCAATTTTCTTTTGTTCCTCCATAAGGGCAATCACTGGAATTGGTGTTTTTGGGTCCATTTCTGTTGAATTTGCCTGATCCATACCCAGGACATTCCTAGCAAATTCAATGACTGCTACCTGCATTCCTAAGCAGATACCAAAAAATGGAATGTTATTTTCTCGGGCATAGGTAACTGTAGCAATTTTACCTTCAAACCCTCGTTCCCCAAATCCAGGAGCAACTAAAATACCGTCTAAATGCTTTAACTTGGTTTTATAATTGTCTTTTGTAATCTCTTCAGAAGAAAGCAATACTAATTTTACCTTGCATTCGGATGCAGCACTTGCATGAATAAAGGACTCGATGATGGATTTATAGGCATCGGGAAGGGATACATATTTACCTACTAGTCCGATGGTTACGTCAGCAGTTGGATTTTTCAAACGTCCCAAAAAGTCCTTCCAATCATTCAAATCCAATTTGGATTTGGATTTAAGATTGAGTTTGGAAAGTACCCGCTCGTCTAGCTTTTCTTTTTTCATCAACAGCGGGACATCGTAAATGGATTCCGCGTCCATGGCTTCTATGACACTATCCAATTGAACATTGCAAAAAAGGGCAAGTTTCCGCTTTACATCTGAGGGGAGGGGGTACTCAGTACGACAAACCAAAATATCTGGCTGTATACCTGCTTCCAAAAGCTGCTTAACTGAATGCTGAGTAGGTTTTGTCTTGAGCTCCTTAGCTGCCCTTAGGTAAGGAATTAAGGTCAGATGAACGACCAAAAAATTGCCTGGACCAAGATCCCATCTTGCTTGACGTACGGCTTCGATAAAAGGTAGGGATTCAATGTCTCCGACGCAGCCTCCAATTTCGGTGATGACTACATCGTATTTTCCATCTTGGCCTAACTTGTAAAAATTGCTTTTTATTTCGTCGGTGATGTGAGGAATCACTTGTACCGTTTTTCCAAGAAATTCACCTTTCCGTTCTTTCGTGATGACATTGTTGTAAATTCTACCCGTAGTGATATTGTTACTTTGAGAAGTTTCTACATTTAAAAATCGCTCGTAATGGCCTAAATCTAGATCAGTTTCTGCCCCATCCTCCGTCACGTAGCACTCCCCATGCTCGTAGGGGTTGAGTGTACCTGGATCAATATTTAAGTAGGGATCAAATTTTTGAATGGTAACGCTTAAACCCCTGGACTGAAGTAATTTGCCTAATGAGGCGGCGATTATGCCTTTGCCAAGGGAAGAAGTAACTCCTCCAGTGATAAAAATGTATTTCGTTTGTTCGGCCATAAGAAGTGGTGGAGGGGTTGAAATAAGTTGAATTCTTATGGGATATAAAGGTAGAGAATTTTTGTGAATTGGTCTTAAAAACAGAATTGGAATTTTCCAAAAAGAATTAGTGGAGCCGTTTTCACAAGCCAGAATAAACAAAAGGAGAAGTTGGTTAAATGTTCCAATGAAAGTTTTTTATTGGAAAGATTACTTGAATATTAGAGATCATCCCAGTAGCATTAGGAATGTTGCGGGGATATTTGCTAACCGCCGAGGGACAGCAGTCTGTCCACATCTCATTGCTCATCTTGTTTCCTGAATACCTATTTCTTTAACCACAAGAAAAAATTAGCTAAACACAACTTGTTAAATTCATAAACATTATTGTGTTTTTTTAATTTGTAAATTGTATAAAAAAGTGATTTACAGACAATTGATTTTGATTGGAATTCTACTAGTTGGTGCTACTATTTTTACATTGGTCTTTTAAAATATGGGTTTCTGTTATTTTGCTTAATTTTTTTTGAGTAACTCGGACTCGATCATTCTAACGAATGTGCTTTATTCAAATCTTTAAACATATTACTTTAATCAGATTAAGGTTTTATTAAAATACGTTCTTTGTATTATATAAAGAATAAGGCCTAATAAATTGTATTCGACGTATTTTTGATAGTTTTCCTTTTTTTTAGCCCTGATCCTCACTTTTTAAACTTTAAATGGATGTTATTTTGTGTAGAGGAAAAATGGCATCTTCTATTTCAAAAGCTCCCGGAAACACTTGAGAATTAATAGGTATTTATATATTTAATTTAAAATGAATAAAATAAGTGCTAGACTTTCTTATTTTATGTTAAAAATTCGTTAAAAAATTTTGGAATTATTTTTAATATACAATATATTGCATGCCATTTTTAAAGTCAAAAACAAACAAAAAAAACATGAGAGAACTAATTAAAGAGTCTATCGTAGATTTGAAAAAGTCCGATGGATTTGTGTACGTAACTGCCGAAGGGAAAAAGATTGATCTTCATGAAGCAGCTTCAAGAGGGATCGCTGTAACGCCTGTAAACCCAAAGGCAGGAGTGATTAAAAAGTTAGAGTCCGCAGGGTTATTTTTAACAGACAGTAAATTCCTTGCTGATTTAAATGAGTTAATTGCCTCTTTGAATGGGACAGCAGTAAATAAGTCTGAAGGAAAAAGAAGATCTTTTTCAGATGTTGAAAAATCAAAGATTTTAGAAGAGTGGAAAAAAGTTGAAGTAACTGGAAAGAAAAAAGCAGCTTTTGCTCGTGAAGTTGGCGTGGGTTACCAAACCTTCATCAATTGGTTGCGCGGATAATTGGAATTTGCATTCCAATCTCAACAAAAAAGACGGTTTCAAGGCCGTCTTTTTTGTTTCCCAGGTGGGACCAGTTTAAAATGAAGTCTTATTTCTTCAAGATATCCTCCGGATTAGGTCCTGAAAAATGCTTTACTAGCCAGATAAACTCCTTATTTTTACAGCATGTTAGATTATACCGCGCTCCTTTCACTAGTCAAAGAAAATGGTAAAGTGTGCCTCAAAGAGGGGAGTGGAAAAACTTTTTGCTTGCATTTAGGTTCAGCTGCCGAGGAATCAGTTTTTGAAAATGGAGTCTATCTCTTATTCGATTTGTTTCAAATTCGAACTATAGCAGTTCCGTTTTCGGAGGTTTCCTTGGATATTGTCGAGTTTGCCTCCAAACCAACCATTTATCAAAGCCCTGTAAACCCACTTTTACCTTTGGGTGCAGTGAACAGGGGGATGGTTCGGTTCTCTTTAATCCGTGAGCCTAATTGGAATAAACTTTTGTATCAAATCGCACATCCCGTTTTATTTACAGAAGAGAAAGAGTTGGAAGCTGAGATACAGACTAACCTTCATTTCCCTCTTTTTCATCCTGGGAAAAAGGAATTATTTCTGGGCCCTGAGGGTGAAGTGAAAATTAGGAAAGGATGAATTTGAAAGAAAAGTTAGCTGGCTATCCTATTTTTACTCGTGTTGCTCAGGTAGCGGCAAAAGCAGGTATTGAAACCTATGTGGTAGGGGGCTTTGTAAGGGACTTGATTTTGGATCGAACTAGCAAAGATATTGACTTTACCTGTGTGGGATCTGGGATTGACCTAGCTCAGGAGGTAGCAAAGACCTTTGAATTTCATGTACCCCTAACAGTATTCAAAAATTTCGGAACTGCCATGCTCAAGCTGGATGACTGGGAGCTAGAATTTGTCGGTGCAAGGAAGGAATCCTACCGCCAAGATTCCCGTAAACCAGTAGTCGAAGATGGTACACTTCAAGAAGATTTGGAGCGTAGAGATTTCACAATCAACGCGATGGCGATTTCTCTTAATCCAGAAAACTTTGGGGAATTGATGGATCCCTTTGATGGGCTAAAAGATATCAAAGCCAAGCGAATCAAAACCCCTCTTGAGCCTGGAATTACCTTTTCGGATGATCCGCTACGCATGATGCGTGGAGTGCGTTTTGCAGCACAATTGGATTTTGATATTGAGTCAGAGACTTTTTTTGCATTAACCACCCATGCACATCGACTTCAAATCATATCTGCCGAGCGAATTATTGATGAGCTTAATAAAATAATTTTGACAGCTAAGCCATCTTATGGGTTTAAATTGCTTTATGCCTCCAAACTCTTGCATGAGTTTTTTCCTGAGATGGTGGAACTTCAAGGGGTAGATTCTGTGGATGATAAATCACATAAAGATAACTTTTACCACACCCTTCAAGTGCTGGACAATCTTTGCCAGGCTACAGACTACCTTTGGTTACGATGGGCAGCTATTCTTCATGACATTGCAAAGCCAGCGACTAAGCGTTTCCATCCGAAGGTAGGCTGGACTTTTCATGGACACGAGGACAAGGGAGCACGGATGACCCCCACTATTTTTAAGCGCTTAAAACTGCCAATGGATGAGCGGATGAAATATGTACAAAAGTTGGTTCGTTTACACCTTCGGCCGATTGCATTGGTAAAAGATGAGGTAACGGACTCTGCATTACGGAGATTGCTTTTTGATGCCGGGGATGACATCGATGACTTGATGGCCTTGTGCCGTGCAGACATTACTTCCAAAAATAATAAGAAGGTTCAGAAATACTTGGACAACTTTGATCGAGTGGAGCTGAAGCTAAAGCAGGTAGAAGAAAAAGATCAGGTCCGTAATTTTCAACCTCCAATTAGTGGCGAGGAAATTATGGAAACCTTCGGAATTTCTCCCTCAAAAATTATTGGAGAACTAAAAGAAGAAATCAAAGAAGCTATATTGGAGGGCCGAATTAAGAATAATCAAGATGAGGCACGCGCATTGATGTTTGAAATTGCTCGAGAAAAAGGACTTTACCCCATTTAAAAACCTTAACTATTCAACTAATTATGTTAAAAATTTTCGCTTTCGCTACTGTATTCCTACTAAGCCTAGGTGCTGGACTGGCACAAACTGCTACCGATTCCATTCCAAAGTTTGATCCTAAAGTAAAAAGTGCGCTTAATATGGTGGACCAGATGGCCTACCAGGCAGCGCTTCGCTACAATGATTTGGAAGTTGCCAAGGATAAACTCTACAGCTTGATTGTCCGAAACCCAGAGGATCTTCGCTTCATGGAAGCTTTAGGTAGTCTGTATTTTGAATCTGCACAATATGCTTCTTCAGCGTTAGTTGCCATGGATATTTTGAAATTAAATGATAAAAATATTGGAGCTTTAGAGATAGCCTCCTATGCTTTGGAACAATTGGGTGCTTTTGATCGCGCATTACCCTATTACGAGAGTTTACACTTGTTGACTGGGGATAACTTTAGCTTGTATAAATCAGCCTATCTGCAATATTCCATGAAGCGGTATGCAGAGGCTATGAATTCATTGACTATGTTGATGAAAGTTGCAAAACCGGATGAAAAAATTGGTTTTGCTATTACAGAGTCCGAAACACAGCAGGTGGACATGAAGGCGGCAGCCTTAAATTTGAAAGGGTTGGTATTTTTGGATCAAAATTCGAAAGTAGAAGCCAAGGCCGCGTTCAATGAGGCGCTAACACTCGAGCCTACTTTCAATCAGGCGAAGGAAAATCTATTGAAAACTAACTAAAAGGGAGGCAATAAAAAAAAGCCAACGCAGGACTGCGTTGGCTTTTTTTTCATTTTCCATCAGCGCAATTCCTTCAAAATTTAAACTAGATTCTTGGTCGATTGACTTTTTGTGTCGGTTATTGACTGGGAACTGATTCAATAAGGATTCCGGATCTCAATTTTGCGTCGAGTGAACTACCAATTTCCTGGCGATTCAATTGTTGTAATTTATTTCCTGGAGGGATACCAGTTATTTGTTCAATCGCTTTGCGCAATAACAATTCTTGGACATCACCCAATGGTTGAAGCCGCTCCACGCTTTCCTTTACTTCAATGTTTGGAATAAACCCTGTAGTGTAGTCCGATTGGTCCAAACTATTGAAACTCCTAGAGATGATAGGAAGAATTCCATATGGATTTTCTGGATTTTCTTCATCCTCGAAGGGAACAGAACCTACATTTTTCCCAGTGGTTTTATCTCCAATCAAAAACACATCCATGTATGGACGCAGTCCATTGATGATTAATTCAGATGCTGAAGCAGTCCGCGAGGTCGTGAGTATGTAGACTCGATTGTTTTTCAGGACCTTTCCTAAATTCTCGATTTTTGCTTTAAATGGAGTTTGGACGTTTTTAAGGTTATCAAACTGCATCAAAAAGGAATTGTATTTGGTTTTCGAAAAAATATCTGAATTACTTACTCCTGGCCCAACGAGGCTAGCAAGATTGACTGCTGAAGATACATACCCTCCACCATTGTACCTGAGATCAAGTATCAAATGTTGAATTCCTTCTGTTTTGAATCCAGCAAAGATCGCGTCCATTTCTTGGTCGTATATCGTACTGTTATTTCCAGAACCAGGTGCAAAAAAGTGATACACAACGTATCCAATTTTTTCTCCATTAATTGTATATACGGAGTCTAAGAAATTGGGATTTTCTGCTAGCTCAATGGGGATTAAGGAGAGTTCTGGGCGAGGGTCAAATGAGTCACTTGCTGGATTGTAGCGTAAGGTGATCAAGGAATGTGGCTTATCAATTAATCCCAATTGCACTTTGTAGTTGTCCAGGTTTAGTTGGGTACCATTGATTTTGGTGATGTAATCCCCTCTCATCATTCCACTATTTGCGGCAGGGCTATTTTTTTTGATGTAGGTGACTTCAGCAACCACGTTGGTATTGGAGTTGCTTTCCCGGTAAAGGGTAAACTCGTATCCCGCCTCCAAACTAATTCCACTAAGGGAGTTGATCAATTCTTTGTAGTCGGGGTAAATCGCAGAAAATCGATCTGTAGGTCTATTGAGAAGAGATTCAAAATAATCGCCAGGATCAGCACTTTCAGAAGTAGGTGTCCGCATCTCCGGAAGCCAAAGGTAAACCTCCTTCATCACCTTATAAATCCATTTGTTTATAGTGACGTTTGGATTTTCTTCAATTTTTGGGAGCGTTTCTTCCTCTTCTTTGCAACCAACTAGGGTAAATAGAAGTAGGCTCCAAAGCAAAATTTTTTTTGAAATGGGAGATTTCATAAATCCAAAGATTAGTGGAGTACTAAACGGGAAATTGAAGTCAAGTGTTGGGACTTCCCATGAAATTTAAAAAGAAGATCCGAAAGAAACTTCATTTACGGTACTGTCTAAGAGTTTCCCTTTTTCGCATTTTAGTACTCGATAAGGATATTTTCGGAGCAATTCATGATTGTGCGTGGCCATCAAGATTGCAGTCCCTTTTTTATTGATGTCTTGAAATAATTTGAAAATACCATCTGCTACATCGGGATCTAGATTTCCTGTTGGCTCATCTGCAAGAAGTATCGAAGGGTTATTCAGTAGTGCTCTAGCAATCACCACCCGTTGTTGTTCTCCCCCTGAAAGTTGATGGGGCATTTTGGTTAGTGCGTCAAGTAAGTCTACTTGCAACAATACATCGGCTATTCGCTCTTTGATCAACACCGGGTCTTTCCATCCTGTTGCCTTGAGGACAAAAGAAAGGTTGTCTTGGACAGTACGGTCGGTAAATAGCTGAAAGTCTTGGAAGATAATCCCAATTTTCCGACGTAAATAAGGAACATCTTTTGCTTTGATTTGAAAAAGGGAGTATCCCACTATTTCTGCCATCCCTGATTTGAGAGGGAGATCTGCATACAAGGTTTTTAATAATGAACTTTTTCCACCCCCAGTTCTTCCGATTAAAAAAACAAATTCATGCTGTTCAATAGCAAAATTCACCTCAGCTAATACTGGATTCTCTCCTTGAAAGATGGTGGCCTGTGTCATGGACAACACAGGGTGAGTACTGAAGTCCATGGATTTAAAGGTCTAGTTTTTGAAGTTTTCCAAAGGGAAGTGCTTGAATGAGCTGTTCTAACTGTTCCTCTTTCCCTTCTAATCCAAATTTTTCTACATTTTTCATTGGTCGATCTGCTCGGAAATAAGCAACTAACACAAAATTCTCATCCCGAATTTGGATGTAATCGGGGATTTTTGCTTTTCCTTTGACCTTGATGATGTACATTTTTTTGGATTAGGGGATGAGAAAAAAGCCTTTTTTATTTTCCTGCTGCTTTGGCATGATCAGCAAGAAACTGTGCAAGGCCAGAATCTGTCAATGGATGCTTCAACAAACCGGTAATTACTTTAAGTGGGCAAGTCACCACATCTGCTCCAAGTTCAGCACATTTGATCAAGTGCATGCTATGACGAACCGATGCAGCGAGTACTTCGGTTTCGTAACCAAAATTTTGATAAATGTGAACGATCTGGCCAATTAAGTCTAATCCGTCAAAGGAAATATCATCTAGTCTGCCAATAAATGGAGAAACGTAAGTCGCTCCAGCTTTTGCTGCCAGTAAGGCTTGTCCAGAAGAAAAAATAAGGGTACAATTTGTACGAATTCCTTCACTATGAAAGTAACGAATGGCTTTTACACCCTCTCGAATCATGGGAATTTTTACTACGATTTTATCATCTAACTTGGCTAGTTCTTTGCCTTCTCGGATCATACCTTCGTAGTCTGTTGCAATCACTTCTGCACTTACTTTATCTTCAACAATGTCACAGATCGCTTTGTAGTGAGCAATAATGTTCGCCTCTCCTGTGATTCCTTCCTTAGCCATTAAGGAAGGATTGGTGGTTACACCATCCAATACTCCTAAATCGTGTGCCTCACGGATTTCTGCAAGATTGGCGGTATCAATAAAGAATTTCATAACAATGGGGTTTATAGGTAGTAAAAACAGTTAGTCCTGCCAGAAAAACTGGCCGAAGTCTGTGGACAAAGTTAGAAGATAATTTAGGATAAGGTAGCGATTTTCGGAGTGGAATTTAAGCTACACAAAAAAAAGAGGCGGCATCGCACCGCTACGACCGCCTACCCTTGCTTCCTTCCGGACCTGGGGGATTTAGCAGGAGCTGGTCGTGCCGCCGGGCACAAAGTTACGCCAAAATTCAGGCAAAGCAATAGGAAGTACAGAAATTGGATCTACTGATCCGATAATCAAGCGGTAAATGTTTTACCTTAGAGAATTATTTCCTACTAATTCTTGATTTGTCTATGAAAAATCTACTTTCCTGTGTGCTGCTTGCTATTTTATTGGTTGGCTGTGGTGATAAATCTAAGTTTTACCAATTCCAGGTTACAGATTTAGAACCCAATTTGATTCAACTTTCCTCAGACGAATTTTTGGGGAGGATGCCATTTACAGCGGGAGAGGAGATGACCACGCTGTTTTTGGAAAGTAAATTCAAGGAAATGGAGCTTGAGCCTGGCAATGGAGATTCCTATTTTCAAGAGGTACCGATGGTTTCCATCGTCAGTCGCCCCCAACAGATAATGGCGTTTAAAGGTCCCCAAGGAGTTGTTCAAGGGGAAGGCTTGAATGATTTTGTGCTATGGACTCAGCGTACGGATTCGCTGGTTCGTATTCAGGATGCTGAAGTGGTCTTTGCAGGCTTTGGAATTGTTGCTCCTGAATACGGATGGAACGATTATAAAAACCTGGATGTAAAAGGAAAAATAGTAGTGGTGCTCATCAACGATCCTGGTTTTGGCTCAGATAATCCGACTTTTTTTAAGGGAAATACGATGACTTACTATGGTCGATGGACTTACAAATATGAGGAGGCTGCACGCCAAGGAGCATTAGGTTGTTTGATAGTGCACAATACCATCCCCGCAGGTTATGGATTTAATGTAATTCAAAACAGTTGGAATGCCTCCAAATTGTACCTGGATGACCGAGGTCAAGAAGCCTACAAATTGGGATTCGAAGGATGGATTACTTTGCCATTTGCCAAGCAATTGTTTGAGAAATTGGGTAAAAATGACTCTGAAGTTCTTCAAAAGGCAAGAAAGGCAGATTTTCAAGGGTTCTCAACTGAGATGATTCTCAATACAAGTATTGCTGTGGAGGCTACTTACAATGTGTCCAAAAATGTGGTTGCCAAAATAACAGGAAAAAAAGCGCCGGAGGAAGTCATTATTTATACGGCTCACTGGGATCACCTAGGTATAGGGAAGGCGGATGAAACCGGCGATAGTATTTACAATGGAGCCCTAGACAATGCTTCAGGGACAGCAGCTCTGTTGGCCTTGGCAAAAGCGTTTAAGACAGATGCGCAGCCGGATCGTACAGTTGTATTTTTGTCGGTCACTGCAGAGGAACAAGGATTATGGGGTTCGGCCTATTATGCGCAGCAGCCGATTTATCTCAAGGAAAAGACCGTAGCAAATATCAATATGGATGGGATTAATCCGTATGGGAAGATGAAAGATGTATCTGTCATAGGCGTAGGGCAATCCGAAATGGAGGATTTATTGGATGAGGAACTCAAAAAACTAGGGCGTTATGCAGCCCCTGAACCCAATCCTGTGGCGGGATACTACTTTAGATCTGACCATTTTAACTTTGCCAAGATAGGGATTCCAGCCTTGTATTTTGGAACAGGGATAGACCATGTGGAGAAAGGAAAGGAGTATGGAAAGCAGCTACAGGACGAGTACACAGCAGCGTATTACCATAAACCAGCCGATTCCTATGATCCAAATCGATGGAACTTGGACGGTGCCGTGGATGATGTGCAGTTGTTGTATCAAGTAGGTCGTAACCTCGCCAATTCGGCTCGCTGGCCAGGGTGGAAGGAAGGTTCTGAATTCAAGGCCATAAGAGACAGTTATTTTAAAAAGTAAGCTATTTTTACTTTAATCTACCTTAATTCCATAGCTTTCGAGTAAGCCAGGTAAACCGGCAAGGTCAAATCGCGCATCTTTTATTGCATTGAGTTCGGGAGCAATACGGTAGTGAAGTGCTTCCCGAAAGTCAGCTTTTTCAAGGTTAGTCTGATCAAAGACTGCTCCGAGGAGATCAGATCCCTGGAAACTTGCTTCACTTAGGTTGGCTTGAGAGAAGTCTACCTCTCGGATTCGAGAATAAAGAAACCTAGATTTTTTGAGAGGAAGTTTGTAAAAATTGCAGTAATCCAGGACACAGTGCTCCAAATGAAGTTCCAGGAGGAAGGGATTTGCAGCAGCAAAAGCAATTCCTAGCATTTTACAGCGCACGAATCGAACATTCTGAAAATTCACCTTGACTACTTTGATGTTACTTAGATCGCAATCTTCAAAAAGGCAATTTTCAAAACTTGCTTGTTGAAAAGAGGCAGTAGCAAAGTTGCAATTGGAAAAGGAACAGGCATCGTATTCTCCTGTGAGGACATCTGAGGGATTGAGGTGTTGAAAATGTTGATCGCTAAAATAGGACATTTGCTAGGCTGTTTGAGTTTTGAGGAAAAGTCAGAGGGAGATTTGGTACAAGCTACAGCGTTGGATGTGTGGGGAATCTGGTAGTTCGGGATGGTCAAAATCTTTCCAATACTGCATCCCTATTTTTTTCATGACCTGGATAGAGGCTAGGTTTCCTACAGAAGCTATAGCCACCACTTTTGGGATTTGTAGTTGCCGAGCATAGTCCAGGCAGGCAGTGGCTCCTTCGGTACTAAAGCCTTGGTTCCACCAGGACTTACCGATGCGATAGCCTATATCGACAGTAGGGGTAAAATCTGCTTCAAAGGTTTTCCATCCTAGTCCGATAGTACCTAAGAGTGCTTGGCTCTCTAAGACATCCACTGCAAAATAGCAGAAGCCTTTATCCTCGTAAAGTCGCTCCATCCGCTCCATCATGGCCTGGGTATCTTCTTTGGGGAGGGGTCGTTGGAAAAAGCGCATGACCTCTGTGTCTGTGTTGATGGCGGTAAAGGCATCCAAGTCACTTGCTTGCCAGCGGCGAAATCCTAGGCGTGGGGTAGTAAATAGATAGGTAGACATGTGAGCTAGGGGATGGAATGGAAGGTAAATTAAGTAGGTTTTTTGAAAACTTTGCCTTTGGCTACCCATCTAGGTGATGGGAGTGAATCCCAATTTCAATTTTCCAATCCATTGAAGGGGTTAAACCGTCTTCTACCCACTCCCATGGCTACTGCTCGGCAGACGGTTTTGTCTCCGTATTTGACGTTTAACTTATCCAAGGCTTGGTAGAGGTTGATTTGCTGTTGGCTATCTTCAAAGAGCTGAATTTGGTAGTTGCCATAGACCAGGTAGCTGAAGCGCACGCCCACCAGTCGGATGAGTAAGCGACGGGTATAGAGCTTACGAAAGAGTTCCTTGACGATGGGGAGTAGACTGTGGTCTGCGGCGGTGTAGGGGATGCGCTGCTGTATACTGTGGGTTTCAAAGTCGGAGTAGCGGATTTTCACGGTGATGCAGGCCGTGAGCTGTCCTTTCTTTCGGAGTTTGGTGCTGAGCTGCTCGGTCATTGCGATGAGGGTTGCTTCGAGCAGGCGAGTATCGATGGTATCCTCTTCAAAGGTATTTTCGGAAGAGATGGATTTGGCTTCGGTGTAAGGGACCACTGGGCTGAGGTCGATGCCATTTGCTTTTTCCCAGATCATTTTCCCATTTTTTCCAAAGGTGGCTTCGAGGAGTTGGGCAGGCATTTGCTGTAGGGTATGCACTTTTTTTACCCCCATATTGTAGAGTGTTTGGGTCGTTTTTTCACCAATCATGGGAATTTTTCGCACGGAAAGGGGAGAGAGGAAGGTTTTTTCCTCTCCGAGCGGAATTTGTTTTTCATTGTTAGGCTTGGCTTCGCCTGTGGCAATTTTGGAGACGGTTTTGTTTTGGGAAAGGCCCATGGAGATGTTGAGACCGCTTTCTTGAATGATGCGTTGACGGAGTTGATGGGCTAGTTTGAAGCAACCAAAGAAGCGGTCCATGCCGGTGAGGTCGATGTAGAATTCATCGATGGAGGCTTTCTCGAATAGGGGAACTCCTTCTCGGATGATTTCGGTGATTTCTTGGGATTTTTGGCTGTATTTTTCAAAATCTCCCCGTACGACAACCGCTTCCGGGCAGAGTTGTCTAGCGGTGCGCATGGGCATGGCGGAATGGATACCAAACTTTCGTGCTTCGTAGCTGCAGGAAGCGACAACACCTCGGTCGCTTGCTCCCCCAATGAGGATAGGCTTGCCTTTGAGGCGGTCGTCAAAAAGCCGCTCCACGGATACAAAAAAGGTGTCTAGATCTAGGTGTACAATGCTTCGTTTTTCTCCCATTTATATTGTTAATTATTTAAACATTTTATTGTTTATATATTAAACAAAATTTTTATCTTTGAATCGTTTAGAGGCGAAAGTTGTCGGGGACTATTTCTACTGTATTTCTTAGCATTCAAAACTGAGGCAATGAGCGTCCATTCCAATTTAAAATTCCTTCGCAAAAAGAAGTCTCTTACCCAGGAGACACTCGCTCAGGCAGTGGGCGTATCTCGATCCAAACTTGCTGGGTACGAACGGAACATTACTCCTCCCTTGGAGGTACTTCTCTTGTTTGCTGATTACTTCAAGTTATCCTTGGATGTATTGGTTCGTGAGGACCTGTCCTCTTACACGGAATACAAGCTACGCGAGCTATTGGAAACGGATCACTTTCTTCGTGGGAGAAACCTCCGGATTCTTTCCACCACGGTAGATGCATCGGGGCGAGAATTGATTGAAGTAGTTTCGCAACGGGCCAAGGCGAGTTATCTAGCAGGATTTGCCGACCCAGAATTTATTTCCGACTTGCCGAGATTTTCCTTGCCTTTTCTCCCTTCAAATAAAAAATATCGGGTCTTTCAGGTCGACGGAGACTCCATGCTACCGATTGCCGACGGGGCTTGGATTGTTTGTGAATACGTAGAGGATTGGACCCGCTTGAAGGATGGAGATCGCTATGTTATTGTCACCGAACAGGATGGAGTTACCTTTAAAATTGGGTACAAGCGACATCCTCAACAACAAATTTTACTCTGCTCCGCCAATCCAATCTATCCTCCCTTTGAAGTAGACTTTGAACAAGTTCGCGAAGTTTGGAAATACCGATTGTGCATAAGCTAAAAAATAGCCCCTGTACTCCATGCCCATCATCGCTACCCCTTTAGGAAATATCCAGCTCAGCATCCGAGAAGACTGCCTTTCGGAATTGAAATTTACCCAACAGCCCGTGGAGGGAGAACTTTTGGATCCGCTTTTGCTTGAAACCCAAAAGCAGTTAGGGGAGTACTTTTTGGGGCAACGAAAAATCTTTAACCTACCGATTGGTTTGGGAGGCACAGACTTTCAACGGAAGGTATGGTTAGCCCTCGGTAAAATCCCCTTCGGGCAAACCACTACCTATGCCAAGTTGGCCGAGCAGCTTGGCAATCCTGCAGCAATCCGAGCGGTAGGTACAGCTATAGGAGCCAATCCCTTGTTGATTATTTTGCCCTGCCATCGAATTATCGGAACGAATGGAAGTCTCACCGGATATGCTGGAGGTTTGGACAAGAAAAAAGCCCTCCTGGAGTTAGAGGGCCATCCTTTTCAAGGAAGTCTGTTTTAAAGCCTTGGAATTTGGATACTCCTTCCGAAGCGATTTACTTACTTATTTTCCAATTCAACAATCACTTCGATCTCTACAGCCATATTATTAGGGAGTGATCCTACCCCTACCGCCGAGCGGGCATGTTTTCCTTTTTCTCCAAACACAGTGACCATTAAATCAGAAAATCCATTAATGACTGCGGGCTGTGCGGTGTATTCTGGCGTGCAATTGACCATGCCCAATACCTTGACAAACTGTTTGATACGACCGAGATCACCCGTGGCGGCTTGTAGTACGGCAATGATCTCCAAGCCGGTAGCTTTAGCTGCAGCATAGCCCTCCTCGGTGCTTAAGTCTGCCCCCACCTTCCCGTAGATTTTTGGTCCCGACCCGGCTAAGTAAAGCAAATTGCCTACTTGTTTCCATTTCACGTAGTTGGCAATAGGCTGGCTTATTTCAGGCACTTGCAATCCTAGTTGCTGGATTTTTTCTTCGGGAGTTTGCGCAGTGGTTGGAAATACAAGTCCAATAATGAGTAAGAGGCTAAAGAGAAATGTAATTTTCATGGAGAACAGGATTATTTTGATTTCTAAGCTACTTGATTTGCCGTACTTTTGGTAAAAAATTCTCTGTATGGCTCAAGATTCCTTTGAAATCATTCCGTTTTCCCCTGACTTGCAACCTTATTTTGAGTCGATCAATAAGTCCTGGGTCGCGCAGTATTTTTCCTTGGAGCCTTTTGACCTCGCTCAATTGGAACATCCAGAAGAGACCATTATCGCAAAAGGGGGATCGATTATTTTTGCTCGATTGGGGGATACTATTGCTGGTACAGTAGCGCTTATCCCTAGTGAAGTTGGAGTTTGGGAAATGATCAAAATGGGAGTTGATCCTACTTTTCAAGGAAAGGGAGCGGGAAAGCTACTTGGGAAGCATATTTTAGAAATTGCACGGAAAAAAGGGGCAAAAACTGTTCGACTTTACACACATACCAAATTGGAAGCAGCAATTAGGCTGTACACTAAGTTAGGTTTTTTGCCCTGCGAACTCGAATGTGGAGCCTACGGACGTTGTGATCTCAAGATGGAATTGCGTTTAACCTAAGTGTTAGATTTTCAGTACTTTTTGATTTGCTAGCGGTTCTTTTTGGAAAATATACCCATTAAATCACCCTCTGCCGCCAAGTATCCAAAGGAGGTAAAGGCTTTTCCGGCAACCAGTGCCTCAAGCAACGCGATTCCTTTGCTAGAATCTCCTTGATGAATGTACCAATTGGCAAGTCCATAATTGACTGCATCATTCGAGGGATTTCCTGGGCTTGCCTGAAGTAGGGTGTCGGGAGAGATCCATCCCTTGTACAGCTGACATAAGTCTGCATAGCTTTGATTTTCGATCACGATTCCTTCTTTTTGAATCGGCGCGAGCAAGGAGTCTGCTCTCTCTGGATTACCCAGACGGAGTTGGATGAGGTAAAGCCAGTGGGTACTGGAAACGATGTTGTCGTAATTGTCCCCACTTTCTCTGCATTGGAGGTAGGCGGTGTATGCTTTCTCGTATTCCTGAGTAAGGTAGTAGGCTAATCCCAGGTGGTACCAAACATTGCTATGCAGGGAACTTAAGGGGATATTCTGGGCATTGGGTAGGCCATCTGGCTCGATTTGATCTTCCGTTCCCTGTATCAAGGAGGAAGCTTTTTCCAAATCCGCTATTGCCGCTTCGTAATTCCGAATGCTGATGTTCCGATGTCCTCGGTGCCGATACAAGCGAGC
>Ga0181553_10001592_pt1 | contig 20136 bp, 18 predicted proteins | sample 011ome_17_FD_133753 | JGI IMG/M metagenome (GOLD analysis project Ga0181553, IMG submission 133753) | Coastal salt marsh microbial communities from the Groves Creek Marsh, Skidaway Island, Georgia - 011502XT metaG (megahit assembly) | ecosystem: Environmental > Aquatic > Marine > Intertidal...
CCATTTCGCAAAGGTTGCTTTCATTTTTGCAGGAGTAACTTCATCAAGATATTTCGCATTTTCCCTATAGCATCCAGGATTGCCTGTGTAGGTCTGGCAGGTGGCAAGTAAATCAGATTTACCTCCAAACCCACCAATGCGTTGAATCCCTCGAATAAATCCGGCTAAAGCTTTTGTTTTTTCTGCCTCTAAAAGTTTTCGATTTGGACCTCTTTTTATAAATATATCCATGACTTCATCCATTGCTTCTTCAACAGATGCAGGATCCTCTCCAGCAACCACATCGACAACTAGGAAAAACATCCCTGCAATTTCTCTGTCGTAATAAAAAGCAGAGACATCAGTTGCTATTTGTCTTTCGTAGACCAATTCTTTGTAGAGAGGAGAATTTTTTCCTCCAACTAAAACACTCGAGGCAAGATCAAAATGAGCAGCAGCCTCTGTATCTCTTGGTGGAACATTCCAAGCTTTATAAATTCGTGCTTGTGGCACATTATCAAACATAACATCCCGTTTTTCTTCGTTTCTTTTTGCAATCCATATATCAGGCTTTACAAGAGGTGGTCCTGCTGGAATATCACCAAAGAATTTATTTACCTTTTCTTTGGCTGTTTCTATGTCAATATCTCCAGCCAAAGCCAATACAGCATTGTTAGGCCCATAATAAGTCTTAAACCACTCTTGGACATCTTCAAGAGAAGCTGCATCCAAATCTTCCATAGAACCTATAACAGACCAAGAATAAGGATGTCCTTCAGGGAAAGCAGCCTCGGAAATTCTAGTAAAGGCTTTACCATAAGGTTGGTTTTCTCCTTGACGTTTTTCATTTTGAACAACGCCTCTTTGTTCATCTAATTTTTCTTGATCAACCACTCCAAGTAGATGGCCCATTCGATCAGACTCCATCCATAAAGCTAAATCTAGAGCATTGGTTGGAACATTTTGAAAGTAATTTGTTCTGTCAGAGTTAGTAGTACCATTTTGATCAGTTGATCCAATTTTTTCAAAAGGCTCAAAATACTCACTATTATAGTTTTCTGTTCCATTGAACATTAAGTGTTCAAACAAATGAGCAAAACCAGTTTTGCCAACTTTTTCATTTTTTGAACCTACGTGGTACCAAACATTAACAGCTACCATAGGAACTTTCTTATCTTCATGCACTATTACAGTTAGACCATTATCAAGTTTAAATGTTTCGTATCTAATCTCAGGAAGGTCTTCAAGCAAAGAAGCTTGGATTGACAGAATAAATATAAAATTGAAGGTAAAGATATTAAAAAATTTTTTCATTGATATGTGCTCCATTGATTAGAAAATATATTTTATACTTTAGTTATCTGAATATACACAAGACCATGAAAATTAATAAAATCTATTCTTTGTTATTTCTTTTAGGGATTTCAATTTTTATAACTAGTTGCTCTGATTCCTTAAGCGATACAACTGATGGTAGATTAAGGTATTGGATTTCAACTCTTTCTTCTGATGAGTTTGAAGGCAGGGCACCAGGGACCGAAGGCGGGCAATTAACTAAAAATTTTATCTCAAAAACATTTCAAGATTTTAATTTAGATCCTATAGATGATAGCTATTTTTTAGATGTCCCTGCTTCTGAAATTACATTGAAAGACTCTTCATATTTGACTCTATCATTTAGAGGGAATGATCGAAAAATGGTTACGGGAGATGAGGTTGTATTTTGGACTAAGCAAGCCAGGGATTACAGAAAGATTCGAGATAGTGATGTTGTCTTTGTAGGATATGGCATCGTTGCGCCTGAATACAATTGGAATGATTACGAGGGTGTTGATGTGAAAGGTAAAACCGTGGTTATTTTGATAAATGATCCTGGCTTTGCAACTGGAAAATTAAGACTTTTTAATGGTAGATCAATGACTTATTACGGAAGATGGACTTATAAATTTGAAGAAGCAGCTCGTCAAGGCGCTGCAGCTGCCATCATTGTTCATGAAGAAGAACCAGCAGCATATCCTTGGTCAGTTGTTGAAAATAGTTGGAAGGGACCTCAGCTAGACTTACAAAGAGATGATTTAGGTGCAGATAGAGTTATTTTAGAGGGCTGGATAAGAGACAGCGCTTTGAATGATGTGCTTAACTTTACTGGATTTAACTATGATTCACTAAAGGAAATAGCCCTCGAGAAGACCTTTTCTGCATTTCCATTGAGAGGCCTAACCCTAAGTTCAGAAATTCATAACAAAGTGAGATATCTTCAATCCCATAATATTGCTGCCGTGAAAAAAGGTATTTCTAATCCTGACGAATATATTTTATTTATGGCGCATTGGGATCACCTAGGCGAAATAGATTCAGCGCAACCTAGTGAGGACAGCATTATGAATGGTGCCGTTGATAATGCTACAGGGGTTGCAGCAATTTTGGAGTTTGCAAAAAGGTTTTCTGAGGTTGAGACTGATCGATCCATTATGTTTCTTGCTGTTACTCTTGAAGAATCTGGTTTGCTTGGATCGGAGTATTTTGCAAAATACCCGCCCATTGATTTAGCTAACATTGTTGCTGGCTTTAATTACGATGGCATTTTACCTACCGGCCTAACGAATGATATGGTTGTAGTTGGTTATGGAGCTTCTGAGTTAGAAGATCTTTTAGAAAATGAATTGTCCCAATCTGGGAGGTATGTCAACCCCGACCCCAATCCAGAAAAAGGATATTTTTATCGATCAGATCATATTAGTTTTGCAAAAAGAGGAGTGCCTGTGTTGTATTCCGATGGAGGTTTTGATCTGGTTGCAGGCGGCAAAGAAGCAGGTTTTTTAATAGAAGAAGAATATCGTGTTGATGCTTATCATGGTGTAGCGGATGAATATGATGAGTCATGGGATTTAGAGGGGCTGAATCAATCTATTGATGTAATTTTCAATATTAGTAATGATCTAGCAAACAGCCAACAATGGCCAAATTGGTATGATGGAAATGAATTCAAATCAATTAGAGATGCTTCACGAGAAGGAAAATAAGGAGCTTTAATGCATAAAGATGTTGTTGTGGTGGGAGCTGGTATCTCTGGTATTGCGGCTGGTTATAACCTCCAAAAAAGCTGTTCTAATAAATCATTTGTAATTTTAGAGGGCAGAGAGTCACTTGGAGGAACATGGGATTTATTTAAATATCCAGGGATTCGCTCAGATTCTGATATGCATACACTTGGTTTTCGTTTTAAGCCATGGATACATAAAAAATCAATTGCTGATGGACCCTCTATTCTTGAATACCTTAATGAAACAGTTGATGAATACGATCTTAGAAAAAAAATCCTTTTTAACCAAAAAGTGGTCTCTTCAAATTGGATATCTGAAAAATCAATATGGGAATTAACAATTCTGAACAATGGCCAACAAGAATCTATGACCTGTAATTTTTTATTTTTATGTGGTGGTTACTATAGCTATGACAAGCCACATATGCCTTCATTTCCTAACCAAGATCAATTCCAAGGTAGCCTTATTCATCCTCAATTTTGGGATGAGTCGATGGACTACACCAATAAAAAAGTTATAGTCATCGGTAGTGGGGCAACAGCTGTCACTTTAGTTCCTGCTATTGCTGAGAAGGCTAAGCATGTAACCATGTTACAAAGATCTCCAAGTTATGTGGTGTCAGCTCCTGGAGAAGATTCATGGAGCAATGTATTAAATAAAATATTTCCAACTCGTTTAACGTATTTTCTAATTAGATGGAAAAATGTACTTAGAACTAGCTTAGGCTTTTATTTATCAAGAAAATATCCCACGAGAGTAAAAGAAAGGCTAATTAATATGGTCCGTGATGAGCTAGGCGAGGATTTTGATGTGGAAAAACACTTTACCCCAAAGTATAACCCATGGGATCAGCGCATGTGTCTTGTCCCAGATAGTGACCTCTTTAATTCAATTAAAGATGGTCAAGCTTCAGTTGTTACTGACATTATTGATAGATTTGATGAGAGAGGAATCTTAGTTCAGTCTGGTGAATTGATTGAGGCAGATATTATTGTTTCTGCTACAGGTATAGAAATTAATGCTTTGAATGATATAGATGTATCAATAGATAATATGAAAGTAGAGCCCCATAAAAAACTTTCATATAAGGGAATGATGCTTAGTGGAGTGCCAAATCTTGCATTTTCTTTTGGCTATGTGAATGCTTCGTGGACTCTAAGAGCTGATCTTACCTGTGAGTATGTGTGCAGGCTTTTAAATCAAATGGATAAGCAAAGAGTAACAACTTGCATTCCTGAGGAGGATCCAAATGCAATTGTAGATGATGAATATATTGACTTCACTTCAGGATATGTTCAAAGAGCTCTAGATAAGTTGCCTAAACAAGGCAAGAAGTCACCATGGCGTCAATATCAGAATTACTTAAAAGATATTTTTTTAGTCAGATTATTTTCAATCAAAGATTCAACGTTGAAGTTTTACAACCCTAAATAATATTTGGCGCACCCGGAGAGATTCGAACTCCCGACCCCTTGGTTCGTAGCCAAGTACTCTATCCAGCTGAGCTACGGGCGCACGCCGTTATTATACTTGAGAAATGTTTCTTTATATCTATAAGTTTCTTTACCGACTTGTAAAAAAACCTTATATTAAAGTATTAAAAACACACATTTAACTTACTGGTGACTTTCGAAAATATCATTCTAATTCTGCAGACTGTAGGCCCTTTCACGGTTCTGATAACAGTTTATTTTTTGGTCACAGAACTAAAAGAGCAAAATAGAGTTGCGCGAGCAAATGCAAGGCAAAATATAGCTGACTCTCATCAGAAAGTTGCATTAGCTGGTATGAAACCAATTCTGGTAGATACTAAAATTAAACTGAGAAACAATGAGGAGTTGACCAAAGAGGAAAATGCAGTCTACTTAACCTATTTCAGTGTTATGTTACGTGCCAGAGAGAATCAATTTTATCAATTCAAAATTGGAATGCTTGATGAGGATGAATGGACGGCAATGCTAATTTCATTCAAAACCCTCTTCAAGGAACCAAAGCATCTAGAGATCTGGGAGTTCATAAAAATTACATTTGCAGAAGATTTTGTTGAGCTAGTCGATGAGCAGATTAAACAAAGTAAATTATACGGATAACCAAATGCATTCTGATCAAGAGCTAAATTATTTAACAAAGTCTCTACAGCATCACCCAAGCCCATATGTCATTTATGAGCTTGATGGCTCAATTGCATGGGCGAACATAGCCGCTAATTATATTTTTAACTTAAATTCTCTGGATGAACTCTCAGTTGTAAAAATTGATGAAAAAATCACTAATAATTTTGGTGACTTAGACTCCATTGCTCTTTATTACGATACTCCTATAGAGATATCTCTTAGAGAGATCAATTTTTTCATGCGAACAAGAGTGCATATGATTCCTGTTGATATTTCAAATGGCATTATGTTGATTGAATTATTATGTTCCTCAAGGTCTGGACTTGATGCTCTAAAACAAACCATTGATTGTATAGAGCACCAGCGCATTGAATTGGCTTACCAAAAGCAGGTAAATCTTGAGACCAATGAAGTAACAGGAATTGAGGCTCTTTTAAGATTGCAAGATGGTGAAGGGGGGTATTTACAAAATGACCAAATAATCCCACAAATAGAAGGCGAAAGTTTATTTTCTTTGGTTGTTTTAGAATCACTTGTTCAGCTTGAAAAATTCTTTGCTGTAAAAGAAGAGATTGGATTTAAGAACGCCACTCTTTATCTTAATGTTTCGGCACACACAATAATGCATCCTGAGTTTTGTTCTATATTCACTGATTTTGTAGAAAAACATAAACTTGCGCCTAATCAATTTGGTCTTGAGGTTACAGAAACGGCTGAACTTGCAGATATTAATGTTGCCTCTGAATCTTTACGTACTTTAAAAGCTAAAGGTATCAAGATTGCCTTAGATGACTTTGGAGCTGGTTATGCGTCATTAAAATATGTAAGAGACTTGCCCATTGATGTTGTTAAATTAGACAAACATTTTACGTTAAATATCTCAGATCCAGCTACGGCTAGACTCATCAGCTTTGTCTCAGAAGTTTGTGAGGACTTGCAGTTAGAGATGATAGGTGAGGGGATTGAGACGGAAGAAGATAAGAAAATGATGTTGGACCTTGGCTGCAAACTTGGCCAAGGATATTTAATGCACCGGCCAGATTTTTTAAATTCATTTACTAGGGGGTAAACCTAAATCATGGATAAGCTTACTCCAAAAGAAACATCTAAAGGTGCTGAAGAAATTGTTCTTACTCAAATTAAACAAGACTTTATTACCCCAGCTAATGCCATATTCGATTATGTTGATATGGTTGAGAAAGTGCTAAATGAAGCCGAGCTTCAATCTGAAGATGAGGTTGAGCAAATAAAATCATCTTGCTCCAAATTAATTGATCAATATGAAGTTGCTTTTGTGCAAAACACGGGAGCAAATGCAGATTCTTCTAAAAAATCACCTGAAGAATATTCTGAGCTTCGTCACAATTTAAGAACTCCGCTCAATGCAATTATTGGATACAGTGAAATATTGATGGAAGATTACGAGGATGATCTTGAGGAGAGCACCTTGGACGATTTTCAACAAATTATTAATCTTGCAAGAGAAACAGAAACCGCAATCGAAAATTTTGTAGATTACATAAGAGGAGAGGCAATTGATCCCAAGAATGACAACTCATCTAATCAATTAGAGTCAGCAGAAGCGCTATTTAAGTCTTTAGGAGATATTGAGTACTCCATCACTCTTGGAGATGAAATAAAGGAATCTGACATTTTGATTGTTGATGATAATGTAACAAATTGCGAAGTTCTCCAAAGGCGTTTATCCATGCAAGGCTTATCTTGCAGAACTGCATACGATGGTAATACAGCTATAACAGAGGTATTTAAAAAAACTCCTGACTTAATTTTATTAGATGTAATTTTGCCAGATATCAATGGATTAGAATTATTGAAAACCTTTAGAAAAGAGCACAATTCAGAATCATTGCCTGTAATCATGGTTTCTGCATTTAATGACGTAGACAGTATCTCAAAGTGCATCCAATTAGGTGCTCAAGACTATCTTCCCAAGCCCATTAATGGAACTATTTTACTTGCAAAGGTGGTAGCTGCTTTGGAAAGAAAATTTTGGCGTGAACGCGAAAAGGAACTTGTAAATAAGTTACATGTTCAAGCTACTACAGATCAATTAACTGGAATCTATAATCGAAGAGTAATTTTTGAAGCCTTAGATGAAGCTATGGAAAATTCAAAGCAATCAAAAGACCGACAATTTGCAACCATCATGTTTGATATTGATTTCTTTAAGCAAGTCAACGATAACTATGGTCATGCAGGTGGGGATGCGGTCTTAATATCTTTTGCACAATTGTTACAAACAGAGATTTCCTCACCAAACATAGTTGGTAGAATAGGGGGAGAAGAGTTTTTGGCAATCCTTTATCTTGATCCTGATCAAGCTAAAGAATTTTGTGCTAAGTTAATTAAAAAAATTAATAGCAATGTTATTAACTTTGATGGTGTAGATATTAAAGTCAGTTCCAGTGGCGGTGTTGCCTTTTCAACAGAAACTAAAACTTCTGCTGATCTAACAAATAAAGCTGATGAGAGACTTTATGAAGCCAAAAAAGATGGAAGGAATAGATTTAAATTAATAGATACAGAATTAGTAGGAGACTAATAAAATGGCAAAATTACTTTATGTTGAAGACAATGAAATGAATCGAGATATGCTCTCTCGTAGACTATCACGACGTGGGTATGAAATTATCATGGCCTTTGATGGTCAGGCTGGTCTTGAAATGATGCGTAATGAGTCTCCTGACCTTGTGCTTATGGATATGGGTTTGCCAGTTTTAGATGGATGGGAAGCCACTATACAAGCCAAGGCTGACGAATCTATTAACTCTATACCAATTATTGCATTAACTGCTCATGCTTTAGAATCAGACAAACAAAAAGCATTAGAGTGTGGAGCTGATGATTTTGATACGAAGCCTGTAGATTTTAAAAGATTGCTTGGGAAAATCGAGGCGTTTGTAGGATCTTAACTTTTTACAATCCCTTGGATCATTTTTGAAAGGTTATCCATAGAAACATCATCTTTTTTTACCAGTCCTACAACTCTTTCTTTTAGTAAGTCTTCCTGAACGTCAGTTAAATCCTTGCCGGAGAATACAAGAACAGGAGCTCTTTTTTCTTCAGGAACATCTTTTATGTAATTATCTAAAAATTCGAAACCATCCATCCTGGGCATCTCAAGATCTAGAATGATTAATGCTGGTTCATCCTTTGTTCTTTCCAAACCTTCTTTTCCATCTCTAGCATCTATGGGTCTGTAGCCAGCATCCTTAAGCAGCCTGGATAGAAGTTCCCTAACATCTTTATCATCATCAATGACTAATACTTTTTTATCTTGAGTATCATTACCTAGTATTCTTTTGAGGGTATTTATAAAATGGGATCTATCGATTGGTTTAGTGAGATAATCATTGGCTCCAAGAGAGGAGGCAAGATTAGATTGATTAAGCTGACTGATCATAATCACTGGTATATCTTTTAAATCTTTATCAGTTTTGCATTCTTTAAGAAGCGACCAACCATCCCGCCCAGGCATCAAAACGTCAAGTAAAATTAATTTTGGTTTAACTTCTCGTATAAGCTCCATTCCTTTTTCACTGTTTGTAGCTCCCAGCAGGGTAAGATTTAACTTTGAAATAGTTCTTTTAATTAAATCATGCATTGCCACATCATCATCTACCAATACAACTAAATTATCTTGCTCATCGAGATTGATTACATTCCCTTCGACCTCATCCTCATTGTATTCAGGGCACTCTCTTGGAACAGACATGGTGAATACCGATCCAACTCCTTCTTCGCTGGTTACGATTACGTCGCCACCCATCATTTCAGCAAATTTCTTGGAAATTGGTAAACCTAAGCCCGTACCCCCATAGTTAGCTGAAGTTGAGCGCTCAGCTTGAGTGTACTCTTCAAAGACTTTGGCAACTCCTTCTGGACTCATTCCAGCACCGGTATCAATGACAGCAAAATCAATAAATTCTATATCACCTACCATTCTAGCTTTAACATCCAATGTAACCGTTCCGTTCTTAGTAAATTTAAAGCCATTGCTTAAAAAATTGGTTAAACACTGTCTTAGTTTTGTTTCATCTTGAGACATTGAACCCAGGGCGCCTTCTAGATTTATCACAAACCCATTATCATTTTTTGCTGCTAATGGCTCTGAAACATCTTTGATGGTTTGAACCATGCTCTCAATTTCAAAACTAGTAACAAAAAGTTCCATCTTGCCTGCTTCAATTTTAGAGAGATCTAAAATATTATTAATTAATGACAAAAGGTGACTTCCTGATGAAGTAATTTTTTTAAGATCAGGCAGCAAATCATCGTACCCTAAGTCTTCACAGTCCTCATAAAGCATTTCTCCATAGCCAAGAATTGCATTTAATGGAGTTCTTAGTTCATGACTCATATTTGCAAAGAATTTCGTTTTCTGATCGCTTGCATCTCTGGCTTCATCTCTGGCAGTTTCCATTTCACTGGTTCTAGCATCTATCAAACCATTTACCTCATCAGACATTCTTGAGAAGGCAACTAACATAAGTTCTACTGAGGCCTCTTCGCTAGAATTTCTATCAGCATTATCTGCCAACTCATTCATTTTCTTAATATCATTAAGAATAAGTGTTCTTGCGCTTCCATCAAGCTGGTCAGCAAGTGCCGTCATTTTTTCAATAATCACTTCATCTCGCTCATGTCTTCGTTTGGCTTGCTCTTCCCTAATTGATTCCATTTCAACTAAATGAGATTTGTATGTCCCTAGAGCAGCTGAGAGCTGCCCAACTTCATCACTCTCTGATGCAAGAATTCCCTTTCTCACAGGCATTTCTTGAGTATGATCACCTTTAGTAAGCCCCTCAAGAACCTCAATAGCCTTTGTAATGCCTCCAAAAGTTCTGGTAGTAATAAATGCTATTAGAGAGATGATAAATATTACAAATGAGATAGCAGCTATATAGGTTAAATTTAATACGTTAGCAGCCCTTAATATATTTTCTCTTTCATCCTTGAAAATAAACAATTGAGCCTCGTCAGCTGATAAAAAGGTACTCAAGGGAAGAAGAGTAACTGACGTGCCTAGCTCTGTATCTTTTTCAGAGTGACGAGAACCATTTAACTCTTTGAAAGAAGCAGCTTTATCAGTTAATTTATTAAAATTTTCAATATCAAAAAGGTCATCATCTGAATCACCAAATTGTTGATAATAATCATTGAGTGATATCAAGCCGGAATCAGTATTTATGGCAGTTCTTACCTCAAATTCATCTTCAAAAACTTCTAAACCCTTTCGAATATCAACACCTAGGGCAATTACAGCCAATGTTTGTCCTTCTACTTTAATTGGAAAGCTTAGCGCTTGATTTAAGGTTGAAGCTTGCTCTTCATTTTTATCTTTAATTTTTACAATTGATTGTCTTGGTCTGCTTGAGGCGTCTTGTAAAAACGAATCAAGATAGCTAAAGAAATCAGGTCTTGCAGCAGGGGAGCAGGGATCAACACCCAAAAGATCAAGAGCACTTCCACAATAGATTCTTTCGCCTGAGGGAAAGTAAGCCATGACATAACTTAAATTTCCGTAGTCTAGCTCTTCCTCAAAAAATAATTCGATTAAATACTGGGCATCACCAATCCTATCGGCGCTAATAGTATCAAGAAGCGGGTTGGTATAAATATTGCTTGAAGCAACCTCATCTAAAAAAATTTCTGAGTCTGGATCCCAAAAAGAAGCATTTTCGCCAGTAACAGGAAGCCACTTCGACATTGTATCAAAAGACTTATTGTAAGTTTGGTACCATGCAGACTCATAAAGAGTTAACAGTGATTCGTTTGAAGACTCTTCTTGAATATTTTCTCTATAGCCAAAAGAAGATATAAAAATAGCAGCAACAAGAACATTACCGATGACCCCAAATAAAAGTAACTGGAGTCTTATGGGCATAGTTATCCTTCGTCTATATTTGAACTAAAGATTAATCTCCGAGCTTGAAAACAAGATCAATTTGCACATTATTAACTTTTACTGAAGTTCCATTATATGTGGGAGGCTCATAAAGAAATTTTCTGACAGCTTTGATGGCAGCTCTATCAAAAACTCCAGCAGGACTGCTCTCAACTACATACGGGTCTAATACTGAGCCATCTGTGTCAACATCGAATTCCAATCTAACGGAGCCCTCAACTCCGAGTCTGACAGCTCTTCTTGGATATTCAGGTATTGGGCTAGAAACTCTTGTTACTTCAATTTCAGTGCCTTCTTCTCCAACATAGCCCTTATCACCAGCGAAGGCAGGTATTGACAGTAAAAATGCAAAAATAACAACAGAGAGGGGGTTTAAAGATTTCATATTAGTTTTAAATAGTTATAGTTAATATATAAGTAAATGCTAAACATACTTTTTTACAAGCTCTTATGATACCAAGAAATGACTTTGGGTGTTAATATCTTTAACAGAAATGTTACAAATCTTATGCATTTATACCTATAAAAAAATATGAAAAAAGTTAAAGATCATTTAAATGAGCAGAAATATTGGGACATTTTCACCATTCAAGCAGATTCCAATTTATTTGATGCAGCAACTCTTATGAATAAAAATAAAATTGGAGCTCTAATGATATGTGAGAGTGGTTCAGAGAATAATCTCTGCAAATCATCTGTTTTAGGTATCTTAACTGAAAGAGATCTAGTTTACGCTTTATCTGGAGGCTCTAAAACTCTAGAATCCAAAACAGTCAAAGATGTGATGACTAGAAAGTTAATTTTTACATGTCCTGATACCTCTAACTCAGAGGCTAAGAAAATTATGCTGGAAAATCAAATTAGGCACCTGCCTGTTTTCTCTGGAGAGCATCTTGTAGGCATTATTTCAATGAGAGACGTTTTTAAAGCTTAAATCTCAAAAAAATGAACTTATTTCAGCGGCTATCATATACCGCATTAAATTTCCCAACCTCTGCTGCAGGGATGCCAATGTTTATTTTTATTTTGCCATTTTACGCTGGTGATTTAGGTCTCGGTTTATCACTGGTTGGTATTATTTTTTTCTTGGGCAGATTTGCAGATGTGTTAACTGACCCTGTCATGGGAGTCTTGATTGATAAATATCCTTCAAAGTGGGGGAAGCATAAGCTTTGGATATTTTTATCAGCACCTGTTTTTATGCTAGCTACCTATATTATTTTTTTGCCACAAACTGATCAAATATCGCCATTATATTTTATTGCAGGACTATTTTTAATGTATTCAGCATTCACCTTAAGCAGCATTACCCAGCTATCCTGGGCTTCTTTTCTTGCACCAAACTATGATGATAGAACTAAACTGCTAACACTCAGAGAGTTAATGTCTTTATTGGGCATGTTTACAGTGATAGCTATTCCAGCAATTGTCGAGATTAATGATCCTTCATTGAAGGCAAAAGTAAACGCAATTGGAATGTTTCTTTTATTATGCATCCCATTAATTACCCTCAACGCATTACAACAAGTTCCAGACTCCATTCAGTCCGCTTCAACAGAAAAATTAACGAATCCCTTTAGAGCCTTCAAAAGTTTATTTAAAAATAGAATGCTAAATAAAATTGTTTTTGCTGCTGTACTTATAGGTTTTTGTATGAGCTTAAATGGAGCGTTATATTTAATCTGGATGGAGGTAGTCATCGAATTGCCTGAATACTCATCCAGATTAATGCTGGCCTATTATGTGGTGAGTGTTTTTGGGCTCTGGGTATGGAGAAAGCTGGGGATAAAAACATCAAAACATTTTGCTGCTGGCATTGCTTGTCTTTATGCAATTGGAGTGTTGTTGATTGGTTTTATTGGCTATTGGTTTATCAAAGATCTTGAAGATTTTCCTAAATTGATCAGTGTTGGATCTTTTATAATTTTATATGGCTTTGCTTTTTCAGGACCTTTACCTCTTATCAATGCAATTACTGCTGATATTTCTGATAAATTAAATCTTGAAGGTGGCGAAAATATTTCGGGTACAGTTTTTTCATATTTAACGACCTTGACCAAAATTGGTTTTGCTCTTGCGGCAGTGGTTCCTTACATTGTTATTGAATTCCTTTGGGGCTTTGATATTAGTTTAGGGATAGAAAATAGCAATTCATCCAAGATGGCAATTTTTTATATCTATACATTTGTACCAATTATTAGTTATTCTATTGCTGCATATTTATTATTTTCGCATTCTCTTAGCAGAGAAGAGCATGCAAAAATAAAATCAAATTTACAAAAGAGTTTATGAATTACCAAAAATTTGAATGTGTTATCTGCGGTCATATTTACGATGAGGAGTTTGGTGATCCCGATGGTGGAATTCCTGCTGGCACCAAATGGGAAGATATTCCAGACGATTGGGTTTGTCCAGATTGTGGCGTCAGTAAGTTTGACTATGAACCAATGGATTCTTAGCGCGTATTTTTTTTGATCAATCGATCAAGGGTTGCTTCGCCTATAACAGTTCCATCTTTATGCAAAGACTCAGCTAGCAATCCATCAGGAGCAAAGAGATTAAATAAAACAAGAGCGCCATTAGAGCCACCTTTTTCCATGTGTACGTCTCCAGGTTCTTTGTGAGCATAATCACCTGCATGTCTAATTTTAGTGGCTATTTCTTCTCCAGAAGTTAAATCAATATCAATAACATGAAGCTCCCCCTCAAGAACTGTTGATGATACTTCAGCTGTATGTCTATGAAAATGGCAATAACACTCTGGCTCCCATCTATAAAGGATATCTACATGACCATCTTCGTTTGCATTTAAAAGTGCTGCCGAATAATCTATTGGATAGTCAAAATCACTGCCACCCTGAAAACGTTTCCAGTTAAGATCTTCGTTTTTAAAGAGGTTAATCATTGATCTATATTCAAAGCTTCAATTGCTTCTGCTTCATTGTATTCAGCATAAAAGGATGAGAAATGTTTTCTAAATTTAGCAATTGGACCATCAGAGTCACACAAAACAGGCTTAGAGGCATATTTTTTATTTTCCCACACAGGAATATCTTCTTTAACTTGTTTGTTTATATCAGCAATTATTGCAGCACCAACACCACCAGATGGAACTTTTCCATCAATCTTTTTTTGAAGAAATGAAAATCTTGTAATCACTTCTTCGTTTTCTGTTGGGGTGGTTGAACCTAAGAGCAGGGTATCGCATATGCCTTCAAACTTTGTAAAATTATCACCAGGCCCATTTGATGCGCCTGAAATTTTTCCTTTAACAACTCCTCGAGGCGTTTCCATATTTGCCTGTTGCGAAAAGAATCTTTTTTGCTTGTCATATGTGACTTCAAACTCTGGATAGGAAACAACGCCATGAACATACATGAAATGCGCTGCATCTACTGCATTTTCAGCCATGTCTTGAATATGACATTTAATTTCATATTCATATTTTTCAAACTCATCGCCCCATTCAGGATCAATAACCTCTGGATAGGTTTCCACATCATAATGTGGTTGTTCACCATGCGGATGATACCAAGCATAAATCAAATTATTTCTTTCAACCGTTGGATATTTAAAAATCTGAGTGTCTTTCGCTTTTTGAGGAATATTTTTTGCGTAGGGTATTTCTCCAATTTTTCCATCAGCTTTCCATCTCCATGCATGAAAAGGGCATTCAATACATTCTCCATTTACAATCCCTCCATGCCCAAGGTGAGCCCCAAGGTGAGGACAGTAAGCATCTAACATACTGACTTCTCCATTAGTCGTCCTAAACAGAACTTGATCTTGAGCAAAATAACGGACTGATTTTACATCGCCGGGCTTCAACTCATCTGCATACTCAACAACATACCAACCAAATGGAATTGGCATAGGGTATCTCTTTTTATTGCTCATTATTTATATCTATAGTTTTAAAATTTTTTGTGCATTTTCACCAAGAAATTTTGGCCAAACCTCATCCTTGAATGGCACGCTGTCCATTTCTGCAAATATTTTATCCAATGATAACCCCATCGGAAAATAGCCTGCATACATAATTTTATTAATTCCACGAGTATTAGCAAAATTAATTATATCTTGAGGGTAATGTTTTGGTGAGAATGCGCTAGTTGAGTAGTATAAGTTTGGATACTTGAGCATTAATTTACAAGCTAAAGCTGTCCATGGTTCTGCACCATGGCGCATTACAAATTTCAATTCAGGAAAATACCAGCAAACCTCATCAACGAGTTCAACTTTTTGAGGGGCCATTGGTATTCTTGGGCCTGGCACTCCCACACAACAAAAAAAAGGTAGATCTAGTTCTACGCACATTTCATAAATTGGATGCCACTTTGGATCATTAATAGCAATTTGAGGAAACATGCCAGATGGAAAAGCGCTTACTGCTTTAATACCATAAGTTTCATAATGTCTTTTTATATTCTCAGCTTCATTTTCAATATTAGGATTTACCGGAAGATCAAAAAAGAATCTGTCTGTGTGATTCTTCGCAGCTTCAATTTTAACCTCTGATTTCTCATGAAATCCTATCATGGCTTGATTGATATGAAATTTATTCATTTGCTCAATTGTGTATTGAATAAAATCATCATGTGAACCAGTCTCAGGAATATCTTTGAACATATATTGAGCAGGCATCTTAAACATGGACTTTGATTCTTCATCTCGCAGGAGAGGTTCCATGAATTTATACCAATCTGATCTATCCTCTTGCTCAGGAATTCCAAGCATTAGATCAATGGTATGAATATCTTTGTTAATTGACATGATTAGATTTTAAACAATATTTATATGGAAATTCTTATTTTTTAAAAAAACGGTGAATACTTTTATTTAACTTGACGAATAAATATCATTCGATACACCCCTATGACATAAATTCCCCACCATTTACATCTAAATTAGCCCCCGTAATAACTTTTGCAAGATCTGAGATTAGAAATAATGCTGCATTTGCGCAGTCACTATCATCTGGAATGATGCCTAATGGTATATCCTTGGTAACACCATCAATTACATCTATTGGCTTAACACCCATAGATTCAGCCGTAAAATTTACATACATTTCAACCGGCGGACCCCACATCCAGCCCATATAAACAGAATTAACTCTTATTCCTTTCGGGCCAAGCTCTTTTGCCAGAATTTTAGTCGCTGTCGATAGAGCACCTTTTGATGCAGCATAACCTCCCTGAGTGGGTAAGGGTTTTTTGGTTATCAAGCTATTGATCATCACGATTGCACCTTGATGATTGGGGGTCATTTCCTTAACAGCAGCCATGGTTAAATTCATGGTGCCAAAAAAGTTTGTGTTCATAGTTTCTTGCCAGTCAGAAAAATCAGCATCTTCAATCTCCTTAAAATCACCAGCGCGGTAAGCACTATTGATTAATCCATCTAGCTTTCCATATGTTTTAACAGTCTCATCAACTAAATTTTTGCACTCCTCAGGTTTGGTGATATCGCAAGGAATAGCTATTACATCTGAATGCTCACCAATTTCATCTTTAAGTTTATTTAATAGATCATTAGATCTTGCAGCTATAGCAATTTTTGCACCTTCTCTGGCAGCACCATAAGCTAGCTCTTGACCTAAACCTGGTCCAATGCCAGAAACAATTACAACTTTATCTTTTAATATCATTTTATTTCCTATTTTATATATTGATTCATATAGTCATGAAAATGCCTATCAATAAATGAGCTTTCTAGGCCAAATTCTTCAAGAGAGTATTGATGAGCCCCCATTTCATGTTGATTCTCTTCTTTCCATGCTTTCATTGCGTTTTCAGCTTGGTCTGTAAAATCCTCATCGATAAAGTTATAAACCTCATTCATTTCAAGAATAGGATCCTTGATCATTTTGTTGAATTCAAGATCAAGGAAATTATCTCTATTTTCATTGCTAACTTGCATACAGTGATTCAGCACTTTTGCTAATTTGTGCGCCCAATGATGACCAATTTCATTTTTATTATATGAATTTGTCAAAGGTTCAAATAAATTTGCACACATTGAACAAAAAGATGGAACCGTTTTCAAAGGATCTCTATGCGTTTGTATAACTTTTGAATCTGGAAATATTTCCAAAAATTTATCTATGAATCCTAAATGATGGGGTGATTTTAAAACCCATCTTTTCTTTTCTCTTCCGGGATTCTGCCATTGAAGGTACTGAAGCATTCTTTTTAATTGAGCATAGGCATGAATATGATCCTGAGATTCTACCCATCTTGAATAAGAAGGTAGTCTCATAAATGATTCTGGGACAGTACTAAAAAATGTATGCTCTAAGAGGAGGATTTCCTCATCGGCACCCTTGTAGTCCCAAGGATGAATAGTTAGAGCCTCGGGCGAGGCTTGCATGACAGCCTCAACCTCAGCTTTTCCCATCTCCATTCTTTCATCTGGATGACCGCGAACTTCATTTGCAAGCATTGCTGGATATCTTCCTTCCCACCAAAGCATGGCAGTGTGCCTTGGGTCAGATGCAAGCAACCTGTGAGTCATGGTGCTCCCTGTTCTTGGAAGACCAACAATTACAACAGGAGATTTAATCTCTTCATTGAGTATTTCAGGGTGATGCATGCAAGCATCTTCAATTCTTAGCAAGTTAGCCAATATACCAATTAATCTTTGTTGCTGTGCCTCCATTCCAATATCATTTAAATCTGCTTCTTGGTTGATTGATTGAACAAGGCATTCAAATCCCTCTAAAAATAATGGATTACCAAAATACCCTAAATTCGTTTGATTTTTTGCTGCATCAATTATTTGTTTTGAATTAAGCATTAGCTTATCTCCATTGAATCAAGTTTTTTTATTAAAACCTTGGGGATTGGGTGGTTGGTTGCACCAATCCATCGCAGGAGCATAGCCCCATTATTACGACCTTCAGTTATAAGATTATTTTTTAAATTTACAGGCAAATGACTAATATTAATGGTGATAGATTCATCTTGATTGAGAATAGCTGTGGATTCATTTATATGAATTGGGTAATGTCGATAGTCTAGAGATTCCATCCAGTAATTTTCTAATTGAAAGTTCCAATATTCACAATCAGGTATATCAGTTGTAATTTCTAAATATTCGTTTTCATCGAATTCATAATAACCATGAAGATAACAGATTTTTGGATCTCCACCCGCAGCCTGAAAAAATGATTGATCGCCTAATGGCAATTTGTTTCTATGATTTTTTTTAAATTCATGAACCCATTTTAAGAATGTTGATGCAGTTCCCTTTACAAAAGCCAAAGATTGATTTAGTTGAGTTTCCAGTTTTGCGGATGTTAAAAGCTCAGGAGTGGCAAGTGAGCTTGTAGTTTTGATATTAACTTTCGCATGAGTCTGAGAAAGTCTATTTTTGTATGTTTGTCGAACAATTAACATATTTGCATTTTTAGGAAGGGGTAAAAAATTTTCGGAATTAGTTACACCGCCAATATGCAAAATAAAATTTCCTGAATCATCCACAATCATATCTTTGATATCAATCTCTCCGAGAGAGACCATGGTTCCATCTTTACTATATCTATTTTCTTTTATTCCAAAGCTCAAATACTCAACTTCTCCAATATTGCCATAAACTTCATAGACTTGATTTCCGTCTATATTTGCATTTAAGTAAATATTATCTGGATTGTCTGCGCCTATTTTTGCAGTTTCATGAGAGAGATTATAGAAAGAGGGCGTTGAAGGGTTTGAATGCTCCAGATTCATTTCTAATGATAAGCGCATCAGCCTCAGCAAGTATCTGTATCCCTCCGCTTGATCTGTTTCACTTAGTGAGGATTCTGATTCAATAATTGATCCAACCTCTTTAAGGTTTTCACAAAATAGATCCCACTTTTCTTTAAACAAATCAGCCATAGTTTCTCTTTTAGATTCTTTAAATTTATATTAAGGTTGATGTTTAATCAATGAATAGAACAACACAATGCCAAAGCCACAAGAACGAGATTTAGATGCCACAAAAGTTATTTTTAGCAACTGGATTGAGACAAAATTAGATGGAGCTACTGATCTGGATGTGGAGTTATTGGGAGGCCCTGAAAATACAGGCTTTTCAAATGAAACATTAAGTTTCAACGTTTCATATAATTTAGATAATGCAAAAATTAAGACCGGTATGGTGCTTCGATTCTATCCCGAAGGATTTTTTGTATTTCCTGACTATGATATTCATAAACAATTTTTGATCATGCAAAAACTAGCTGATCATGACATCAAAGTTCCAAAAGTCCTTTGGTATGAGCCTAGTGATGAAGTTTTTGGAACTTCCTTTTATGTCATGGAAATGGCAAGTGGTGATGCTCCATCTGATAATCCTCCGTTTCATCAAGAAGGGTGGGTTGCTGATTCCTCTGAAGAGGTTAGAGAAAGGATTTGGTGGGGTTGGGTTGAGCAAATGGCTAAAATTCACCAAGTTGATATAGCGAATGATGATTTTGAATTTCTGAATAGACCAGAACTTGCTGAAGACTATCTTGATCAAGAATTAAATTATTACTTTAACTTTCATGAATGGGCTATGGACGGTGAAGCTCATCCTGTAGCAGATCAAGCCCGTGAATGGCTAAAAGCCAATAAACCAAAACCAACTCAAGCTTCTATTCTTTGGGGTGATTGTAGATGTGCAAACATTATGTATGATCCCGATGGGCAAGTGTCAGCTGTTTTGGATTGGGAAATGGCAGCTCTAGGTGATCCTTGTATGGATCTTGCATGGGGAATCGCAATTGATGATTGCAACTCAAAAGGCGTCCATGTAGAAAGGTTGAGTGGTTTTCCTGGGCCCGTTGCAACCATTGCTAAATGGGAAGCGCTTACAGGGTTTAGTGCAGATGATTTTGATTACTATTATATTTTAGCCTTATACAAATTCACCGTAATTATGGTAAAAGTTGTTCGTAAACTAGAGCATTATGAGATTATGCCCATGGGTATGAATGCGCATATCAACAATCACGTAACGCCAATGCTTGAAGCTAAACTAAAGGAGTTATAACAATGGCTATTTTTTCTATCTCTCATTCAGAGAGCGGCAAAAAACTATTAAC
>Ga0181553_10001593_pt1 | contig 20131 bp, 19 predicted proteins | sample 011ome_17_FD_133753 | JGI IMG/M metagenome (GOLD analysis project Ga0181553, IMG submission 133753) | Coastal salt marsh microbial communities from the Groves Creek Marsh, Skidaway Island, Georgia - 011502XT metaG (megahit assembly) | ecosystem: Environmental > Aquatic > Marine > Intertidal...
AGTCCCGCCATCGGGCTGATTGCTTCGATCGGACTTAGCGCCCAGATGCTACTTGGCTTCTGCGTGCGTTTACGGATTCGAGATACTATTTGGCAATGCTTACCCTCGTTTATCTATATGTGGATCAACGCAGGGCTAGCGTGGGAATTCCTCAGTCGCTACCGTTAAGTAGCTAATGTGATAATGCCGATGCACAAGACTAGCATCACCAGCGCAGGAATCGATTTTTTGAACGGATCCTTCACTTTGAGGTGCATTAACAGCGCGCCTAGCATGAGTAGCCCGAGTAGGCTCGCAAAAGGGGTAATTAGCGATTCAAAGTATACACCTAGAATCAAGGCAAGTGCAGCGGTGATTTTCAAGCCGCCGATCAAGTAAACGCTCCAATTCGGCAGGCCATAATGGGCAAATTCGGTCTTCATGTCCGCTGCTGTTCCGCCGCGGTAGGCGGTGCCTTGATTGTAACGAAGGAGCCAGACATTAAGAATCCCGAGTCCAGCGATCAGCTGTAATAGATGTTGAATAGTGTCCATGAACGAAATGTGGCTGACCTCTAGGGTTTAGTCAAATACAGTAATTGCTCTGAGTGAGATTCGGCGGTGTGCAGGTAATCGATTATTGGGTCGATGCCGAATCGATGCTCAAAGTCCTTTGCTTATCAGCTTGTGGCATTGGATGCATTGCTGGGGCGCTTAGCAGAGGAAGTTCTTAGCATTGCCTCGACCCGCTGCATATAAATGGCGTGTTGCTCTGGATTATGGTAAGAGCCCGCTGCGTGCGGCTCTGGTTCTGTGTTTGGCGGCTGGATAGGAATTATGTGGGTCTTACGCTGCGTGCCTAGTTCGTAGCTCAGTTGAAGGCCTTCGCCATTGGCCTGCTGTGTGACTTGTAGATTTTTTTTCTTAGTATGCATTTCAATCTATCGTACAGCCGTGATTTACCCTACAAAAAACAATAAATGCTTCATCGTGTGCTTTTTACACTACTGGATGACAAAGTTTTCCGACCCAGACTCTTGCGTATGTGACACAGTTGGGCAATTTCTGCACGAATGAAAATGACATCGGTATTAATCGTCAGTATGATCGCTATTTCTGTGTGCGCGGCATCGATCTTGGCAGAACCACAGATGACAGCAGAGATGAACACACTTTTTAAATTCACTGGTGAACACGCCGACAAGCCCTGGCTGAGCAGCAACGATGGCGTTATGGGCGGCCGCTCTGCTGGCAGTGCGACGATCGGTGACGATGGAATGCGCTTCAGTGGCACTCTTTCGCTGGAAAACAATGGTGGTTTTTCTTCAGTATACACCCATGGTAATTTCGATCTTTCGGATGCCGCAGGGGTCCGCCTGAGAGTGCTTGGTGATGGCCGCACTTATCAGTTGCGCTTCCACAGTGACGCACTCTTTCGTGAGCGGTGGGCGGTTAATTTTGCAGCGGATTTCCAAACTACCGCAGGTGAGTGGATTGAGGTGTTTGTGCCTTTTAGCGAATTAGAGCAAAGTTGGCGAGGACGTCAGCTCTCGGGTTATACCTTTAATGCTAAAGACATTCGACGCATGGCGCTGATGCTCGCAGATAAACAAGCTGGGCCTTTTTCTCTGCGGATCGCTTGGATCGCGGCGAAATGAAAATTCGTTGAACGCGGTCAGTCCCGATGCAGCAGCATTGCTAGTCTAGCATTGCGCGTGACGCTTAATCGTTGAAATTTATTTCTGTTTGAGCGCTGGCAGATTTTGCAGCTTTCGAATGGCTTCGCACTGTTTTGCGACTGCCGTGTTGCTTGACGATGGCTTGTGCCTCATTAAAAAAACCGTCGCCGCGCCGAAGTGCGTAAATTCGCTGCATGGCTTGTTTGCGCGCAAGCTTTTCATCGACGATCGGCATTGGGTAGCCATTTAGTTTATGCGGCAATACCCATGGCTGATGAATGCTTTGAGCCGAATAGTCGGCGAGTTCTGGAATCCATTTACGGATGAATTGCCCTTCGGGATCATGATCCATACTCTGTTTGATTGGATTATAGGCGCGGATGGTATTAATGCCGGTAGTGCCCGACTGCATTTGACACTGACTGTAGTGAATGCCGGGCTCGTAGTCGGTAAATAGCCGTGCGAGGTGCAGCGCGGGGGCTTTCCAATCGAGCCAGAGGTGGTAACTGGCGAAGCTCATCAGCATCGCACGCATGCGGAAATTAATCCATCCTGTCGCACTCAGCGCGCGCATACAGGCATCGATCATCGGGTAGCCAGTGCGCCCGTGTTGCCATGCCTCGAAACGGTCGCTATCGGGCGTCTTTTCGCGCAGCGAATCATACGCAGTGTGAAAGTTTTCAAATTCGATGCGTGGTGCGTCTTCGATTTTTTGGATGAAGTGACAGTGCCAGTGCAGCCTGCTATTGAAGGATCGAAGTGCCGCAGGCCATTTCCCTTTTTGTCCCCGCGGTTGTGCTTTGACTGCCAGGCTGCGTTGTTGGCAGGCAGCAACAATTTCGCGCAATGAAAGGGTGCCGAAAGCGATGTGAGCGGAGAGTCGCGAACAACTGTCAAAGGCAGTCACGGGCGAAGACATTTCACTGCTGTAATATTCGCCACGCGTGTGCAGAAAACTTTCCAGCAGCACAAGTGCATGGCTGCGGCCGCCGGGCTGTGTGGCCTCTAGGCGCGTCGGGTGTAGGTTCAATTCGCTGGCCGCAGGCATCGATTCTGAAGTCGTGACGACTGACTGTAATGCCTGTGGCGCGTCGAGGCAGACTTGGTTCATCAGCGCTTGCCATTGGCGACTCCAGCCATCTCGATTGTGCCGCCCACGAACCACAGCAAATTGCCGCGGTTGATGCCATGGGATTTTTTGCTGGCGTGCCCAGCGCTGAACGCTCCGATCTCTACGGTAAGTCCAGTCGTTCCAGGTTTCCTGATGCGACCAGAGTGCTTCGATCGAGTGTTCGTCGTGCAGGGCCTGCAGAATCTCGCTGGCGTTGCCACAGCGAACGACCAGTGGGATGCCGTAGTCCTCAATCAGTTGTGCATCGAGTTCGGCAAGGCTGTCATTGAGAAAGCAATAGTGGCGATGACTGAGGTCGGGTTGTTGCCAGAGCTTGGGCTCCAAGATATACAGCGGCACTATCGGGCCGTGGCGAGCCGCTTCGCTGAGTGCCTGGTGGTCGGCAATTCTCAAATCTCGCTTGAACCAAACTACGTGTGCCATCGTCGATGAGTCAGTGCTTATACAATTTCACCTGCGTCAAGTGCCTGTAAGAACTGGGTGCTGTCTGCGCGGATTAGGTCTACCTTCGCGGCGTCCATCTTGCCCAAAGTTCGGTAGGGCATGCCCATTCGTGGGTTCGCTCCAAGCTTGTCTTGCTGGCGGATTAGGAAATCCCAATAGAGATAATTAAACGGGCAGGCGTCCGGCCCGTTCTTTTTCGAAACCTTGTAGGAACAGCCTTTGCAATAGTCTGACATGCGGTTGATGTAGGCTCCACTGGCTGCGTAGGGCTTCGATGCGAGCACGCCACCGTCGGCGAACAGCACCATGCCACTCACATTGGGTAGCTCTACCCATTCGTACGCATCCGCATACACGATCCAGAACCATTGGTTGACCTCTTTGGGGTTGAGACCAGCCAACAGCGCAAAATTGCCGAGCACCATTAACCGCTGAATATGGTGCGCATGCGCATTTGCTTTGGTTTCGACCACACATTGACGCAGGCAGTTCATCTTAGTGGTGGCGCTCCAGTACAAATCTGGCAGCGGCCGCTCTGCCTCGAGGAAATTTTCCGATACGTAATCTGGCATCTTTAGCCAGTAGATCCCGCGCACATATTCGCGCCAGCCGAGTATCTGACGGATGAAGCCCTCGGCGGCATTCAGTGGCGCCAGTCCGTCGCGATAAGCTTGCTCCACTTTTTGGATACATTCGAGCGGGCACAGTAGCCCACAATTGATGTAGAAGCTCAGATGCGAGTGATACATCCAAGGCTCGCCTTGCAGCATCGCATCTTGGTAGTCGCCAAAGTGGCTCAGTCGCTCGCGGATGAATTGCTGTAGAGCCTGCTGAGCTTGGGCTGCAGTCACCGCAAAATGAAACGGCTTCAAGTCGCCAAAATGCTCACTAAACTCGCGATCGACTAATTCGAGCACATCCAGAGTGATGCTGTCTGGCTCACTCAGGTAGGTCGCCGGGATGTCCAGTCCACGCTTCGCTGGCTTGCGGTTCTCGGCATCATAATTCCACTGCCCGCCGACCGGTTGGTCGTCCTCCATTAAGATCCCATAGGTGCGGCGCATCTCGCGGTAGAAAAATTCCATGCGCAATTGCTTGCGACCCTCGGCCCATGTTGCGAACGCATGCTTGGTGCATAGAAATCGATTGTCGTCACGAATTTCCAGCGGAATAGGGAAGTGCGTTTTCCAACTTTTGATTTCTTTGAGCACGGCATATTCACTCGGCTCGGTAACGACGACTTGCTCTGGGCTGAGCGCTTCAATCGCCCGCTCCAGCTCACCAGTCAAACTGCCAGTATTGTCGGGAGCATCATACTGAATGTATCGGGTGCGGTGGCCCGCTGCGTCTAGTTCCGCCGCAAAATGACGCATAGCAGAAAAAATGAAGGCGATTTTTTTTTTGTGGTGCCGGACCCGCGTCGCTTCGTTACGTATTTCGCATAGCAGCACCACATCGCCCGCCGCATCGATATCTGACAGGCTGGAAATCTGGTGACTGAGTTGGTCACCTAAAATAATGCGCAAAATCATAATTGTATAAACGTGCAGCGAGCTATCGAACTTACATGCTGTAAAGAATTAGTGTTAAAGTGAGTCGGTTTCAACCAGTGCAGCCCGCGCTTTGCTGGCATTGCGCCACCACGTATTGCTCAGGACAGTTTGCTGCCATGCTATAAATAGCAACTTTAAGTGTGACCGATGCCCTCGGATTAGACCAGCGACTCATATCGCCATTGCGCTTGCTGCACGCATGTTTGGCGTATGGCATCCAATCAGAATCCTAAACCACAAGCGCCGAGTGTGATACAACGGCAAGAACCCGCGTCGCTCCAACCCTTGCTGCGTCTTTGATGTAGCGCGCCGCCAGTATCGCAGCCAGAGTCTTTATTTAAAGCGATTGAGCCTTGCGCTGAAACGACTTAAATTGAAGCTTCAAAAGCTTTTAGGAATAGTTAAGCTAATTTCGAAATTTAACTGCCTCAGCATGTGACCCGTCCGATGAAATATAGTCCCTTGCAACTTCTTATAATTGGGCTTCTGGTGGTGGGATCGATTATTAGCTATCGCGTATTTTTAGACCAAGATCTGCCCACCGAGGGTGATGTGAACGCTGCACTCGGATTCAATCGCGCGGCAACGGCGTCTGCTGATTTATCGCCAGGCCAAGCCGATCAGGCAGGCTATGTGTCTTCGGAGTCCAACGATACTGAAACGGCGTCGACTCAAATGAGCGATCCCGCTCAAGCGACTGAGTCGACGGCTGCAGCAAATCTAGACTTTGACGGACAACCGGTCGCAGCGGTGGCGCCGGTATCGCCAGTAAGATCAGAAGACTTGGCGCCGTTGCTACAGTCCTCGGCACGGCCGAAGGGCTTGCAGATTATTTCGGAAGTACAAGCGGACCCCGAAGATCCCCGTTACGCTGATTTTTTGGAAAACGGTCTGGCAGAAGTGATGAACTATTTGGACGGTGTTTACACTGAAAGAGGAAATATTGACGAGAAAACCGAGAATCTTGCACTTGAGGAGCTACGCTTAACTGAAGACTCCGATGTCAGAGTTTATTTTTTAAAGGAAGGAACCATCTTTCAAAATACTCTAGGAATCGAAAATAACGGGGATCAAAACCTAATTTTTCCAAATGCGTCTTCAGCGTATTCCTACTTCACAGATGCAGATACTCGAAGCACCGAGACCAACGAAGAGATTCCCTTAATCCCCGGAGACTATGTTGATTTAGGACAGCTTAAAAAGGGTAGTTTAGTCGACCTGTTCCTGATTCGAGACGGCGCGCAAAATGAAGATGGCCTAGTGTTTTGGGTGGATCCAGAAAGTAACCCCGATCAAATGAATCACGCAAAGCTGCTGGCGGTTTATGATAACAATACACTGATCATCGGCTTTGAAGATCAGCCAGGCGGAGGTGATAAAGACTACAACGACCTCGTTATTGCAGTTGAAATAAATCCAGCAACTGGCCGCTAGCTCAGCTCTTTCAGGAAGGTCACGGCATCCATATCTTCAGCGGCTGAGACATCAGATAAACCGATAGACGATTTTTTGCCAGAGATCGCCGATCACTGAGGTGCCCCACAGCCGATCGTGATAGTCTTCGCGTACCAGATACATGCGGTCTTCGAAATCCCAGAAGATGATGGTCTTTCCGTCTGGTTTAAGTGCCAATAAGCCCTCGATATTACGAAGATTTGCGACGTGTAGCATTAAGTAGTCCGCGTTCGATTCGTTAAATTCTTGATATAAGCGTTTGGTTAGTAGATCGAAGTGAAGGTAGGTGGATGAGGTGAGCCAATAGATTTGACCTGTCGGGATCGAGGGGTGCATTTCATCAATGTAGCGGATCACATCGCTGGAGATCGAACTGATCATGATATCTCTCTCCCGCCCGCGGGCTTGGATGTCTTGGATGATGACATCCGCGAGGCGGCAGTCCTCTTCATAATCGCCTTGTGACTTGATCTCAATATTTAGCTTTTTATTGACGGCGCCGATGATATCTAGGTAGCGCACGATCTGCCCGTCGGTAGCCTTCATCAGTTCAGCATAGGTCGAGTTGTTGATGGTGGCGAGTTTGCCGAATAGGCGCAGAAGTCGCTTATCATGAAAGACCACAATCTGGCCGTCTTTGGTGTATTGGACATCGAACTCGATGAACCCATATTTGGGGTCTTGGTCGGCCGCGAGCAAAGCGGAGTAGCTGTTTTCTAAGTGATCGATGGATGCGCCGCGGTGTGCGCCGACGGTACAGGGATAGTTTGGCAGCGACTCAGCGGATCGGCCTATGTGAGTCTCCATCACCTCATTCAAGCTGGTGATATGGTGCAGGAATGCTCGATCTGTCAGCAGCCAGACGAGTAGCACTGCGCCGGCCAAAGCGAATGGCTTGAGGATTTTGCTAGCTGCGTTCTCTTGTGTGCCTTTAATCGGCTGATTATGTATACTCATGAGAGTGCACTGGGATTCAACTATTGGGCGCCTAGCCATGGCTCGGCATGGAGCAAGGCGCTTAGTTCTGGCCAGCCACCTTCTTGCTGCTCCTGAAGCACGTAGAGATACAAGGCAACTTCTCCCGCTGGATACGTATCGCGCATTGCTGTAAGTGCCTTACTGAGCAACGCCGGATCCATGACCTCTGGAAACTTTTCGACCATGCCTGTGCCATCATGTGTGATATTCATCCGATCTAGAAAGTCGATTAACATTTCTTGGCGACCACGCATCAGCCAGACTTCTAGCACTTGCATGGCAATCTGCTCGGCTGGCTTACGACTGCAGGCAGCTGTCAACAATGTGACCTGTTTGTCTGGCGATTGCTTGGTAATGAAGACTGGGCGCATTTTTTGCTGCTCAGCGAGCTGCTGGACCACGCCCTTGTAGGACTCGCGCTCTTCTTTACGGAGATAAGTAAACAGTGTTGCTGCCAGTGCAGTCGGCATGGTTTGAAAGATTTGATAAGCAAGCATATACTGACAACACTTCATCTCGCACGCTTGCGGCAATGCTAAAATTCAGCCGTCTGCGCTTAAATTAAATTATACTAAAAAGGATGATATGATAGAAGTGGCTGCGTCGGTCATGACTCCCTGCCAGCTGCTACTCTTATAGTGCCTTATTTTAATCACGTCATTTTAACACTAATGATTGCTAGCTGTCGTGGGATGGCTATACTCAGATCATGAACCATATATTAGCGGAGACTCAAGGTGACTTCGTCGCGATTGAATGCATCGACAAACTGACGGAGTTGGATTTTGAAATTATCGCGCCTTTGTTGGTGTCACAGATCGAGGAGTATCACAAAATTTCGCTCTTTGTAGAGATGCAGGATTTCCACGGCTGGGCTGACGGAGGGCTGTGGGCGGATACCAAGTTTGAACTCAAACATCACGGGGATTTTACTCGGATCGCGATTGTGGGCGATCAGAAGTGGGAGGAGTGGATGGCGACGCTCTCCAAACCTTTCACCTCAGCGAAGGTTCGCTATTACCAGATGGACCAGCGCGAAAGTGCAATGAATTGGGCCTCGGGTGGTCGGTTCTAATCCCCAGATCGCTTGCTAGGGGAGCCCGTGCAATCATGCGGTGGAATCGTTCATTTATGTTCCGATCTAGTAATTTGTGTCAGTATATGCGCTTGCTCATGGTGACTTGAGTCTGAAAATAACTATAGGTTTTACACGTATAAAGTTAGCTGTCTGGATGTAACTGAATTAAATCCTAAATCCAATGTCCTTAATAAAAACTATCTTCATCAGTCAGATTGCTTTTTTGCTGCCCAGTATAAGTGAATGCGCAATTTCAAACGAACAACAGGATGCTGATGGCAGTGCGGCGGCCTACACTGATAGCGCAACTGGGCAGATTTATGTACCCAGCGTCGAAATGAAGAACGGCAAGCGCTTCTACACTTGGCCGAATTGGGACAAGTCTAAGAATCGTAAGATGCAGGTACATCGAGAACGTACCGCTCATCCTGGTGCGCAATGGTGGCCTCATGCTGGGTTAGGATTATTTATGCACTGGGGCATTGTGAGCGAGTTTGAGCCATCTGGGGAAGCATGGTCCGGGCGCTGGCACCAGAAACGTGCCGACCGGTTTCATCCGCAGTCCGAAATTTGGGAGGCAGCTAAGACTTTTAATCCGAGGAATTACGATCCCGATAAATGGATGGCGGGGGCGCGCCGTGCCGGTTTCCGTTATTCCGTTCTTACCACCAAGCACCACGACGGGTACGCCTTATGGGATTCCGATACCGCCCTGATCGGGGTGCGTCAGTATATGAATGGACGATGCCTCGTTGCCCCCTTTGTGGAGGCGTGCCGTAAGAATGATGTGAAAGTTGGATTCTACTATTCTGGAATGGACTGGTATTTTGACCGGGGTCACATGAATTTTGCGCTCGGCGGTGAAAAAAAGATGAATTATAAAGGTGAAATAGTGGATGTCCTGCCTGCGCCGCCCGCTGATCGCCCAACCGCGATTAAGGAATTCAATCAGCGCCAAGTGGAAGAACTCATCACCCGATTCAAACCCGACATCTGGTGGGGCGATGGTGGTCACGGTGCGAGTATTGAATACATCCGGGAACTATATCCACCGATCGTGATTAATAATCGTGATGGGGAGAGCGGCGACCACGCGACCCCTGAAGGCTTTCAAATGGCACATCCTCGTTTTATTCGTAAACCGGTTCTGGAGAATGGTTGGTGGTGGGAACTGTGTACTATCATTCAGGGAGGCTCTTGGCATTATGACAAAGCGAAGGGCGAAAAGATCAATCAGACGGATGCGGTCTTACGGGCACTTGCAGAAGTCCGCTGCCTTGGAGGCAATTTGCTCGTTAATATCGGTCCACGCCCCGACGGTACTTTTCCTGACGAAGTATGGCGTCTCTTCGACGAGATGGCAGAATGGATGTCCACCAACGAAGCCTCTGTTTTCGGCATCAATGGCGGCGGCCCCTGGCCAGAAAAGTGTAATGTTCCGATTACCGTTAAGGACCGGACTTGGTATTTTCACGCGAAGCAGAACCATGCTACTGAGCGCAACCCTGTGGCGTTGAAGGATTGTCCTGTGAAACCGCTGAGCGTAACCCTGATGCGCACTGGCGATTCGATTGATTATACCTACAGTAGCGCGACTCTCAGCTTCGCAATTCCTGATTCGCTAAAGTCTGTAAATGTTACAGATGTAGTTAAGGTTGAATTTGGTGAAGAGTTCGACCCTGAGCCATATCTGTTTAAGCATTGGTAGGGTTCTATTTATCGAGATGAAGCTCGACTGATTGCAAGCTGAACTCACGGTGGTAGCCGCTGCGGTCTTTGCTGGCGCCTTTGACTGCCCGGGCTCCATCGAGCATTATCAGTTGTAGCTCATAGTCTCCCGGCTGATCAAACTGGACCATGCCAATGTCTACATAAGTGAAGTCTCGTCCATGCTGAGTAACAACTGGAGCGGCTTCCAGTTGCTGGTGGTTGACTCGGATCTGATAGCGGGCACCTTCCAGTCCTGGCGCGAAGGCCTGATGGCTGAGGACTTTATATTCACCAGCTTGGTTGATGCGTATATCCCAAATAATGGTGTTACCGCCCTGGTCCCAAGGCATCGCTATCTTGTGCGTGCAGCCGAATTTAGGGTCGTAGCTCATATTCATCTTGTTGAATCGACTTTTGGATACCGGCAGTTTGATCTGACCATCAATATTTGGAGTCAGTGTCTCATCGGTAATGGTTAGATTGCCTTCGTACTCAGCGACGATCACCGCAAGGCCTTGAGCGCCATCAAATGCGTTTTTCGGCAGCGAGATCCTAATTTCGTCGCCATGGTGCTTCAAGGGCAGTGAAGCCTTTTTCGGGTCATTCAGCAAGTAGCACTGCTTAATTGACGTGGAAATCCCTTTAATTAGAATGCTTGATTCGACCTGTTCTTTAACATGGAAAAAGAGCTTTCCAGGTTGACGGGTGATTGGTAGATCGGGGTTACGCAGGGGGCTAGGCTCTGCACCATAGACGGCCTCACCATTTACTCTCAACCATTGCCCCAGTCGGCGCAGTACATTTGCCTGACCAATCGGAATCTCGCCGAGTTCGTTGGGCGCGACGTTTAGTAGAAGCACACCACCTTTGCTGACGATATCGACCAATTCATAAATATAGTTGTTCGCGGATCGGTTTGGATTGTCGTGCAAGTCCATTTTGTGGGACGTATAGCCCCATGAACCCGCTACAGTGGAATGAGTCTGCCACGGCACTTTAATCCCGTCTCTCCATCCACTGGTATTAACATAGGGCATGAGGCCGTGATCTGCGGCGGATTGAAAATGTCCATACCCGCCACCAATACGGGAATTCATCAAAACGTGTGGTTGGTGAGAGTTGACTAGCGCCATGGTTGTTTCAATGATTTCTGGCGACATAAACTGCCCAGGGGTGTCGAACCAGATCATGTAGAGCGGATCAAAGCGGGTCACGAGTTCCTCGACCTGTAGCAAGGCCTTTTCGTGGTAATAGTTTTCAAAATGCGCCTGATTCAACTGAGGCCATCCTTGCCAGCCATTACCACCGCCTCCTTCCTCATGCCAGTCCTGTGACTGAGAGTAATAAACGCCAAAACGGATGCCTTGTTGTTGGCATTCAGTATGTAACTCCGCGAGCGGATCGCGTCCGAAGTCTCCAAAATCTGTAATGTTATAAGGGTGCTTGGAGTTAAACATTGCAAAACCGTCATGATGTTTGGATGTGATCACGATAAACCCCATCCCAGCATCCTTACAAAGGGTGATCCATTCTTCCGCGTTGAATGCTGTCGGATTAAACGGCTTCGCCGCCGCCGCTTCATACTCGGCGACTGGGATTTTTGCATTTCGCATGATCCATTCTGCACCCTTGGTCCCCTCCCAAACACCACCGATCTGAGCATAGGGCCCCCAGTGGATAAACATCCCGATCTTATCATGATAGAGCTGCTCGATGGATTGAATGAGCTCGGGCGAATAATTAACTGCTTGCCGCTTAAAATCGCTGCCGTCGGCCGTCTCGTTCAGTAATTTGGTGTCGGCAAAAGCAGGGATTGAGAACGTCAGACTCACGCATAACAACAGCTTAGCGTAAGCCGTGATACTCGCTTTGTGAGCTTCAATTTTTTGATGGGTTTGCATGAGGTAAGTATTGGTGAGCTAAAAGTGACGAGCGCTGAAAAGAACTCGAAGGGTTATTGGCAGCCTAAAATGATCGTTCAATATGTTTTGAGTGTGAAAAAGCTTTACACGTGAAAAGTCGATACTATTTCTTATATATATGACTATAGCACTACCGCCGCTGCCATATTTAAGAATTAGCCTCAGTTGCTTACTGTGTTTCGCCTGTCCTTTAATTGCGATGGAACAGCCGAACGTGGTGGTGATTCTAGCCGATGACTTGGGCTTGGGAGATGTCGGACGCCACCATTTAGAACGGACCGGGAATGCCCCTTTGGCTCCGACTCCGGCAATTGATGCACTCTGGAACGAAGGGATGTGGTTTACCGATGCGCATTCACCCGCTGCTCTTTGTGCGCCGAGTCGTTACTCTGTGATGACAGGCAACTATAACTTCCGCTCCTACAAACCAGGTGGGGTATGGGGAGCCTTCGACTTGAGTGCGCTTTCAGAATCTGATACAACGCTGGGGACGGTGGCACAGGCGGCTGGCTACACCACCGGCTTTGTAGGGAAGTGGCACATGGGCGGCGATTTTTACAAGACGGGAACGACGATTATAGCACGTCAGATAGATGATGAATCGACACCCGAGCAGGTTGATATGTCCGTCTGGATCGGCAAAGGACCACAAAACTTAGGCTTCAATTACGATTTCACAGTCGCCTGCGGCGTGCAAGGTCCGACCTATTTGGCGCATGAAAATGGCGTTTGGTATCCTTGGGATACGGGATCCACTTTAATTTATTACGACAATCCAGAATTTGTTGCAGATAAGGGGCCCGGCATCGGCGACTCCAATTGGAACTCGCGCGAACTGAATATGTTACTTGCCGATAAAGCAGTAGACTTCATCGCAAGTAGTGCGGCTGGTGAAGCGCCGTTTATGCTCTATTATTGCAGTCCAGCCGTGCACCTTCCGCACACGCCTCCAACTGCGATTGACGGGGATCCGATCGCAGGCACGACACCTTCAGATCATCTGGACATGAATCGCGTATTAGATTTAGAGGTGAAAAAAATCGTCGATGCCTTAAAAGCTGCTGGAGTTTACCAGAACACCTTAATCATTTTTACCTCGGATAATGGCGGACTTAATGATCCGGATGCAGAACTTCTAGGACACCGATCGAGTGGTGGTTTTCGGGGTACCAAAAATTCGCGTTACGAGGGTGGCCATCGCGTACCCTTTATCGCGGTTTGGCCCTCGGTCATCCCTGCAAATACAACGATCGATGCCATGGTGAACGGCAGTGACATCTTGGCCACTATAGCGGAAGTGATGGGTTCAAGTTTTCCTGCGGACCAAGCTAAAGATTCTCATAGTTTGTTTCCTATATTCTTGGGTGATACCGACCATGAACCGCGGACGGAGATGATGCAGCAGGGAGGCAGCGTCCCTGAAATTATGTTCCGTGATGGCCCCTGGAAATTGATTGTTGAATCGAGCGTTGGTCACAATAATCTCGTTCAAGCAGACACAACCGCAGTGGCCCTTTTCAATTTAGATGACAATCCCACAGAGACTGAATCGTCTAATTTAATTAATGACCCCGCCTATGCGAGTCGTGTGACTTCGATGTACAATCGCTATTGGGAAATACGCGAGGCGAGCGCTCGGACTGCGCCCGAGTATGGCGAGTCTCCTAATACTAACTTGACTACGACTAGCTTGTTGGACGAAGATTTCTCCAGTATTCTGAATGGGGATATTACTATTATAAATCAACCAATCACCGATGGGAGTTACGATACTGGGCTGAATTTAAATAACAATGCCATCTGTGAGATTACGGCCAATGAACAATTTGGTAGCGGGAATGTGTTGCAGCTTACCACAGGGACTAATCCAAATGGTGGTTTTGGGGCTCTTTCTAATCAGTCAAATCCATACGCAGTCTCACTGAACGTTGGTGAGGAAATAAACCTCACATTTGATATGCTCGTCCAAGCGGTTCCAGCGACTGCAAACTCCGTTACGATCGAACTCCGGATGACAGGTGCTACTAATGTCAGTCGTACTTTTACAGAATACACAAATGCAACAGTAGGCGACACGGTTTCTTTTTTATGGACCGTAGCTGTTGATGCAGATATTGCCAACGCAAGTGATATTTACATCTGGATTCCAATTGAGGGATTTGCGAATAACTTTGATACTGAGGGGCCAAATGGCGACGGAACTGAACTAGACGTTATACAACTGGATAACATCAAACTCACCGTTAGCAGTGTGAGCAGCGCCAACGCCGGATATGATAAGTTTAAGGAAGACTATTCACTTACCAGTGGATCAAGTGGAGATGACGATAACGATTCACTTTCAAATGGTTTAGAATATGCCTTTGGATCGGATCCGTCAGATAGCGGTTCCGCTAATAATCTGGCGGCACAAATTTCCGAAAACAACGGCAATCAATATATGGAAGTGCACTACAGTCGGCGCAAAAGCGCTAACCAATACTCTGCGCTGCGCGTTTGGCGAACTACCGATTTAAGCAATCCTAGCTGGGAGCTTGGAGCGACTCAAATGGTCTCTGTCACCGATGACGACACACTATCAGACATTGAAAACGTCGTGGAACGGTCCTTAGTGCCGATTGGGTCCAGCGACAAAGAATTCTTTCTGGTGGATGTCATTGTGGCGCCTTAAGCTACTCTAAGCGGTTTACGGGCGTGCAGGTTTAGTCAGCGCGGGCGCATGGCGTTACGGGTCTCTCGACCTAGCCACTGCTACGGGGCTACCTGGCTGCCTCTGATTACCTGCACTCGGTTCGGAAGTTCAGCGTCTACTAAAGTGCATCCGATAGGAATTTAGAGTAGGGGGCGGGGGTTCGCTTGGCAGCCCTCTTGCTGATGTATATATACATCAAGTGCCTTTTGAAAATAATTTCTAATATGGCCTGCCAAGAATTCTGTATTGTTTAAGACCTAGCATAGCCTTTCCCCATTAAGATTGAGCCGACAACTAAGAATACTCGATTAACTTAATTAATGGGCTTTAGCGAATAACTTCGAACCCAATCGATCTTAGTGGTATTAAGGTCTTTATCATTAAGCTCCTCAGCTGTTGGAGGCTGTTCCCAATTATATGTTTCCGTAACCATATTAATATGCATTGGGAATGCAAATGGGTGCGGAAGCAGAGTGGTGTCTACTTTGACTGTACCAACATGTGCATCATTTAAATAAAAATGCACAGTATTGGCATCCTCCCACCAGCAACCATAAATATTGAAAGCCTCGTCAGATTTACCATTGAGCTGAGCTTTATTACCGGAGGCATCACTGCTTCCATTATGCCAGACGTGGGTATTGGAATGCATATATTTTGCGAATGAGGGATTTCTTTTAGCGCCTCCAACTGTTTCAAGGATATCCAATTCCTGAGAAACCTTTCCAATGTTAGGGTAGTGTTGTCCGGAGTTACTCATCCAAAAAGTTGAGGACATGGAGATACTGGATGCTTTCAATCGACATTCATAATAACCATAATGCGCGCCCGTTTGCTTCGATACAACTGCTGCACCACCGATCGTAAAAGTATGCCCCTGCTCAATGATAGGTTGCTCGAGCATTTCATTAGTAAGCCGAAGCATACCATCCTTGACTGAAACATTTTCAGGCATAAATCGAGCCGGTGGACGACCGCGCCATCTTGGATGGTGATCGTACCATTTTTTGGAATTTAGACGATCACCATTAAATTCATCGGTGTAATCTTCTTGAATGACCCATTGATAGCCCTCCGTAGGCATTGGAGGTTTGCCATTTGTTAAGATGGGTAGCAGGCAAAAAATTAGTAAGAATATGAGGTGTTGTACATTTAAGGACATTCTAAGATCCATATGTTTAAAATTCATATATTGAGCCGAGAAAATTGAGTTGTTGTAATTCATAGACTTAAAATGGTGGAGGTGGCGGGAGTCGAACCCGCGTCCCTCGAGCTTTCATACGTGGCATCTACATGCTTAGCTTTCAATTTATTGTCGTCGCCAGATCGCCTAAATGCGAGCTATCCGGTGCGGACGGTATTTTTCATTGGGCTTCTGCGCAGATTATCGGCCACGATCGCGTCTTTGTTATGCACCCAAAAATCACTGAGCCCACCGCGGTGCGCTTCGGCTGGGCCGATAATCCAGTTTTCAATTTGTTCGATCGCAATGGACTGCCAGTCACGCCATTTCGCACGCACGTCGTTGACGGAATCTCTGTGGATCGTACTGCAGCAGCACCTTGAATCGCTCAGCAAGGAAAGGCGAAAAAGCAGAGAGGTAGGCTAGCGTATTTTACTCATCGTCGCCAAGATGCCGCCGCTTAAAAAGTTTGCGGTGTTTGGTCACACGGCCTGTCACACGTTGGCGCCAGAGCCGAAAGCTGGCTGGCTTAAGTCGGCGGCGCATTTGGCGGATCACTTCGCTCTCACTCAGCCCAGTGCGTTCACGGATCTGGTCGAAGCTTGTACGATCATGCCAGGCCATGCGAATGAGGGCGTTGCTTTCTGTAGGATTTAGGTCTTTGGCTTGCATACTTGATTTAGAAGTTAGGACTTACATCGTATCGACGTCTCGCTTAACTGGGCAATTGAATCGTTTTGCAGGTCATTTCCAGCAACTAGCGGTGACTTCTGACTGCGGCAGGCTTTTGAGCAGTAGCGTACTGTATCCCAGCAATTGGCCCAGCGCTTGCGCCAGCTAAATGATCGCGCGCAGCGAACGCACATTTTCTCGGGTAGATTCTCTTTGCGGACTGTCTTATTGTTGCGGCGCACATTGAACAAACGGGACAGGCGCGAAGTCCTTTCAGTTTTTTTGAGAAAATTCTAAAAAAAGTTCCTGTCTATAAAAAATTGCCTGTAGACAAGCTCGGGTTTGCGTCGGCCCTTTTTACCTTAGCATGGCATCGCGGTCATTTAACTGTTGTCGATGCACACGTATTATTTCTCTCCGCTCCGATCCTTCGCCGCCTCCTCTGCTGCGAGCTCGGCTTCAAACTCAGCTTCCTCTTTCGCTTTGATCCCTTCTTCGGTTTTATAAAAGGCTTCCAAGGCAGCAGCTTCTTCGGCTGCCTTCTCGTCTTTGAGCTTTTCAATCTTGGCAGTCTCGCGAGCTAAACGCTTATCTTTCTTCTTCTGTTCTCGATCGCGGCGTCTTTGGTCTTTGCTTGGAGTGAAGGCCATGGTGGTATCTTTTTGAATTTGTTGTAACAGGTGAATTCTGTATTATAAACCAGCTAGATTGTCGTCATACCTTGCGGAAGTGGTCTAAAACAAGAAAAAAGAAGAATGCGCTAAAAAAGTAAAGTCAATGGCGCAGGCCTTAAGCTATATTTGAAGCCCTAATTTCTATTTCTATGCGTGGATTGGTCTTTTTTATTTTTTCAAATACGATTAACTGCACGCTATGAGTATTCAGCGCCAAGAAACAAAGCAACGTATGAGCCGTATTGTGATTCACAATGACACGCTTTATTTATGCGGTCAGGTGTGTAAAGACGCCAGCAAAGGCATCGTTGCCCAGACCGAAACCATGCTCGAAAAAGTGGATGCGCTGCTGCTTCAGGCAGGATCAGATCGTGAGCACATGCTGTCGGCAACGATCTACGTGCGGGAGATGAAAGATTTCGCAGCCATGAATGAAGTCTGGGACGAGTGGGTGCCAGCAGGGCATGCTCCAGCACGAGCTTGTGTGGAAGCGCGTATGGCACGACCCGAACTCCTAGTGGAGATCTCAGTGGTCGCCGCGATAAAGAAATAGGGTAGCTCATTCGCAATGAGCCTGATGCCCCGAAGTTTGCTTCGGTTTTTTGGAGGGCAACGCGCCGTCGTTGCCATGGTCTGGGGCAGGCTGTGAAAAACGGCAGGGCGTTGTTTCTTGGTCGAAGCGGCAGTCTATGATCCCCGTCCGTCTGCAACTCCTCCCATGTCACCTTTTGTCGCCCGTTGCGGTTGCCCCTTTTTTTGTAGCCCCCGAAGCGTGCTAGAAGCCACGCGGATTACGTCCATTGCCGCGCATACGCTGCTGTTTAACCGCGGGCGGATTCTCCAAATAGAGGCTATACCATTGGTCCCCCAATCCTGCATTAGAGAAACTCTTTACACTATCATTGGTCAGGTGTTCCCAGTTCTGGATGAAGGTATCGACTCCAGTGGCCTCTTTGGCCTTCAACAGGACCCGACGGGCTTCATCAGGCTCGCCCACCTGAACGTAGATCCACGACATCAAGCCGTAAAGCAAAGTGCCGCGGTCGCCCCGAAACCACATAATCTTGCGCTTGAAGACCTTTTTCGCGCCCGCCAAATCATCGTTCTTATAACAGCGCGCCATCCTCATGGCCACCGCCATGGCTTCCATCATCATCGGGCCCCTTAAGAATCCGCAGGTGGCAAGGATCTCGTCAGCCTTGTCGAACTCCTTGAGCTGGTAGTGAAACTGCAGGCGCATGGTAGCAATCTGGCGTCCCATGAGCAAGGACCACTGCCGGAAGGGTTCGAGTCCCTTGGTGAGCTCTAATCCCTGCTTAAGCATGGCCTTTTGATCCGTTTCGATCTGGCGTTGCATCTGCTTAATGTTGCCGCCGGGCTTATTCTGAAACTGCTGCACCTTCCGCTGTATGCGCCTCTGACCGGCTTCCATGCTTTCCTGCAGCGCAGATTGAGCCTTGGACATCTTTTTCCGAACCAGGAATCCGACCAGGAAAAACGTACCAACAAATCCGGCGATACTAAAGAAGACCGTCGTCCCCGTATTAAACTGCGAAGCGATCGAGGCACTAGCCAATGAGAGTGCGACCAGCGCTGAAATAAGAAGTGAAAGCATACTTTGAGACTTTTTGTCTAATAAATTTAATCAGTAATTTGATTTTTCCAAAGTTGATATGAGCACCAGAAACGCGTCAAAGACCAATTTCACGACCTACCTTAATAAAAATTCGCTAAAAAGGGGTCAAACGCAAAATATAAATATTTAGCTCTGATTGACCAAATTACTCACGTAGTTCGGATGCCCCATGCGAAGTCTTTTTGCTATCCATGGGTTCTTTGCAGTGCTCTCCTTGCGCAGACGCTTTGCAATACTGACTTTCCAGTCGGCTCCTTTTGGGGAACTCTCAATGTCCGATTCCTTCTTCTTGAGGTGCTTCATCTCCGCCTTAACGATCTGTTCCCAGTTGTTCTCGTTGAGTTCTTTTAGATCCACGCCTTCCCAGTCGATCATCGGAGTTTTCTCAGCAATGTCCTTCGCGAGTGCTTTTTTCGCTTCCGCGCTGCCGAGAAACCATCCACGGCAATACTGTTTGGCCAATGCATCGCGCTTACGTGGGCATCCTTCATCCACGAGCTTCAGTCGCTCCTGGTATTTACGCATGCCTCCCTGTGTGTCTGGTAGCTCGCAGAGTGAGAGTAGAGTGGTGCGGTCCAGTGGTGCCTGCCGCGATTGCTTAAAATACTTTGGGAAGCTGGAGAGTGTATGATCTTTCAGCTCATCGATACTGCAGAGCTTCGCGCGAACTGGATTGAGATGCACATAGTCAATCAATCCCAGCAACGGGCGATCCTCGTTAATGAGGATCGATTTGTAGCGCCCTTGGAACACATGCCCACGCTCATTACGGAAACGGTTAAAACGAGTCGCAAACGTGCTCTGCAGCCATTTCATGCCCTCCACCAGATTTGGCTCCGGCGTCTCGATCACCAGATGGTAGTGGTTGCTCATGATCACATAGGCATAGAGCTTCCATCCACAGCGCTCAGCCGCTTCAAAGATCGTTCGCTCAAATGCTTCCCCCGTCTTATCGTGAACAAAGAGGTCCTTGCGGTAGTTCCCGCGGCTAATGACGTGGTAAACCGCACCAGGGTATTCGATCCGTTGTTTGCGTGGCATGAAGAAGAAGCTAATCGTGAAGCAGGGGATTGGTCAAATATTTATATTTTGCGTTTGACCCTTTTTGAGCAGCCCTCTCCCAACGGAATAAACTCCCGGTTGTGGGTGAGCGTTTGTATTGCATTGGGAATCTTGTCGGCGGGTTCCCCGACAGAGGCAGTCACTTTTACCTTTCAAAGCGGCGACTTTTTCGCGTTTGACACAGGTACGGTCAGCAACAGCAGCGTTGACAATCATCTCGGCGATCTGAGGCAGCCCGTCGGAGAGTCCGTGTTGAAGAAGAAGATTGATAGGGTCTTCGGTA
>Ga0181553_10001594_pt1 | contig 20128 bp, 26 predicted proteins | sample 011ome_17_FD_133753 | JGI IMG/M metagenome (GOLD analysis project Ga0181553, IMG submission 133753) | Coastal salt marsh microbial communities from the Groves Creek Marsh, Skidaway Island, Georgia - 011502XT metaG (megahit assembly) | ecosystem: Environmental > Aquatic > Marine > Intertidal...
ATTTGTTGTTCTGATGATGATAGCACCGTTCTTATCGTAAATTGTATACCACTTCATAGTATACTCACAAAGCCAGCAATTAATACACCACAGAATATAAAGAAACCCGCAATAGCAGCTACATCAATATAAAATGCTTTTTTACGGGCTGCCTTTTCTGCAGCTATAATTCTTTGCTGACGAATAAGTCTGCGCTCTTTCATCATATCTTCATAAAACTGTTGTTGACCAGTATAAAGAAGAAATTCGTAAAGTTCTTTTTCTAGTTGTTTTATTTTATGACGAGCAGCGGTAACTTGTAGCGCTTGTGCTTCTACACTGTTACCACCGAATAATTTGCCCACCATTGATGGGTTTGTTGCATGTTGATTGGCTTCTGCTAGTGTTTCTTTCGCATCAAAGAATTTTGCAAAAACATCATACATATCTTGGACTTCTTGTCCTTTCTCAATCGCTCCTTTAATCATATTAAAAGCAGAACCAGCCATCGACAACGCGGCTGCTATTTCTACCATTATGATTATTCCTTATCTGTATTACCTGCCATTACACTTGGTGCCGTCGGAGCTTCAAACTGTAAGTTCCGAAGGTTTTGTATCTCGCGCTGTAACTTCAGTACTTCGAGTCGTTTCTTTTCTAACTCGAGTTTATATAATACATTACAATTGAGTCTTTCTTTTGGCGCGCCGATAGGAATCGTAATTCTACCGTATACACCTATATCTCTCATAAAATCATCTTGTTGGAAATTGTACATCGGATCCAAATTATTATAATACGGATCGTTTTGGTTCAGTATGCCAACAACACCAAACTCTACATTCGTAGATGAACCAATTGCTGCTGAACATTCTAGATCACCAGCTCGTATTCTGTCTGACTGAAAACTCTGTGGAGAATTCGGTATAGCTAAGTTGATACCATTCGACTGAGCATATGCAAAGCATGGAAATAGTATCAGCAATGTCAATAATCTTTTCATTTTATTTTAGAACATATCCTAGAAGAAACCAAACTCGCCGTCTCATTAGACTTTACGTGTAAAGATCGAGAACAAATATATCTTACACGAGGCAAATCACCCTGTCTTATGTATATATTTATCTTCTTCCTTTCTAAATATTTGACTGGTGTATTTCTTTCTTGTGCTGCCCATGGGACATGAGCCCATTCGTCATCAAATACTTCGAAGGTATAGTAGTTAACATCGGCACGAGAATTCCATAGCTCCATTTCAGCTACGTAAATTCCGTCGACAAATGAGGGTTCGAGATCTGGGTAGGTTGGAGTCCATGAATGGGCCACAACGGGCCCACTCAGGACTAACAATAAGCACATAATATAGCGCATGATTTTAGATCGCTATACAGTTAGCCTGTACAATCGCGGTGTATGTGCCACCAGGAAGTGCTTTGCTAACGCCGTAATCGGCTTCTGAACTAACCTTAAACCAAGTGCTACCAGTAAATTCGAGATCTACTTCAGTAGTAGAATCATATTCGATTTTACTCGTGTCATATGCAGACATCTGAGCATCAGACACAGCTTCTACAGCAGTAGAACCGGTCCAAGCAACAGTATCTGAAAGCGCAGGACTTTGTGAGAATGAAGAAGGATGAGTGATAACAGCCTTATAAGCGTCAGCGATAACTACATCGTAACGAACAACAGGCTCAACACCGCCGTCAGCAGCATCAGTTGATAGGATACTAGCTGATGGGTTACCGTAAACACCCTGCTTATCGAGAGTTACTACACACTTAGATTCGACATTGCCCACGATAGGAGCATCGAGTGCTTGTACACTCATTGCTGATACCGCAATTGCTGCAGCCAAAATTTTCTTGAACATTAACGTTCTCCTTTATATTGTGATTTGACTAATTTATCATGAAGTAAGTCTTGTGCAAATTGCAATCTGCGTCCCCGATTATTTCTAGGCAACGCAGCATCTTTGAGTTGAATTGTTTCATTATAAACAGTGTCAGGTAATTGGTCATAATATACATTCGTAAATGCATTCAATGCCATTACTTGATTATGTCTAGCAGTATCTTGAGCATTCTGTAACGATCTATTCGCTATACCTAAAACTGTCTCAAGATCAACCTCTTCCTCTGCATCTTCTTCTTTTGCAACTTCCTGTCGCTCGCGTTCATCTTCATCTTCATCACGCATAGTCATCTCTCTGTCGATCTCGTCTTGCACAAACGTATCGTCGAGTGGATCTACTACTTCAACTGATGGGATATCGGGTATTTCTACCTGATAACCAGGACACGATGGATCCGCTTGCGGATCAAAGCATGTATCATACTGATAAGTGTAAATCACTGATGGGTCTGTAACTTTACCGTCACCTTCCCATGTTATTTCTCCATCTCCCCAATAATCGATAGGAATTCCACCAACACCGATTACTTTGAAGATAGAGTTACCAGGCAATCCTGTCCAGTCGTCGGTTTCTCGAAAGATATATCCACCGTCGACTGCGTTTTCGTTTTGTATTGTGACAAGTAAAGGATCTTCAGGATTCTTGACTGTCGTGTACCGATACAAAACTTGATTGACTTGCAATCCTGTTTGTTGAGGCAATAGGTTTTCCATAACCCATGAATAGCCATTCTGAGCTGCATTGGTCGTTTGACCAAATACTTGTTCAGAGTAAGAGTAAGAGTGCCAGCAGACCAGCGACACCGCCACCAGCCATTGCTGTATCCTTCGTATTCTCATCTATTCCCTCATCTTTTTTTTCGCCAGGTTCTACTGTCTTGCCGTCGGCAAGCCACGCAGCTTTGGCTTCTGGACCAATCAGTCCGTCATAAGGGCATGGTGTACCAGCATTCATCATTGCATCGAATACTCTTTCGTCAGTACACATCAGTGACACAGCTGCCACTTTCATACCCATATCATATAGAGTTTTGGCATTCTTCAGTCGTTCACAGTTTTCATCAGTAAATTGAGTACCTGTAGAAATACCGAGAATTTGTGTTTGTACTGCTCCAGCTACACCAAAAGTACAAAGATCAGAGTTCGATGTATTGATAGTTGGTGTAATCGCCGATGCAGGAGGCGACTTCAGTGTTGTAGTCGTGCTGCCATTTGTTGTAACTGTACTTGTAGTTGTCGACTCAGTTCTTATCAGATTGGGATCAACCGCTTCTTCCTCTTGTGCTACTGCTGAGGAACAAGCTAATCCTAATAAAACAATCACTAGACCGACGCACACAATCCTTAATAAGCTTGCGTCTAGTTTGTCCATTGTTATTTTTACCTATAAAATTTTATGTACATCAATATAGGCATACTGTAGAATGGGCTCATCCACATGAGTATTTATACCCCATAATTCCTAGCCCTGTCCATTTATTGACAGGCCCCCTACATCTCACGGCTTATACGCAAAAGTTCTAAAAAATGTAATTAATATGCAAAAATAGTCTAAAAACTGTCAAAAAAATGGCTAATGAAATCAATAACTTGCATGCGCCCAGAAAAGCTAACAAAATCATAGACTTAGAGGTGTACAATCCCGTCTCAGCAGGGTATAATGGTTCTTGTCAAATGGAGATATACTTATGAAAGCGATCATTCAGACTCAACACATGGAAAACTACGGCGCCCACGATTGGGACGGTAAGGGCGAGTGCCCGCAGTACTGGAAGCCGAAGGGTGGAAACACCTATATTTTCAACTGCACCATCGAGGAGAACATGGACCCTCAGTGGTGGGCCCGTGTTGAGGCCGCTTGTACCAGCAAGTCTGAGTACTTCGAAGAGTACTCCGTTGGTGAGACTGTTGTCGATGATATCGACTTCCGTGTTTCTAATCACTGTGCTGATTGGGACGCACCTTATTATGGTACGATCAAGGAAGATCGTATCTCTTTTAACCGCACGACTGAAAACCGGCCGATGTCTGGTATGCGTGCTGAAATCGCCAAGGAGTTCTCTGCGCATGACGTGTTGGACAATGGCGAGGAAGTACATCATGGCATTTCTTTTGAAATGGTAAATGGTGATATTATTTTATTCTCCGAGCTTCGAGCTTGGTTGGACACCTACGCACCACAGGAGGCAGCGTAATTATGGGTAGAAAAAGAAAGAACGATCCGTTTGCAGTTGAAGAAGTCGAAGCGTTTGATCCTGACTTCAAGCAACCACAAATGATCATTCAGCTTCGTAAGATCGTCGACTCGATCGGCAATCCGAAGCCACTTCATTGGGTTCGTACTGACAATGGTCGTAATGTATGGGTTGCTCACAAGCATGCCAAGACGATCGTCAATATCTACGATAAGCTGACGAGTCAAGAGTCAACTTCGTTTGGTGCTGTTGACAATCGTATGGATCCTGCTATCAATGCTACGCGTAATCGTATCAAGCAGCGGTTCATGCAAAATCTTCAGACTACTGACGGTCTGAAAGACATTCTCGAGGGTTTGCGTGCATGAGAATATTCAAAGAAATCACTGATTGGCCTGAGGTCGAGTATGACGTCAAGAACCACACTTATGCTGTGAACGATGCAGGTAAGTGTGTTGGCTATTGCAAGTCAGGTACAACTGAGTGGATTTTCTTTAGTAAGCCTCGTTTCTTTGACAGAGCTCGACGTAAGTTCGTTCAGCTCAAGTCAGGAAATATTTTTAATTTATTTCACGAAAACTATGTACAATACTAATTCTTTTTGGTAGAATGGTACTTGTAAATTGAAAAACATCCTGTAGGAGGGATTATAATATGGCACATATGGTTGAAACAATGGCGTACGCAGGTGAAGTTCCTTGGCACGGTTTAGGTATCAAGGTAACAGACGATCTGACGCCTCAAGAGATGATGAAGGTTGCTGGTCTCGATTGGTCAGTAGATCGTCATCCTATTACTACGCTGGTAGATGGTGAAGAGATCACTATCGAAGGTAAAAAAGCTTTGGTTCGTTCGTCCGATAACAAAGTACTCGACGTTGTAGGAGATCAGTGGATCCCAGTCCAAAATGCTGATGCATTCGAGTTCTTTGACGAGTATGTTAAGGCTGGCGGCATGACGATGCACACTGCTGGATCGTTGAAAGATGGCCAGATTGTTTGGGGACTCGCTAAGATTAACGAATCTTTTTCTCTCTTTGGCGGTAAGGATCAGGTAGACTCCTACCTCTTGCTGTCAAATCCACATAATTATGGTCGCGGTGTCGATGTTCGATTCACACCCATTCGGGTCGTTTGTAATAACACCCTGTCAATGTCTCTCGAAGGCAAAGCATCGCTCGGTATTTCTCTGAATCACAAGTCAGAGTTTGACGCAGAGCGTGTCCGCCTTGCTCTCGATGAGGCATCTAAGAAGATGGAAACATACCATGAAATGGCTGATTTTCTGTCGAAGAAGTACTACAAGCAAACTGAACTGTTTGAGTACTTCAACCAAGTCTTCCCTGTTACCACCAATCGTGCTGGTACAATGGACTTTGACGAGCTTATGAAGTCATTCCAAGAAGGTAAGAAAGCTGGTTCGCGTAACGCTCGCACTGCAATGGACATCATTAACACTCAACCTGGTGCATCACTTGCCGAAGGTACATGGTGGAATGCTTACAACGCAGTGACTTACATGACTAATCACACTCTCGGCAACAGTCAAGATACTCGACTGCAGTCAGCTTGGTTTGGTCATAATAAGAACACGAACATCAACGCTTTGGGTATGGCAATTGAATACGCTCAAGCAGCGTAAGGGTTTGGCGGTCGAAAGGCCGCCTTTTTTACACACATAAATAGTATTCCATACTATGGAGGAATATATTATGGAATTAATTATTGCAGCACTGGTAGCGGTAGCAATTGCCGCATTTGTTTTTTGGCCTCGAGTGAGTGAGAAAATCGATGATGTACAAGAAGACATCACCGAAGCTCGTGAAAAGGTTGAAGACGCCATTGATGAAGTAATCGACGATGTCGAAGAAGCAGTTGAAGAAGCATTAGCAAAATTACCGACTAAGGCGCAACTGATGAAACTCACGAAGGCAAAGATTGATGAACTTGCAGCCGACTTAGGTATCAAGCTTGATCGACGCCAGACGAAAGAGAAGATGGTTGCTGAACTTCAAAAGCAAGCTAAAAAAGCGAAACAGTAATATGTCTAAAGTAATCGATGATGCGCCGAAGGAATTCGGTGCACAATCTTTTTTATTCGAAATAGAGAAGTTACGTGAGAAAGATTCGATCGATTATATGGATGCCATTTTACATTATTGCGAAAGAAACGATATTGAGATCGAAGCTGTGGCGCAGTACATTCGAAAGAATCTAGCGCTTAAAGCAAAGATCCAAGAAGAAGCCGAAGAACTCAACTTTTTACAGAAGACTGCACGTTTACCTATATGATTGAACCTTTTGATGCATATCAGAAGTACCTTGCGATTAAACTGCATTTCTCTCAGCCATCATATGATTACTTTAAATATCATGGCAAGACGAATGCACGCAAGGATAAGTTTGACCTCAGGCAAGATCGTTTCTTTTTTCACAAACTCTCTAAGAAAGAGAATCTCGAGTTGTACCTTGCCTCCAATTTTCTGGAGAATCCAGACTTGTGGGCAGGTCAGCTCCTTGAACAAGAATGCATAGACAGATATAAAGAGACACTGAAACGCCATCAGTCGTTAGAATATCTGTTTAAGAATGATCTATCACAGTTCGATAGTCTCGATGAGGCATTTACTGTGAGATCTGGTGACTATCCTAAGATACTGAACATGTTTAACCGTAGAGAAATCATGGCTGAGACCATGGTGATCCTCAACGGTACTTGTAACATGTTCCATTATTGGGATAGTCAGATATCAGACACTATCTTGTGGCCGAAGATACGTGATAAGCTGATTAAATACGGCTCGTTTATCTCTTACGATAAAGAGAAATACAATGATGTGATTAAGAATCATATCTAACACACACCACACAGGAGACATATTATGTCCAATCCCTACGAACTACGTTTTAAAGTGCTAGAAATGGCACGCGACCTCGAAATGAATCGTTACGATCAAATGAATGGTGCCTTTTGGCATCTACATACAGAACTCGAAAATACAATTGCTAATATTCGAGATACTGGTGATATCGTAGCAATGCAAAAGCTTGAAGAGCAACTAGATAATGTAAAGTCTTTCTTACCAAAGATACCACAACCTAGTGATATCAAGTCGAAAGCAAGTGAACTTTATGAGTTCGTCACTGAAAAGTGATATAAATAAGGGGGAGGGGGGTTTACAACTCCTCTCTTTTATAGTAGAATATACTTGTTATATTATGAATAATGTGGATAAACTGTTAATACATTCGCACATACAAGGAAACACATATGAACGATTTCGCATCGCTTAAATCCTCACGTAAGTCTTCATTCGATAAGCTTACAGCTGCCGCAGAGAAAGTTGCTGGCAATCAAGTACAGTCAGGTCCTGACGAGCGCTTTTGGAAACCCACAGTCGACACAGCAGGTAATGGTTCTGCCATTATCCGATTCTTGCCTGCACCCTCAGGTGAAGATGTCCCGTTTGTCCGATATTGGGATCATGGCTTCCAAGGCCCTGGTGGTTGGTACATTGAGAAGTCACTGACTTCTATTGGTCTTGACGATCCTGTCGGAGAATACAACTCTAAGTTGTGGAACTCTGGTCTTGAATCAGATAAAGAGATTGCACGTAAGCAGAAGCGTCGTCTTCACTACGTATCAAATATTCAAGTGATCTCTGATCCTGCCAATCCTCAGAACGAAGGCAAAGTCTTTCTCTATGAGTATGGCAAAAAGATCTTCGATAAGATCAATGACTTGATGCACCCAGCTTTTGAAGATGAGGATGCAGTAAACCCATTTGATTTATGGGAAGGTGCAAACTTCCGCCTTCGTATTCGTAAAGTCGAAGGTTATCGTAACTATGACAAGTCTGCATTCGATTCTCCGTCTGCACTGTCTAACGATGACTCAGATCTCGAAGCAATTTGGAAGCAAGAGCATGGATTGGCTGAGTTCCTCGATCAGAAGAACTTTAAGTCTTATGAAGAGCTTCAACAAAAATTGATGCGTGTGCTTGGTGGTCTACAGCCTGATAGCGTAGCAGAAGATGTACCGAATGCATCGCCTGCAGCTGCTCCTGTTGAACCAGCTTGGACACCTCCAGCGGTCGAAGCAGAACCTGAGGTTGCCGCGACTACATCATTCGATGACGATGATGAGTCACTCGATTTCTTTAGGAAGCTAGCTAACGATTAATAGCTTGGGAAGCTTAGGGTCGTAGATCTTCAAAAGCGCGCGGGCATTGAAATAGATGTCTTCAAAAGCGCGCGGGTCTACGACCCTTTTTTATGTCTGATTTTTGTTAGAAAGGAAAGGATCTACTGATACGTATGTAGGACCGGCTGGTTCGAGACGTGATTTCATCTGAGTACCACCAGGTATATCTCTTATTTTTGACTGTCCAACATTTTTAATGATAGGCAATATGGTTGTTTTCATTATCTCGTCAACAGTCTCATCAACTACCGTATCTACCTTATCATTAATACCATCGATTGTTTTATTGATTGGTGTTTCTATTGTCTCAGCAATCACATCTTCAACCTCACCTCTCACCTCAGCTGGAACTTCTTCGAGTAGATCGCTGATAGGTACTACTTCACCTATCTGAGGCAATTCCATCTGTTGTGGAATACCATTTCTCATCAGTGTTTCGACGCTATTATCAATATTAGCTAATCTATTCAACATCTCTGAACCACTAATTCTGCCTGATCTGTAATCATCGCGCAGTTGTTTTGTTTCCGCATTATAAAATTTCATTTCTTCTTCAGGTACTGCAATCTCTTCTTCTACCAATTCTCTGACTGGTGCTGTTACCTCTTCTAATACGATGTTTGTAGTTTCTGGAGTTGCATCTCTTTCTTTTACTTTTGCATCAGCAACATCATTAGCAGTAATCATATTCAAAATGTCATCAAGGCCTTCCATACCGACAGCAGAGAAGATAGCTTCTGATAAAGGCGTATCATGTTCTTCTTCATATCTCTCACCGAGATCCATGAATTCACGATAACGCATATCTTTAAATGCAGCTTTAATATCTGATTCTGATTCAGCAGTATCGAAGAAGCCTTCACCTAAAAGATCGCCCATCATTTCGACATCGTTCATACCGCTATATTTTTCGGCCATCTCCTCGTCTGATGTAGCTTCTACATCTTCAACGTTGACATCACCACCGCCGAAGATGGCTTCACCGATAGCTTCGTCTATTTCTGTATTATCAGCTATTAATGTGCCGACTATAGCACCACCTGCGAGAGCACCTGTCGCTAATGCAATAGGAGCCAATACTGTGGCCGTCGCAGCTGCGGCCGCTGCCGTACCTGTAGCGCCTAAAGCGCCAGCCGCCATACTCACACCGGTCGCTGCCATTGCTCCCAGGCCCGCAACTTCAGCAGCTGTTGTAATATCACCAGTTACACCTTCTTCCATTGCTTCGATAGTCTGTACAATTAAACCAGCTTCTTCTTCGACATCGATGTCTGTTTCTTCTTGTGCATCACCATCTTCGGTAACACCGTCATTTTCAGGTGCATCGAGACCGAGCTCTCTCTTTTGATCAGGAGTTAGATACTCGCCTTCTTGCGCAGCATCATAATCCATATCAGAATCAGCTGCTCCTGTATATCCGTCGATCTCTGGTTCTGGTTCATCATCAGTCATCATGGCAGCAACATCATCTGCATACATTGCAATGGCGCCCATTGTTGCTATATTCATTGCTCGAGCAAAGAACCCCATTGCCTTTGTAGTAACATAAGCAGCTGCTAATCCACCGACTGCAAGCGCAGCACCTTTTATTCTGCCGCCTTCGACATCTTGTTCATCACGACGTCTTTCATTAGCTCTATTAGTAGCAGCGTTTTGGTCTATAGCATCTTTCAATGCACCTTTAATAACGCCGAGAGAGCTGTTGGTGATTACCAGTTGTTTGTTGAGATCACCGACTTGATTACGTAGACCATCTACAATTTGGAAGAGTTTACCTATTTCAGCAATACGAGTAGGTAACATTGTACCAGCTTCGATAAACGGATAACCACCTTCTTCATCAAGCATAATGTCTTCTGTTACAACAATACTTGCTTCAACAGCACCACTGATTTGCTCGTCTGTTTCGAGTTGTGGTATCGATACTGCCATGGCCATCGGCATCCATGACAAATCGATTGGCTTATATTCTAATATTTGTGCAGGAGTTGCACGTGCTTGATCGTCAGGCAAATATTCTGCACCGCCTGGAGCAAGAGCATCTGGCTCATCTCCACCACCACCAAACATCGAACTAATCAAGCCACCAATACCACCAGCTCCAAGCATACCGGCCATTTTGCCTTTGAATCCTTTTGTACCAGCGGCAATCTTTTGATTCTTTGCTATACGTTTTGTTTCGCGTTGTTTTCTCAGTTGTTTAGCGCGTGCAGTTCGAGCTTTGACTTCAGCTTTACTTCTCTCAGCTGGCTTTTTAGTGCGGGAAGATTTAACATCGGCGTCTTGTTGCTTCTTTGTTTCGACTTCTTTTTTCTTCTTACTTGCTTTACGCGCATCTTTGGCCTTCTTAGCAGATTTTTCAGCTGCTTTTTTGAGAAGTTTTTTTGCTACGCTAAAGAGTGCCATTAAAATTGTTCGCCTATTTCTACTTTGTCTTTATTCTTTTTCTTTTCGATCTTCTCTTTGATCAGATCTATCCATACCTCTCTTTCGAAAGGTATCATATTCTCTATTTCAGGAATCGTGATTGGGTGATACTGAGTCAAATTAAACGTAAGTTTATAATGAGAATAAAGGTCGAGATAACTCAGCCCAACATAAAAAAATCGTTTAGATTCCTAAAAACTGCCTTCTTCTTTTTACCGTTACTGTTTTCGTACTCTACGACATGCTCAATCTTTGGCATGTTTTGAAAGAACGAGCTAACCTTTTTGTAATGATCAACCGGTAGCATTTCTAAAAACTGATCTTGTTCTGTTACTGGCTCTTGATCCCATGGATATACATCATTCTCGTCCCATACAGCATCAATACACGACTTAATCAATTCATATGTAATCTCAGTGAGATCAGTCATATCCTTAATCTTATCTGAAACAGCAGGAGAAGGATACTTCATAATCAAACCAATATTTTCATCGAGCTCAAGCTTATTTGAATAGTCTTCTGCTTTGATGACTTCGACTTCATTCAAATCTAATTCTAAATCGTACTCAATACCGTCATCACTATCAGTTACTTTAAACTTGACAACGTTTCCAACCGATACTGCTCTGATCTTAATAAACAAATATTCTAAATCAAACGTAGCACACTTATCGATATCAAATGAATCATGCATAATGCAGTTATTAATAACCTGCTTAATCGCTTTGTATACTTCGTTTGTTTCTCCTGTTTCTTTCGCTAAGAGAAGTATTTTTTCTTCTCGTACCAAAAACGGCCTATAATAAATTTTATCGCCTGTTGATGGTAAAGTAGTCTCAAATGTAGGACTACTAATCTTTGGTAAAGCCATGATGTAACTCCATTAACTAACTTCGAATCGTGTAAATCTGTAATTTGCAGATATTTTTGCTATTTCATCGTGTTGACCCCAACCTAATTGAACAGGTTCAACTACCATCGGGAACGCTTCAATAAATTTAACTGTTTTTGCCGTAGCACCAGTTCGATTATAGACAATCAATGTCATATCGACCGCATAATCCATTAAAAACTTTGCACCATACTTATCAGCACCATCTAAGTCAACAATCTGATTTGCCCATTCTCGATAAGCTGCGTATATGTTTGCATTCTCATCGACTGTATGCATCATCGTAACTTCTTGCGGATTATATCTATAAGGTACATTATAGATCAGGCCATTTCCGTATGGAGAAAAGTTATCGACAGACAGAAATCCAACACCAGGCATCGATGCAGTTTCAGTACGTATTAGAATTTCTTCTCCACCCCCGCCGGGAGGATTTACTATCAGCTCGTATTGACTTGCTGGTAGACTATCCTTAATCTGTGATTTCCATGAGTCGACGTTGAAGCCCATTTTAATTTCTCTGAATAAATTGTTTTGAATCTCGCCACACAACACTCTGTTGCTTCTTTCTAAATCTCTGTGTTGGTAGCATGAGGGCGGTGTCCCATTCTTCGTAAGGTACCCACAAGAATCTCGAACGAACTTGATTAGTTAGATACCTTTTGACCGTAGGCCTAAAGTATTTATACTTGGCGGCAGAGTTGAGAAAACCATAACTTAATCGTAGTTTTTTCGACTCACGTAAATTATCCTGTCTCTCGATACTATATAACTTATCCATCAATCTTGCTCTAAAGATAGGAGGAAGATAGTGTAGATTCATACCGAGAAAACCATCTGAGTATCTTTCAAGTACAAAGATAAGAGGAAACATATCATAGTATGGCAATTTTTCTTTATGTTTAGGATCGTACATAAACATATACATACGTCCTACATCCATATCAACAAGCTTATTATAAGTACGTGCTCTGTTTTTCAGCTCACGTCGAGTGTTTACGCTTTTGATTGATGATGCTTTATCACGATACCAATCTCGTGCATCTTCAGATCCAGCTTCTATACCTTCTGCTTTGCCTTCATCTGCAATTTTTTGAAAGATATATGTTGCCATTAGAATTTTAATCCTAGTTCGTTTTCAGTAAGGATCACAAAATCCCATCCTCTCTCTTCACAATATTTATTAGCCGCTTTCCATTTCGAAGAATTTACACCCCATGTCTTCACTTCGTATAAATACCTTTTAGTAAGTTTCTTTTGCGCAGTGGGCTCTACGGTTTCTTTATGAGGTTTGATCTCAACTACCACCGTATCAGTTTTACCTTCGCGATTGATCTTCTTGACCCAAAAATCTGGGAAATAACGATGTACTCTGCCATCTATCGGTGATCTGTACGGAATGATAAGTTCTTCGCTTGCCCATTCTAACACACCTTTTTCGTTATCGAGATAGCGCATGAAGAATAGTTCCCACCGACTTCTATAAATAATGTTGGCGGAATCACCTCGATACTTTTTCGGATTTTTAGGTTTAAAGACACCTTTATAAGTCTTAGCCATTTATCTATTTATAGGAATTCTCATGGCAGAAAAAACAACAGTCGACGGAGTTGGACCAGTTGCATCGCAGCTGAAAGAAAAGTATAGCTCCCTCGAACGTATTCAGCTAAGCGCTATCAAGAATCTTGGTGGTGCAGTTACTCAACGACCCGGTGCGGGTGGTGGAGATGTAAGTCAAACTGTCACGCGAATTAATCCTACGCAGAAATCTGCAATGGAAATTGGTGCTAATATTGCTGCAAAGCTAGAAAGATCAGGCGCTGTGATCAGGACGGCTGAGAAAACACTGACAGGTGCAATCAATTCAACTGTATATGATAAGATACCTCTTGCGCAGAGACAACGTAAACAAATTCCTGATTTGAACGAAGCTAAAAATCGTGTACCAAATCCATATCCGAAAAGTGTAGAAGAAAAAATACAAGAGCGTAAAGATGTACTGTTAGGTGAAGAAGATTATCAGTATAACGGAATTGTATATCCACCTGATTTGACAACACAATCACCAGCATGGGTTGAATTAGAATTTTTAACTTATAGTCGTGGTGCACCATTTGGTCAAGGCAGTATCTCATCGACTTCTATCTTTAAACTCCCATTGCCTGAAAACTTAAACGTATATCATTCTGTTCGTTTCGAAGAAAGAGATACAGGTATGTTGGGTGAGTTAGCGCAAACAGGTTCTGCAGCTACTGCAATTAGTAATGCACAAAATGAGTTAAATAAGAAAATTGCTGATATGGAAGTAAGTAACCTTGTCAGTGGAATCACATCTGATGGTTTAGCCGAAGATGCAGCGAGGGTTGCAAAGCATGCTGCGTTTACTACATTAGTAGAAAGTGAACCAGTTTTAGGTGGTTTAGCAGGCGCAATTGCCGGTACTATTCCTAATCCACATCCGACTGTGTTCTTTAAAGGTGTTGATTTACGGCAGTTTGAATGGACTTGGCATTTTGTACCTCGATCAGAAATAGAAGCCGCAACACTTGGTGTAGTATTGAAACAGCTGAAGAAACATATATTGCCTAAGAATGGCGGCACATTTATGGATTATCCTGATTTATTACAACCGAGAGTGGCGCCAGATGATGAAGGTTGGGGTAAATTTAGACGTTGCGCTGTCAAAAACTTTAGCATTAACTTTACAGGCGAAGGTACTTCGGCTTTCTTTGTTAACGGTAAACCTGTTTCTGTTCGTTGTCAAATGTCATTTCAAGAAGTAGAAGCATTTATTAATCAGTCAGAAGGCTAATCAGATGTCAGAGAGAACACAGTATTTTCAAAAGTTTCCTATCACGATCTATAATGATGTGCCTGCTCTCAATATCTGTCGTCGTGTAGACTTTAACAATAAAATCAGAGACTTTTATACGGCATTCTATTCATTCAGCGCGCAATCAGGTGAAAGAATAGAAACACTAGCGCATGACTATTATCGTGATGTAGATTTAGATTGGTTGATATATCATACAAATGATATTATCGATCCATATCATGATGTTGTTCTCGATTATGAAGACTTTGAGAACACTATTAAAAAGAAATATGGATCTCTGCGTTTAGCTAAATTAAAAACAGCTGTTTATCGTAATAACTATAGAGGCGATGACACGTTGTTAAGTACAGACGGTTATGCTGTTCTCGATGGAGACCGCAAGAAGTATTGGTCTCCACAGTATGGTCCTCTCGGTCTTATCGGTTATACAAGAAATACAGACGAGATGTATGCTTCGACAAACAGAATCATGTCATTCTCATTTACGAGCACAGTATCTAATACCTTTACTAAGGGTGAAATTATAAAAGATACGAAAGACTTATATTCTGCTACTGTCGCATCTGCAAATACTAGTTACGTAACGTTTCAGCATATCGAAGGTGGTTGGGATGCAAGTGCAAACTTTAGTGCAGTTGGTGATGAGTCAGGTGTAACTATTGAATTTGATTATACAACGCGTACAGTTTTAAAAGATGTCATACCAATCGACGAACAAATATATTTTTCTAAGTATTCTTATTACGATCTCGAAGATGATGCGAACGAAGCACGACGCGATATTTTCTTGATTGAAGATTCGTATGCTGAAACTGTTAACCTACAATTAGATGAGTTGATGAAATAATGCAGGCAAAAGATGCTGGTGAGGTTATCGTTGTAGGAGAAAAGATCTCTTTAAAAAAATTCAATGGTAGCGGTAATCTTAATATACATAATCAAGTTAGGCGAATGGAGATAGTCGAGTCTCTCGATAATCATACAATCACTGCTGACTTTTATCTTGCGGAAGGTATTGACCTACCTAACGAATATCCAATGGGTGGTGAAGAACTCATTGAAGTAGGCATACAGACACCGGGAAAAGGGGTGTGCAACTATAAGTTCTTTATCGAAGGTGTAAAAGCGATGAGGACGAATGACGAATCTAATCTTCGTTCTTATATACTACGTTGCACGACGAAAGACTTTCTCAAAAACACATTTAAAGTATACACTAAAAGATACAAAGATAAAAAGTATCATGAAGCCCTCGCTGAAGTGATTCAAACAGATCTCGGTGCAGAAGAATCATTACAAACTATCGAATCTACAAAAGGTAAGTTTGATTACGTAGTCAATAATAAGAGGCCGTTTCAGGTCGTAGATCTGATTAAAGAGAGAGCAGTATCTGCTGAAGGTAATATATCATCTGTCTTTGTATTCTATCAGGATCATAAAGGATACCACTTCACAACCGTAGAAAAGTTAATCGACGAGAGAAAAGGTGGTGCTGAAGGCAAAACGTTTGTTGCTGATACAGCTAATCGTATTGCTGATTATGAGAAAGTCATTAACGCAAGAAATATCCTTGCGTATGAGACGACAACACAAGGCAGTTCGATTGATAAAGTAATGAAAGGTGCAATGTATACTCAAATCAGAGAACTTGATTTACATCGCGGTACATATTACGATATGGAAGAGTATATTAATCCCGCGCATCATGGTTCATTTAAGAAGACAGATGCATCAAATGATTTCAACAGTGGTGATTATAACAGCTTTACAACTGAAATGCCAGGTGTAACTCGAATGGCAATCAAAGATGGTACTCGACCTGAAATGGAACACAATAAGAATATTCATTGGGGTCGAGGATTTACACCAAGAATGTTTCAATATGGTGTGAGATTCAGAACATATGGTGACACTGATATGAGAGTAGGCGATGTAGTCAAACTCAAGTTGCCTGTCATATCAGGTACAACTGGATCTCGACCGCAAAATAAAGTATTCTCACAGAATTATATTGTGACTAATCTAAAACATGTGTGTCAAAAAACACAACAAGGTCGTTTTGAACACTATTTAATTATGGATGTGTCTAAGCCTAATCAATATGGCAGACCACTAGGATAATATATGGCTTATTATAGTTTAGGTGATAACTTCAATTGGTTTATGGGTCGAGTCGTTGAGCTTGATCCCGTAGAAGAAGAGAAGTATAAGCGTTATCTTGGTCGTGTAAAGATTCGAGTCTTGCACGATCAAACTGGTGATCTGGGTAAAGTCAAAAAATCATACGGTATTACTGATGATGATTTGTTGTGGGCGTGGCCGCTGTCTTCTATTCAATCTGCTTCGCTAAGTTATCGTAAGATAGTCGAGTTAGAAGAATATCCTACACCATTTTGGATTGATGCAGTCGGTACATCACCGACAGGTATTGCAGTTGGTACTTACGTGTTTGGTTTTTACTTAGATGGACAAGAAGGCAATATTCCTGTCATCTTCTCTACCTATCATAAAGATTCTTTATATCCTGAACCACCGACAGACGATGCGACTGGCGAAATGCTACAAGTCAAACCGCCTGAAGGTCCTATGTTTGATTACATGGATGTATCTGCACTTGCGAAAGGTTGGCACGAAGATCAAGAACGAGATCTCAACCATCCGAAAGGACAAGAATATCCACTCGCAACAGAGCCTGAACAAGGCGGACAAATGTTGCCGAAACATAAGTCAGCTGCAAATCCTGATGGATATAAGAAAGGATTGATGAACCTCGTTTGGGAACCTGCATCTGATTACAATACAAAATATCCTTTTAACACTGTACATACAACAAAATCAGGTCATGCGTTTGAGATAGATGATACTGAAGGTCACGAGAGAGTACACTGGTGGCATCGATCAGGATCATACGAGGAAATATCTAACAACATACAAGGTGCTACACCGTGGAGAGATGGTCTACCTGGTGAGTATCCTGAAACAATGCTAGGTTGGCAAGAGCCAATGAAGGATCATACGGTTGGCATACATCCACCGTATGAAGGCAGACGAGTACGTAAAACATATTCTAACGAATATAATATTGCTTTAGAAAATAGAGAGCATTACGTAGGAGCATCTGAGAAGACTGAGATTGCAAACAATACTACGATTGGTATTGGCAATAATCATATAGAAACAGTTGCTAATACTGTTTATATTGCTGTTGGCTTTTATCCGAGAACAGCAAATAACGAATTAAGCGGTGAGTCAGCTCGTTATCAGATAGAAGATTCGTGGGACAAAGAAACAAAATTCAGAGAAAATGCAGATAAGAAAGTTAAGCGTTTACCTGAAACAAGAAAATATGACTTTATTACAGACGTTGCTAATAACGTACAAATGTCTGTTGGCTGGACATGGAAGAAAGCCAGAGAAATGCCTGTCCATTCTGAGAAAAACCATTTTGTTGAGATAGCTAATAACCAATTGACATCTCTCGGTTGGATTCCACTCGACAATGAAGATGGTGATAAAGAAGGTCGTGTCATACAAGAATCAAAAGACATCTACAACTACTATCTCGATATTAAGTCGTCTTATTTCAATACAATCGGTTGGAAACCATTCGACGAGGCAAGACAATATACAGATCTCGACTCGACTAACTTTTATACAGACGTCAAGATGTCTGCATGGTTTAACGTTGGCTACGAACCGAAAGGTGAAGACGCTCGTCTGATTAATGCAGAAGATAATTGGACATATAATCTCGATGTCAAAGGCACAACGAGACAGACGACAGGCGATTGTCTATATTTGGCCGTTGGTAAGAAACCAAAAGATGAAAGAAAAAGAACAAAAGAAGACGAAGGAAGTTATTTCATTGATGTAAATAAGAAGATGGCAACATTTGTTGGTAATGATTATGCTTTGAAAACTCAAGGCAATTACGGATTAGATGTTGTCGGTAATACATTGATGCACTTCAATCGGCTTGCTGTACTCGACGCAGAGAATGAATTAGTAATGAACTCAAAAATGGGTATTACTCTAAATGCTCCAAGTACAACAGTTCTTGGTCCATTATATACATCAGATGGTTTAGGTACAGAAAAAGCCGTATCAGGATCGTTCACTTGTTTGAACGGTACAACGGTAACAGTCACAAATGGTATCGTAACAGATATCACAAATAATTAAGGTAATATCATGTCAGTATCAACTACAGTAGCACGTCTCAAGGCGATGCAGCAAGAACTCGAAGCTGCTACCGGTGTTACAATGGTAGAACAGCCGGGACCCCCTGATGGCGTGATGACCTCCATTCCAGGTGAATTCAGTTGTGAGCGATTAGAGTTGCTTGTTGAGGAACACATGAAGGTTGTCACTGATATCATTAAAAGTAAGGTATCAGAGATTTCTTCATTGATGTCTAACTACGCACCTATCCTCTCTCTACCCTCTGATCCTCTTAAGATTTTGAAGTGGGCGAAAAAGGTAGTGCTGGGTATGGCGGAACCAGCTATCTCTGCGGCCATCGAACTAGCGATTGACATTGCACAGTTAGCAGGCGCTCTCGCTGGTTTAGTCGGCGCTGTTGCTGCAGCTGCGTCTCGATTAGCTACATGTATTACTAATCTAGTTCGTAATACTCTTCAGAATGTGATGGATGAGCTCATGGCTGGAGCAATCGAATTATATGATCAAGCAATTGGCATATACGAAGGTTTGAAAGATCAGGCGCTTGATCAACTTGGATTTAATGAAATAAAAGAATTGTCTGAAACGGTAGAAGGTCAGGTTGATAATCTACTGAATACTGTAGACGATATCGAAGGTTCAGTAGACAGCTTATCAAGTAGTGTTGATCTACTTGCAGGCATCGACGTACCAGCAACATAGGAATAGATAATGGCAGATTGCGCAAATTGCGGGGCACCTAATTCACCAGAATGTGAAAATTGTACACAATGTGGTAAACCAGTTGGTGGTCGCAAAAGTACAATTGATAGAGAACAGACTGGCACAAAAACAATTGTTAGTGTAGGTCATGTTGGTTCATACGGACCCGCTGGAAACTGGGGTCTTGGTACTTCACCGCCAGGTACATTCACAGCATATTATCCTACTACTGTTTCTACAACTGGTGGTGGTTTTGTAAAAGGTGGTTCTCGACCAAAAGCCATAGGCCCGCAGACAAAACCACCTGCTGTTTACGTAATACCACAAATAGAAATACCTGTCGCGAACACTGCAGAATATGGTAATGAGACATCATCTAATACGTCTCTTTATACACCAGCGACAGCAGCTGAGATTGGAAACGGTGCTGTAGACTATGTCAAGTTCGCAGAGAAAATGCAAGCTGATGCGAATCAACTCGCTGCAGACTTACAAGCATTAAAGAATGCGAAGGGCGTTTCAGGTGGTGGTGCCGGTGGTGGTGTACCTGATGGACCTGATTGTGAATATGACGTAGACTATCCAGCAAACACATTTACAATCGAAGTCAAATCTAAATTTCAAGTTATACCATGTGAAGATCCAGTACCGAGCGAATTTACATGTTCAGCATTTACTGTCACTGGTGATGGCACCGAGCCAATTACTATTACAGACGGAACATCGACTGTAGAAATGAATGGCAGCGGCCAGATATCACTTACAAATGGTACGGTCACTGTTACAATAAATGGCGGC
>Ga0181553_10001603_pt1 | contig 20068 bp, 15 predicted proteins | sample 011ome_17_FD_133753 | JGI IMG/M metagenome (GOLD analysis project Ga0181553, IMG submission 133753) | Coastal salt marsh microbial communities from the Groves Creek Marsh, Skidaway Island, Georgia - 011502XT metaG (megahit assembly) | ecosystem: Environmental > Aquatic > Marine > Intertidal...
AGTTTGTTGGCCGGTTGCCGATGATTGCAACGCTGGAGGAGCTAGACGTTACAGCGTTAATGCAGATTCTGACGGAACCCAAGAACGCACTGACCAAGCAATATCGAAAGATGTTTGATATGGAAGGTGTGGAAATCGATTTTCGTGAGGATGGATTGCGCGCCGTCGCTACCAAGGCGATGGAACGGAAAACGGGTGCACGGGGTTTGAGGTCGATTCTGGAGAATGTCCTGCTTGAGTCCATGTACAACATCCCCTCACAAACAGGTGTTGCTAAGATCGTTGTGGACGAATCAGTCATTAACGGAGACTCTGAGCCTCTGCTCGTTTACGAGACGCAAGACGAGACGATTGCTGCTCAAGACGCATAAGTAAAGATATGCGTCTCGGGGCTTGAGATTGGTGAAAGAGCCCCCATCTCTAGCCATGAACACATGGAGATGACTATGAGCGATACATCCGCATTACAGCTACCGTTGCTACCTCTTCGAGACGTGGTGGTTTACCCCCACATGGTTCTCCCATTATTTGTCGGTCGTGAGCGCTCGATTGAAGCACTTGAGCACGCGATGGCAGGCAGTAAACAAGTATTACTCGTCGCTCAGCGACACGCACCAGACGATAATCCTGATGTCGACGACCTTTATCAGGTAGGCACTGTATCCACCATACTTCAGCTTCTTAAGCTTCCCGACGGGACGATCAAAGTATTGGTGGAAGGCAGCGAGCGTGCCGCGATTGAGGCCATAGATACCGGCGACACATTCTCCATGGCGACGGTTAGACAAATAGAGTGTCAAGATCTCGATGATACTGAGTCCGACGCGGCTGTCCGTGAGACCGTGGATCACTTTGAAAAATATGTAAACGTGAGTAAAAAGGTGCCCAACGAAGTGCTGACGTCACTGTCCGGCATCGATGAGCCTGGTCGACTCGCCGACACGATTGCAGCGCACATGTCGGTCGATTTGCAGGAAAAGCAAAACATTTTAGAGATGTCGAATGTTAAGGCTCGGCTTGGCCATCTCATGTCGCTCATGGATTCGGAGATAGATCTCTTCCAGGTCGAGAAGAAAATTCGTGGGCGCGTTAAAAAGCAGATGGAGAAGAGTCAACGCGAGTACTACTTGAATGAGCAAATGAAGGCCATTCAGAAAGAACTGGGTGAGATGGACGATGCGCCCAATGAGATCGACGAGCTGCAGTATCGTATCGATGAAGCAAAGATGTCTGATGAAGCCATAGAGAAGGCTAACTCCGAGCTAGGCAAACTCAAGATGATGTCTCCCATGTCAGCGGAGGCGTCCGTCGTTCGAGGCTATATCGAGTGGCTTGTCGGTGTCCCGTGGGCGAAACGCAGCAAGGTTAAGCATGATATCAAGCGCGCGCAGACCATTCTCGATCAGGACCATTACGGTCTCGAAGAGGTAAAGGACCGCATTTTGGAGTACTTAGCCGTGCAGAAGCGGGTAAGAAAGCTCAAGGGTCCGGTGTTGTGCCTCGTCGGCCCACCCGGCGTAGGCAAGACCTCATTGGGTGAATCTATCGCGAGGTCGACAAATCGAAAGTTTGTTCGCATGGCCTTGGGCGGTGTGCGTGATGAGGCCGAGATCCGAGGTCATCGACGGACCTATATCGGTTCAATGCCAGGTAAGTTAATTCAAAAGATGGTGAAGGTTGGGGTTCGCAACCCACTTTTTCTGCTGGATGAAATCGACAAGATGGGCATGGATCACCGAGGCGACCCGGCATCAGCGATGCTGGAAGTTCTCGACCCAGAGCAAAACCACGCGTTTAACGATCATTACCTCGAGGTTGATTACGATCTGTCGGACGTGATGTTTGTTTGCACCTCGAACACCATGAATATTCCGGGTCCATTGCTAGATCGTATGGAAGTAATCCGAATACCCGGCTACACGGAAGACGAGAAAGTGAGTATTGCTCGCAAGTATCTGCTGCCTAAACAAGTCAAGGTCAACGGATTGAAGCCCGCAGAGATTAGTGTTGCGGACGAGGCAATCCTCGATATTGTTCGATACTACACGCGCGAAGCGGGTGTTCGGGCCATGGAGCGGGAGCTCGCTAAGGTCTGTCGAAAGGTGGTGAAAAAGCTGGCATTAGAAGATTGGGAAGTCGGTACTGAAGTCACCTCAGCGAACCTGGCGGAGCTGTTAGGCGTTCGCAAGTTCACGTTTGGTGTGGCTGATGAGGCCAATCAGGTCGGTGAGGTTACCGGCCTTGCCTGGACGTCGGTAGGTGGTGAGCTTCTTACCATCGAGGCCGCGTCTGTTAGCGGAAAGGGTCGTCATGTGAGGACGGGCAGTCTGGGTGATGTCATGCAGGAATCCATTCAGGCCGCCATGACCGTGGTGCGCTCACGGTCGCAGGGGTTAGGTATACCTGCCAAGTACCACGATACTCACGACCTACATATTCACGTGCCCGAAGGCGCTACGCCAAAGGATGGGCCCAGCGCAGGTATCGGGATGTGCACCGCGCTAGTGAGCGTGGCCACGAATATACCGGTGCGCGCTGATGTTGCCATGACAGGGGAAATCACCCTTCGGGGAGAGGTCTTAGCGATTGGTGGTCTAAAAGAGAAATTACTTGCAGCCCGGCGTGGCGGAATAAAGACAGTAGTAATTCCACATGAAAACGAGCGAGACCTCGCCGAGGTGCCGGATAACATCAAAGATAATCTGGATATCAAACCGGTTAAATGGATTGATGAGGTCCTGGAAATCGCTTTGGAAGCATCGCCTCAACCGCTAACCGACGATGAGTATTTGGCCGGTAATAGAGATGAAAAAGTGGCCGCTTCAGAGGGCCAGGATGAAGGAGAGTCGAGAGCGACGTCTCATTGACGCGATTTAAGTCCATTTAGACGAAAAAATTAAGAATTTTTTACATTTCTTGATTGACCACGTATGTCCGCATCGGTAGGCTGGAACTCAGTTTCAGGCATTTTCCTAAAGCATACAACGAGGATTTATCGTGAATAAAAATGAACTAATTGATGCTATCGCTTCAGAAGCAGATCTCCCTAAGGCAGCGGCGGGTCGTGCCCTCGACGCAGCAGTTGCAGCCATTACTTCGGAGCTTTCGAAAGGCGGCAGCGTATCTCTCGTAGGTTTCGGAACCTTTTCTGTGAAGCCACGTGCGGCGCGTGACGGTCGTAACCCTCGCACAGGTGAGACGATCAAGATTGCTGCGTCTAACACACCTGGCTTCAAAGCGGGTAAGGCGTTGAAGGACGCTTGCAACTCGTAATGGTGTAAAATCTCAGCTGGGGCTGAGAGTTAAAAGGGCGCCTAGTGCGCCTTTTTTTGTGGCACATGAATACTTCAAGGTAATAGCAGGGTAAATCTAATGCTTCAGAGCATGCGAGAGGGCGTAAAGAGCCCATGGGTTTTGGTGATCATCGGGTTAATCGTATTGTCGTTTGTGCTTACGGGAGCCGAGTCGTTGACGTTTGGCGGAGCTCAATCTGGGGCAGCCAAGGTCAATGATCGCGAAATCTCTTTTAATGAGCTTCAATTTGCGATTGAGCAACAGCGTCGCCAATTGACCGAGATCTACGGCGATCAACTGGATCCGAGCTTACTGGATGATGATCTCCTGCGTCCCGGTGTCTTAAATAACCTAGTTGATCGCGCTCTTCTTGAAGACTATGCGGTTTCCCTAGGCATTACTGCTTCGCCTGAGGCGATACGCCGCAGCATCATTAGTAATCCAGCGTTTGAAGTTGACGGTAGCTTCTCCGCCGATTACTACCGCGATATCCTGCGCTCAAATGGGCTCACCACGGACCAGTATCGGGCAGAGCAGAGTGGTACTGATCAACTCGTTAAGTTGGAATCGATCATTGGAGACGCGGACTTTATTACGTCGGTGGAGGCAAAAGCCGCTATCGATGTGGTCGTGGAGCGACGCGATGTGCGTTTTCTGGTCATACCTGATACCGCACTGTCCAGCCAGTACCAAGTCAATGAAACGGCGATTAGCGAATACTATGAAGCGAATAAAGCGCTATTCGCTCAGCCTGAACGACTGACCGTCGAGTTTGTCGAGTTAAATCCAAGCCAGTTCGTGTTGCCAGTCGATGAAGCTGAGCTTCAGTCGCAGCTTGCAGACGCATTGGCAGACTACGAAACAAAGGCGCAGTCAGAAGTGGCTCACATCTTATTGGTTCAGAACGACGATGAGACTGATCAGGCGTATGCTGAGCGTATCAATGTGGTGGGCGCACGACTGGCAGCAGATGAAGACTTCGCTGCGATCGCGGCCGATGCTTCCGATGACATTGGCTCATCCTTCGTCGGTGGAGACCTGGGTTTTACCGATGGTTCGGTATTTCCGGATGCCATGGAGGAGGCTATTGCCAGCTTAGAGGTCGGCGGCATTTCTACGGCGGTGACGACCGATGCAGGCACCCACTTTATTCTGGTCAAGAGTCGCTCCGCGGCGGAGCAGGTTCCAGACGAGCTTCTAAGAGCAGAAATCACGGAAAGCCTTCAAACAGCACAAACGCAGCGCGATTTATTAATTGCAGTTGATGAACTCCGGGAGCTTGTCTTCACCTCAAGCGGGCTTGAGGCCGCAGCGCAGGAGCTGGGCCTCGTTATGGCAACATCGCAGCCGTTTTCCCGAGACCAGGGTGAAGGGCTTTTTTCCGAGGCATCACTGCGAAATGCCGCGTTTTCGGATGATGTCCTGGTAGATGCCAATAACAGCGATGTCATAGAGTTGTCAGGCAGTCGTTTTGTGGCGTTGGCAGTCAAGGAGCAGCTCCCAGAGGGTACGAAGCCCTTGGCCGAGGTGCGCAGTAGTATCTCAGCGCAACTCACCTCTGAGGCACAGGATCGCGCTATGACCACACTGGTCGATGAGGTCAATGCGTCGCTTGCTGCTGGTGAGACGCTCGAAGCCATATCAACTGCAAAAGGCTATGAATGGCGTGTTGAGTTGGCGGCTACTCGACAAAATGTCAACTTGCCCTCGTCTGTGTTGCAGTCTGCATTCAGCAAACGTTCTGCGGATACTGAGACTGTCAGTGCTGTGCGGCTCGATGACGAAAGCTATGCCTTAGTTCAGCTGGCGAGAACTCAGGCGGGTCGCGAAGACACGATGGTGGGTGTCGAAAGAGACGCATTGCTCCGAGAGGTATCCGACGTCAGTGCATCGCTACTGCGGCAGGAATTCATGGCGGATTTAAAGCGTCGAGGTGACGTTGTTATACGCTAGGGGACTTTTTCGTGGCTGACGACGCCTTTGCGCGACTCGTGCGAAGCGCGGGATCTGTCTCAGCCACCAACGAGTCGCCAGCGATGTTTGCTGGCAGCGTCAACGGCCGCCAGCCGTATCCTCTTGATCAGTGGAATCCAACCAATTGTGGTTACGTCGATATCGCCATTGATCGCGACGGACGCTGGTTCCATGAAGGCTCCGAAATAAAGCGTGTAGAGTTGGTTGCACTCTTCGCCGGGTTGTTAAGACGCGAAGCAGACGGTGGTTATTATCTTGTAACCCCGGTAGAAAAGGTGGAAGTGTCGGTTGCATTGCATCCGCTGATGGTTGTTGACGCAACGCGCACTGATAACGCCCCAACAGGCGATGATCGTCTGGGCTTGATCTTAAATTCAGGTGGCGTTTTCTACCTCGATGATGAGACCGGGCTTACACCCGAGCCTGAGGCAGGCGGAGCCGCTTTTATATCCTTACCTCATAACCTGACCGCACTGTTTACGCGCGCGGCATGGTATCGCCTAGTGGACATGGCAGACGACGACGGATGCGTCGAAAGCGGGGGTCAGAAGTATTCCCTGCTTTAACCCAGTCGCTAAAGCAGGGAGGCTTCGCTTTACATATTGGGGTAGTTAGGTCCACCCAAGCCCTCAGGCGTCACCCATCGGATATTTTGCGACGGATCTTTGATGTCGCAGGTCTTACAGTGAACGCAGTTCTGAGCGTTGATCTGAAAGCGCGGCTCATCACCATCGGTAATCACCTCATATACCCCAGCCGGACAATAACGCTGAGCGGGCTCATCGTAGGTCGGTAGATTGACCTGAATCGGAATTGAGTTGTCTACGAGTTGTAAATGACAGGGCTGATCTTCCTCATGATTGGTGTTCGATAAGAACACCGATGATAGGCGATCAAAAGTCAGTACATTGTCGGGCTTCGGATACTCCATTTTCTTAGACGATGCCGCGGGTTTAAGGCACGCATAGTCAGGTTTCTTATCCCGCAATGTGAAGGGCATATTGCCGCGCATAATGGTCTGATCAAACCAAACAGCGGCTGATCCAAGAAGCGCGCCGAACGTGTGCATGTAACCCGCAAAGTTGCGGCTGGCTTTCAGCTCCTTGCCCAACCACGAAGCAGCAATCCGCTGTTCAAAACCGACGAGGTCAGTCGCCGGTGTTTCGGAGAGCAACGCTGCCGCTACCTCTTCGGCTGCCAGGATGCCGCTCTTCATCGCGGTATGATTCCCTTTGATCTTGACCGCGTTCAGAGTGCCCGCGTCACAACCAATAATGAGCCCACCCGGGAAATGCATTTTAGGCAGAGAGTTAAGTCCGCCTTTGGCCAGTGCTCGCGCACCATAGGCAAGGCGCTCCCCGCCCTCAAGGTATTTTGCTGTCTTGGGGTGCGTCTTCCAGCGCTGAAACTCTTCGAACGGGCTGACATGCGGATTCGAGTAGTTGAGATCGGTAATCAGGCCAAGGTACACCTCGTTATTCTCAGCGTGATACATGAACGCACCGCCAGATGAACCACTCTCAGACAGCGGCCACCCAAGCCCGTGAATGACTTTACCTTCTTCATGCAATTCGGGTTTGATCTGCCAGACTTCTTTGATACCAATACCGTAATGCTGGGGGTCTTTACCGTCATCAAGTCCAAAGTGTGCGATTAATTCCTTACCGAGATGTCCACGACATCCCTCAGCGAATAGCGTGTATTTCGCGTGCAGCTCCATGCCTGGCATGTAGGAGTCTTTTTGCTCACCTTCGGCACTAATGCCCATATCGCCTGTGGCAACACCCTTCACTGAACCATCGTCGTTGAATAGCACTTCGGCGGCGGCAAAGCCTGGGTAGACTTCGATGCCCATGTTTTCGGCTTGCTCAGCGAGCCATCGGCAGACATTACCCATGGATACGATGTAGTTGCCGTCATTGTGAACGGGCGCCGGCAGGAACAAGTTCGGGATTTGCGCAGCCGACTTGCCTGACGTGTAGTAGTAGAAGACGTCTTCGCTCACTTCAGTCTTCAACGGTGAACCCATTGATCGCCAGTCAGGCAGGAGCTCATCGAGTGCTGTCGTTTCGAGAACGGCACCTGACAGGATGTGGGCTCCGACTTCTGACCCTTTTTCAACGACACAGACGCTGATTTCGCGTTCCTGTTCCTGAGCCAGTTGACTGAGTTTAATGGCTGCCGAGAGACCCGCAGGTCCAGCCCCAACAACCACAACATCAAATTCCATGGATTCGCGTTCCACTAGTCACCTCCAATTAACTATTGCAATAGGCTAAATCGACACAAAATATGGGCTAACTATACCTATTTTGAACTCGCGGTATGTTAAAGTATCGCGCCTCGTAGGTGTACTCATGCGGGCAACAAAATGATCTCTGATCACTAAGAATTTCAAACACCCTAACTTTCAGTGGAGATACTATGAAAGTACTCGTCGCAGTTAAGCGCGTTGTTGACTACAACGTGAAGGTGCGCGCCAAGGCGGACGGCTCTGACGTAGAGTTGAACAATGTCAAAATGGCGATAAACCCATTCTGTGAGATTGCAGTTGAGGAAGCGGTGCGCCTCAAAGAAGCAGGCACAGCGTCTGAAGTTGTTGTTGCGTCTATTGGCGACAAAAGTTGCCAAGAGCAGATTCGTACAGCCCTTGCTTTGGGAGCTGACCGCGGCATTCACGTCGAGGCTGAAGGTCGCCCGGAGCCGCTGGAAGTAGCGAAGCTCCTGAAGGGAGTGATTGGTTCGGAATCGCCTGATTTGATTATTCTGGGTAAGCAGTCTATCGACGGTGATAACAACCAAACGGGGCAAATGCTTGCCGCATTAACCGGTATGGGGCAGGGCACATTCGCATCCGAGGTCAACATTGGTGACGGAACGGTTCAGGTGACACGTGAAGTTGACGGTGGACTCCAGACGGTCGAGCTCAAGCTACCTGCTGTGGTAACCACAGACCTGCGTTTGAATGAGCCTCGTTACGCCTCTTTGCCGAATATCATGAAGGCGAAAAAGAAGCCCCTTGAAACCGTTTCACCAGCTGATTTAGGCGTTGATATTCAGTCGCACGTTACCCTGGTTGGTGTTAAGCCTCCTGCGGAACGATCAGCAGGTATTAAAGTCGAATCAGTTGAGCAACTTGTAGATAAGCTCAAGAACGAAGCGAAGGTGATCTCATGAAGACATTAATTGTTGCTGAACACGATAATCAATCGCTAAAAGCCGCAACGTTGAATGCGGTAGCAGCCGCACAGCAGCTGGGCGGCGATATCGACGTATTGGTTGTCGGCAGTGGCTGCCAGGCAGCGGCTGACGCTGCGGCATCCGTTTCAGGAGTAGCCTCGGTGCTTCTTGCAGACAACGCCGCTTATGAAAACCAGCTTGCGGAGAACGTGAGTTTGGCAGTCGCTGATGTTGCCGCCGGCTATGATGCGATATTGGCCCCTGCAACCGCCAACGGAAAGAATGTAATGCCTAGAGTCGCCGCCTTGTTGGACGTAGCGCAGATTTCCGATATTACAGCGGTTATCGATGCGGATACGTTCGAGCGGCCCATCTATGCAGGTAACGTTATTGCTACTGTGAAGAGCTCGGATGCCAAGAAGGTAATTACTGTAAGAACGACTGCTTTTGATGCAGTACCTGCTGAGGGCGGAAGTGCCTCGGTACAGGCGGTTGAGGGTGCTCACGATGCAGGTGTTTCCAGCTTCGTTGGCGAAGAGGTGGCGGTATCTGACCGACCTGAACTTACATCGGCATCTGTCGTTATCTCGGGCGGGCGCGGTATGCAGAACGGCGATAACTTCTCGATGCTCGAGGGTATTGCAGACAAGTTGAACGCTGCCATCGGCGCATCGCGAGCCGCCGTTGATGCTGGGTTCGTACCCAACGATTACCAGGTGGGTCAGACGGGTAAAATCGTAGCGCCCGACCTGTATATTGCGGTCGGCATCTCCGGTGCAATCCAACACCTCGCGGGCATGAAGGACAGTAAGGTCATCGTTGCCATCAACAAGGACGAGGATGCACCTATTTTCCAGGTCGCCGATTATGGATTGGTTGCAGATCTTTTTGCAGCATTACCTGAGCTTGAGGCAGCGCTCTAAGCCTGCCTCTCAACTTATTGTTTTCTGGGGGATTTATGGCTAAAAGTAGTCTAGACGATAGTACGGCAGATGCCGTCGTTGCGGTCGTAATTGTATCGGTGGCGGTACTGAGCGTTGTCGAGTGGCTTTCAGGGCTGCCTGCTTAAGGCAGCACAAGGTTTACCACGGTTAATACCGTGGCGACGAACACGACAGTAAACATCACGCCGGCCAGTATGAACCAGCCGGCGTGTCCTTCCTCAAAGTCCTGTATCCGGTTTTTCTGACTTTGCACGCCAAATGCGGCTGCTAGCGTGCTCTGCAGTACCCGTTTGAACTTGGATGACATAACCCCTCCCTGATTCTGAACTTCTATTTTTTTTAGCTGCAATGCAAGTGCAAGATTTTTTTTCGTGATATCTGATACTCTAGCGGGGTCAGATGGAGGAACACATGGTCACCATTACCGAGTCAGCACGCGTGTATTTGAAAGAGCTGTTGGATAAGCAGGCTGATGCCTTGGGTGTTCGGGTTTTTATCAATAATCCGGGCACACCACGCGCTGAAACCTGCATTGCCTACTGTCGAGAAGGCGACATGCAGGCGAGTGATGAGCAGCATGATTTCGAACACTTCAATGCATGGATAGAAAGCCGAAGTATTCCTTTCCTGGAAGACGCCGTGGTGGATTACGCAACGGACCGAATGGGGGGGCAGCTCACCATCAAGGCGCCCAACGCCAAAATGCCTCGCGTTGATGCGGATAGCCCGATTGAGGACCGCATAAACTACTTGCTATACAACGAAGTAAACCCCTCGCTAGCCGCACATGGCGGGGATGTATCCCTTGTCGAGGTGACTGACGATAACTTCGCCATTCTGCGCTTTGGTGGTGGCTGTCAGGGTTGTAGTGCGGTGAGTATCACCTTGAAGGATGGTGTCGAGAAAACCCTAACCGAGCAAATTCCCGAATTGGCCGGTGTTAGGGATATGACCGACCATACCGACCGCAGCAACGCCTACTATTAGGATTCCTGCCGGCTCCGCAAGGTGGATCGCAAGCCATTGGCTAGCTCCCTAAGGCTGTCCTCCGTCGTATTCCAATCCATGCAGGCGTCTGTGACCGACACGCCGTACTGAAGATCAGTCAAATCCGCTGGAATGTCCTGGCGGCCCGCGTGCAAGTGACTCTCGAGCATGAGCCCGACGATGGACTTATTCCCTTTCACTATTTGATTGCCGATATCGCGGGTAACTAGGGGTTGCACGTTGTGATCTTTACTGGAATTGGCGTGACTGCAGTCAACCATGATGTTGGAGGGAAGACCCGCTTGCGTAAGCGCTGCTTCACATTTCGCAATATTAACGCTGTCATAGTTAGGGCCGTTACTACCGCCACGAAGGACGACGTGTCCGTAGGGATTGCCTCGGGTCTCAAAGATGGAAACGACCCCCTCAGAGTTAATTCCAAGGAAACGGTGGGGATGTTGCACCGACTTAAGCGCATTGATGGCGACGTCAAGACTACCGTCCGTTCCGTTTTTAAACCCCACGGCTGACGACAGGCCACTCGCCATTTCCCGGTGAGTCTGCGACTCAGTGGTTCGTGCACCGATCGCCGACCAGCAGATTAAGTCCTGGAGATACTGGGGTGTGATGGGGTCGAGTGCCTCAGTAGCGGTTGGTAGCCCCATGGCAAGCAGGTCACGAAGCAGGCTTCGACCCAGCTTGAGCCCCGCCTCAATATCAAACGAGTCATCTAATGCCGGATCGTTGATCAGGCCTTTCCATCCAGTGGTCGTTCTCGGCTTCTCAAAATAAACACGCATGATGATATAGAGCGTGTCCTTAAGCTCGTCTGACAGGGCCTTCAGCCTTGTTGCGTAATCAATAGCTGCGTCGCGATCATGTATTGAGCAGGGGCCAACCACCACCATTAAGCGATGGTCGGTACGATCAAGAATGTTACTGATGATCTCGCGAGACTCACGGACAAAGGCGAATACTGACTCATCGACGGGCACAGATGAGCGAAGTGCCGCAGGGGCAGTGAGAGCCTGCTGTGACGCGACATTGACATTGTGAATGGTTGACTTAGTCATGAACTTCTATGGGCGCAAAAAAATGAGAGCGGAGCATACCCCGAACCGGTCAAGTAGTCATGAGGACGATCTATGGATTCGCAATTTAATCGCCTCCAGGCTTGCTGTATAACGTCTTCATGACTATTTCAGCTGTATCGCCCCTGCCAGACATCGCCAGCATTTCGAACGCGCTCGGCGATGGCATTACCGTGATTACAGCCACGCAGCGCTTGGCGCGCCATCTCATCAACGAGACTGCGCAATACCGCTCGCCAGTGTCACGTTTTCCTAATATTCTCTCGCTGGATGCCTGGGTTCGTCAGGTATGGCGACAAAACGCTGAGACGGCTGATACATCGACACGTTTACTCGTCGGTTCTGAAGTAGATGCCCTCTGGCGAGAGGTTATCTCCAAGTATGAGTCGCAGAATAGCGCCTTTAGTTTGCTGCAGCCCGAGGCCGCGGCTGCGCTTGCTGCACGATGTCGATCGGCACTCAAGGACTACTGCATTCCAGTGGCGTCTGAGCAGGTGCGTGAGGCTTTTAATTCGGAGTCTGACACGGCCTGTTTCCTGAAGTGGCTGGATCGCGTGGACATCCGCTTAAAACAGGAAGGCTGGGTTCTACCGGAAGACATCCCCGAGCTGATAGCCAAAGAGGCGGCTGAGAAGCTTCACGAAGTATGGTTTCTATCGGAAGAGGCGCCGGCGCCTTCCATTGAGAGGGCACTGTCAAGCCGGTTCTTGGTGACCCGCTGGTTTCATTCCGAAGCGATCGAAGGAGGGGTGTCCACGACCGCATTTTCAACCCACGAAGCGGAGATAGCGGCGGCGGCACACTGGGGCTTTCGTCAGCATGAGAGCGGTACTAATAGCGCTATTGTTCTGGCCGACTATCAGCGTGATAGACCACTGTTAGAGCATGAGCTGCGGGCGTTATTTGGTAGTTCTGATCAGGTTTTTACGAATCTTCCAGTCAACTTCAGTCGCGGCATTGAACTAGCCAAAGTGCCCATGTTTCGGGATGCACTATTGCTCCTTCGGCTTATGGTTCAGGGCTTGAGTCGTTCTGATGTTACGGCGCTACTTCGCTCACCGTTTTTTGGCTGGCCAGACAGTGACCAGAATGATAAGGGCGGTACGATCGCTTATCTATTCAATTCTAAACGGCGGGTATTTGAGCTTCGACATGTGCTGGAAGCCTTAGGGAAGGTCGCACCTAGCGGCGCTATGTACAGCGCCTTGTCCAAAGCACGAGTGGATCGACTGTCATCAGTGCGTTTGCCTGCCTCTGAGTGGAGAGAACAAGTTTTGTCCCTTCTGCAGACCGCGGGCTGGCCATCGGCCTCTGGGCTGGATTCTGTGGAATATCAGCAGTTAGAGCTGGTTGATGGTGTATTCGATGAGATCGAAGCCAACTCGCTCGATAGTGAGCCCTACACACTAGCGGTCTTTCTCACGCGCTTCAGGTCCGTTTTGTCGGAAAAGCTGTTTCAGCCAAAGACTGACGTGGGAATGTTGCAGGTAATGGCACTGGGCGATACCACGGGCTTGTCCTTTGATGCAGTCCGCTTGGTTGGCACCACCTCCGAATCCTTACCGGCCAATCCCGGCTCTTTGAGCTTCATTCCTTGGCAAATCTGTCGCGCTCACAAGATAAGTAAACTCACTGAGGAGGCGCATTACCTGCTCGCGTCGCGACTTATTGGGCAACTGAGTGTTTCAGGAAAGGTCTCGTGTACCTACCACCGAGTTGCTGACGGTACGCCAAAACTGCCCAGTCGACTCTGTTATGTCGATACCGAGGGAAAAACACCCGCGCAAACTGATAGTCAAGAAAGCACGGGTACACCACTGGAATGGATCGATGACCCTGCTGGATTAACTACCACGCTACCCAACCAGCAATCAGGGGGGGTATCGCTACTCGAGCAACAAGCGTCTTGCCCCTTAAAGGCACACCTAAGCCACAAACTGGGGATAAGACCCCTGGAAGATGAAGCCGACGGTCTTACACCTGGTGAGAGAGGTGGGGTGCTCCACGAAGCGCTAAAACACCTGTTCACCTCGCTGACCAGTAGCGATCAAATCAAGGCATTAAATGCAGTAGGGGGGGCAGAACGTATCGAAAAAGCAGCTGATGACGCTGTGCGAGGCTTAAAAGCATCGGTTCGTGAGCGGGTAGGGCTTGCTGCCTTGGATCTGGAGCGGCAGCGGTTACAAACCATTTTGGCTGCCTGGCTTGAGGTGGAGAAAAGCAGGGACACCGACTTCACCATAGAGTTAAAGGAAACGCCTCTCGAGTGGGGGTGTGAGGGACTCAGTTTGTCCTTGAAAGTCGATCGAGTAGACCTATTGAGCACGGGTCAGCGGATTGTCATCGATTACAAGTCGAGCGCAGCGCAGGCCGCAACGGATTGGTCCCAAAGCCCGGTAAAATCGCCCCAGCTACCCTGTTACAGCCAAGTCATCGCTAACGTGGAAACAATCGCTATTGGCCAGGTGTCGGTAACTGAGCCGGGCTATTTGACGCTGGGCGCGGACATTGGATTGCGCGATGCCGATAAGAAAAATAGGAAAGCGATGGATCGAGCCGGTATAACTGGGCTAGCTGACCTTAAAGAGCAATGGCTAACCGACCTCACGGCTTTAGTGCGGGCCTTTGTGGGTGGCAGTGTGACTCCTACACCGTCGCCTAGCAGCTGTCGGTATTGCCATTACACGGCCATTTGTCGCGCTCACGTGGCGTCTGATTGGGACGCTGGAGAGGACTCGACGGATGAGTGACTCAGACATTCGACACGAGGTCCTGGATACCAGAAGAAGCTTTTGTGTCACTGCTCCCGCTGGTTCAGGTAAGACAAGTCTGCTGGCACAACGGGTTCTCGCGTTGCTTGTTACGGTTGATCGACCAGAGCAGGTGCTGGCCATTACCTTTACCCGTAAAGCAGCGGCAGAGATGCGTGAACGCGTCATGGAGGCACTGCAATCAGCTGAGCACGGCTTTCAGCCAGAAAACGAACACGAGGCACGCACACACTCACTCGCAGGCGCGGTCTTAGCGCATGCAGGTACGTTGAACTGGAGCTTGACTGCTGAGAGTTTAAACGTACGTACGATCGATGGATTGGCGGCGCAGTTAAATCGTGTCATGCCCATATTGAGTGGGCTAGGGGGCGGTATCACGGTAACCGATGATGTTCTGCCGCTCTATCAGAAGGCCACCTCGGAACTGTATGAGCTCATCGGGGAAGGATCGAATCGAGGCGAAGCCTTGCGTCAATTACTGCTGAGTATGGATAACAACTGGCAGCGCTGCGCGGAACTACTGGTCGAGTTGCTCGGGCGTCGGGCCGATTGGTTGCCTGAACTGGGGCAGCACAACGACCCAAATGGCGCCAGCGGTCAACTTACAGCGACAGTCCACCAGGTCATCTGCGAGCGCCTGACAGCGCTTACACGGATGATTGACACGAATTGGCTGTCTGACCTAGAGAAACAGGCGAATGCGGCTATCACCCGACTGAGAACGTACGTCGAGAGTGGCCTCGTTGAGCCTCATAAGGTTGATATCCCGCCAGGGCCTATCCAATTGAGCACGGAAGCAGATCAGCTTGGCAGCTGGCAGTGGGTGATTCGATGGATTCTGACTGGAGAAGAAAAGCCCAGACAACGTCTCGACAAAAATAATGGCTTTCAGGCCAAGGTTGATCAAACAGCGAAAGATGAGGTGCTTGGGCTCCTGTCCGAGCTGGAACAACACACAGAATGGTTGGATTTATTAATTGAAATTACCTATTTGCCAAACACGCAAAGCGATGACCAAGAGTGGCAAGGGGTGCTTCACTTATCGCGTGTCTTGCCCACGCTTGCCGCTCAATTACTTACCGTCTTCCGCGCGAAAGGAGTGGTTGATCACACCCACATTGCTATGTCAGCTGACGCTGCGCTCGGAACTGATGACGAGCCTACGGATCTTGCGCTCAGGCTCGATTATCAGCTCAGCCACATTCTGGTAGACGAGTTTCAGGATACGTCCCAAGGACAGTTCCGCTTGATTGAGAAGCTTTGCCGAGGCTGGTCGGAGCACAACTATGCGAGTCCCAAGCATCCGCGCACGCTATTTATTGTAGGCGATGCGATGCAAAGTATTTACGGGTTCCGTTACGCAGATGTGGGCCTGTTTCTTAAAGCAAGGGAGGAGGGTATTGCGGGGGTAAAGCTCAATGATCGATCACTCTCACGCAACTTCCGCTCTCAAGCGGGCGTGATTGACTGGGTAAACCAGCAGTTCTCTTCAATTGTCCCTGAACATGGGGATCGCCGACTCGGTGTTGTTCCGATGACCTTAGCAGAAGCGGCGCGATCTGCCGGCCGTGGGCAGGCCGTTGAAATTCATAACTTTCCAGACCAACAGGACAGGGAGACTACCTTCGTATTTTCGAAGATTTGCGACCTCCTCAGTCAATCGTCTGACAGTACCATCGGTGTGCTTGCAAGAACCCGTTCCTCTCTGGAGCCAGTGTCAAGGATGCTTCGCGATCATGGGATCGATATCGTCGGCTCAGATCTCACCTCTTTTGCCCGCAGAGCCGCGGTGATGGATCTCGTGTCTCTAACACGCTTTCTAGCCAATCCAGCGGATACCGTTGCACTGATAGCTTTGTTGCGCAGTCCTATGGTGGGGATGACACTCAAGGACTTGGGCGTGTTGTCGCCCTTACTTGCGAGGCTGTCATTGGATGCCTTGATGGAGCACATATCAGAGGGTACCGCGGGTTTATCGACGGATGGTCAAAAACGGAGTTTGTTTGCCCTCATGGCGCTTCAGTGGGCGGAGGCAAAGCGCGATCGGCTAAACCTCGTTAACTGGGTTGAGGAGACCTGGAAACGATTGGGTGGAGACCGTATTTTGCCCAGAGAAGAGAGGCCCGATGTTCGCGCTTTCTTTCACCAACTTCGAGAGCAGGAAATCGAGGGTGCTGGACTCGATGCGGATCGTTTGACGACTTGGCTACAGACAAAACACGCGACGATCGAGTCTGCTTCGGCGCGGGTTGAGCTGATGACCTTGCATCGGAGCAAAGGGCTTGAATTCGATCATGTATTCATTGTCGGAGCAGGTAAATCAGGACGATCGAGTCAGAAGCCCCTGCTGAGGTGGAATCGGGATGACCGACATGGTCTGTTAATTGCAGCAAAGCCAGCGTCCGACGCTTCGGATACGCTTTACGAGTACCTAGGCTTTCTCAACAAGCGCAAGGAGGCCCAGGAGCTCATCCGTCTTTACTACGTGGGCATTACTCGAGCGAGAGAGAGTTGCAGGCTGACAGCTACGTTGTCTTCCGAGTCACAATGGCCACCCAAAAACACCGGTAGTTTTTGGTCAAACTTTTGCTCTATCGCTCCTCACGTTCAGTTTCATCAAACGGATGAGAGTGTGGATGACATTGAGGAAGTTCAGACGAATCGTCATCTCTTGCGCGTTGTCGAAACGCCGGACACATTGACGAGCGAGAAAATCGACCTTCCTGCTGCATCAGCCCTCAGATCTGGAAATCTAAGTAGTCGACGCTACGGAACCGCGTTACATCGAGGCCTCGAGTTACTGGCGAATCAAGGTCAGCTGCCCACTGAATGCCCCGAGTTCGTCAGCCGAGCACTTAGATTTCAATTAACCGAGCTTTCAAGCCCCAGTAACGATATCACCGACGAGCTTTCCTCGTTGGTTTCTGATGTGAACCGTGTGCTTCAAGACGACGCGGGGCGCTGGATGTTATCTGCCTATCATCAGGATGCACAGGCAGAACTGGCGCTCTTTGTGGCAGAGGATCAGAGGCAGATTGTGGTTGATCGTACCTTCATCGATAAGCAAACAGGTATCCGCTGGATAATCGATTACAAGACAAGCCGACCGGCCGACGGCGCATCACTTGCTGACTTCTTTAGTGAAGAGGCTGCTCGATATCGTGATCAACTCATAACCTATCGATCTGCGATGCAGCGCTATGATCAATCTCATCACCCGGATGTAGTTGAAACCCGCATGGCGCTCTATTTCTCAGCGCTGGCCGTGCTGCACGAGCTTCCCGCTTAGGATCGAGCAAGCCCCTAAAACTTACGGCCAGCGGTTTGTTAGCCTAAAATCTTAAAAAACCACGCAGGTTTCTGCCCAAACGCTAGCCCTCGTCTTTCCAGCCTCTCACCGCACCAAAGACTTCAGCTGGAGCATCACCGGCGTGGCGTCCTTCCTCTTTGAGTTGCTCGATGATGGCGGGGGAGTGCCAGCGGAGGAAGGGATTAATGCGCAGCTCTTGACCAATGGTCGATGGCACTGTGGGTAAATCGTCGTCACGGCGCTGCTCGCAGACCTCAATATGAGCCAGTAAATCGGCGTTCATCGGTTCAACTTTGCGAGCAAAGCTGAGATTGGCCAGTGTGTATTCGTGTGTACAAAAAACTTTGGTCGCGCCGGGTAGATCGCTCAATTTCGCCAGCGATTGCTGCATCATGGGAAAGGTGCCTTCAAACACCCGACCGCAGCCGCCCACGAAAAGGGTATCACCGCAGAATAACGTCTCATCCTTCGCGCTGTAGTAGGCGATATGATCTAACGTGTGCCCGGGTACTTCCATGACCTGAAAGTCATACCCAAGAACCGTAACCTGGGTCCCTTCAATCATGGTCTCGTCAATGGCAACTATTTTCGGGTTGTTGGGGCCGATAACCCGGCACCCGGTAGCGCTTTTCAGCGCGGCGACCCCGCCCGTGTGATCAAAGTGATGATGCGTGATGATAATCGTGTCGAGTGTCAGTCTTTGCTCCTCCAGAGCCTTAAGCACCGGCGCCGGATCGCCCGGGTCAACGACTGCGGCTCTGCCTTCATGGACGATCATCCAGATGTAATTGTCGGAAAACGCAGAAATGGGGATGATATTCATAGGATTTCTCGCTACGTAAGCTATTTGCAGTCAACTCGGGAAACGATACCCTTGACGCATGGGAAATCAAGCCAACAAAAAGCACCACCTCACAACTCGAGACCATTTGCATGAGTGGTACACGTCGGCGCCTGTGGGGCGCCGGTTGCGACAGCAAGTTGTTGACGAGCTAGACAGTCAGCTAGAGCGCTTATTTGGCTATCACACGCTATTTCTGGGCGTGCCGCCGGATCTCTCGATAAAGGATGTCGCGCACTCACAGAACAAACTAGTGGCCTCTAGCGATGGCGCTATCGTTGAAGGGGCGCAAAGTGTTGTTTGCACCGACGAGTGGCTGCCCTTTGGCACCGAGACGATTGATACAGTCGTGGTGTTTCACAGTCTCGAGGTGGCAGGTGAGCCCCATCAGGTGCTGAGAGAAATCCATCGCATACTCGTTCCCAACGGCAATGTGATTATTGTAGGGTTCAATCCGGAGAGTTTCTTTGGCCTCGGTTGGTTAATGACGCGATTCATTTCCCCGAGGAAGTGGCGCGACCTTCATTTAGAGCGCATCCCCAAATTGATGGACTGGCTGTCACTGCTTAACTTTCAGGTGGACAAGCCCAAGCACAAACTCGTTTTACGGCCAATCGGCAAAGGTTCGCTCTTTCGCTGGATGGCACGGGTTGATGATTGGCTGATTGACCATCGTGTACCTATGGGCGGTGCTTTCGTCATGCATGCGAAGAAACAAGTAGGCGCAGGCATCAAAGGACTTCAGCGCCGACGGGTCAGACCACGCCTGGTTCCTATTCCTGTGTCGAGGCCGGCTGTCGGCGCCGAGACGCATCAGCGCTCTGGAAACAACCCATTGAATGAAAACAGTTGAGGTCTTCACTGACGGCGGCTGCCGTGGCAACCCGGGCCCTGGCGGATGGGGGGCTGTGCTCCGGTTTGGTGGCCACGAACGGGAGCTTCGTGGCTCTGAAGAGAACACGACCAACAACCGAATGGAGTTGCTCGCCGCGATCAGTGCCCTCGAGGCAATGACTGAACCGTGTGCGGTTGTCCTCACGACCGACTCTACCTATGTAAAAGACGGTATCACCCGCTGGATTCGCAACTGGAAAGCCAATGGCTGGAAGACGGCCGCCAAAAAGCCGGTTAAAAATAAAGATCTATGGGAAAGACTAGACACTGAGTGTCTAAGGCATAAGGTTGATTGGCACTGGGTGAAAGGACATGCGGGGCACCCTGAAAATGAGCGGGCCGACGGGTTGGCGAACTTAGCGATGGACGAATTAGGAGCTAGCTAGCATGCGTCAGGTCGTACTGGATACGGAAACAACGGGACTTGAAGTAAGCCAAGGCCATAGGATCATTGAAATTGGCTGCGTTGAGATCGTTGACCGGAAGCTTACCGGTCGCCATTACCACCAGTACATCAAGCCGGAGCGTGCCATTGATCAAGGCGCGCTGGAAGTTCACGGTATTACTGAAGAATTCTTGGCCGATAAGCCCGTCTTTTCGCGCGTTGCGGATGAATTTATGAACTTCATCCGAGGCGCCGAGCTAATCATCCACAACGCGCCCTTCGATGTCGGCTTTATCAATGCTGAACTGAAGCTACTGGATGCGGACGCTCGCCTTGTTGCATCTGAGTGCAAGATTACCGATAGCCTACAATTGGCCAGGGCAAAACATCCGGGACA
>Ga0181553_10001634_pt1 | contig 19921 bp, 14 predicted proteins | sample 011ome_17_FD_133753 | JGI IMG/M metagenome (GOLD analysis project Ga0181553, IMG submission 133753) | Coastal salt marsh microbial communities from the Groves Creek Marsh, Skidaway Island, Georgia - 011502XT metaG (megahit assembly) | ecosystem: Environmental > Aquatic > Marine > Intertidal...
CTCTTCATGCCTGCCTATTCGTGGGGCAAAAGGGGAAACCGTTCCATCCTGCTCTTTTCAAAGGATGGAGGTCGCCACTGGGAACTGCGATCCACCGTCACCACTGCGGTGGCCATGATCCAGGCTGGGGCCACCGTCACCACGCCCTGGCTCGAGACGATCGTCTCGCCGACTTCCGATGGCTCCTGGCTCGCTGTGATCCGGACGGGCAGCAACGAAAGATCCGTCCTGATGGCAACTCGCTCGACTGACCAGGGACACACCTGGTCGCCAGTGGAAAAAGTGTTGGCAGGCCGAGAGAAGAAACCGGTGGTCGGAAAACTGCCGGGACTCATTCTTATGCCCAACGGAACTATCGTGCTAATTACGGCCCATACGAAACTCGGTTGTTTTCTCTACCTTTCTGCAGATGGAACTGGCCGGGAGTGGAGCAAAGGACATGTCGTTACCACGAGTACGGGCGGAAATACGAGTATGGTTGGGCTTGATGAGAACCGTCTTCTCGTATTCACTCCCGCCAACGGTCGAATCAATTGCTGGCGAGTCACCCTGGATCGCCCCGCCCAGTAGAGGAGGCACGATTCGGCCGCTGCCAATCACAACTGGGGTATGGTCCCCCTCATGGTCAAGCCCCATTGGCCCCGCAATTGGAGAATTCGGATTTGAAGGATACCTTTTCCGGCAGGGGTAGTGCGAATCGCGCTGCTTTGCAAGAGGTTGAATGCCAGGCCGCTTCAATCGTATAAGCAAAGTAAGGAGGCGACACTTTTGTCGCCCCCCGCCTCAGTTCTTCGGCTGGGGTTTCTTGATTTCTCTTTCGACGATTCCGTCGATTCGGCCGTTGAGGATTTCGACGTTGAGCCCAGCGCCGCCGCAGGTGCCAATAATCGCTACTGGTTGCCCCACGGTAAGGAGAGTTCGGCGGTCATTTCGGCTGATCAACCGCCCCTGGGAGGGAAGGACATCGACGAAAAGATCAGCCCCGGTATGAACAAGGCATCGAACCTCGACATCCTGGCCCTCTGCCCGGAGAAAAATCTCGATCGACTTAGTTCCCACTTTAAAGCCGGCGATAAGCCCAACGACCTTGAGATATTTATCGCGGTAGCGTTCATCGGCGTCTGCGGAGTCTGCTGCGTAGCGAGTGACGAGGTCAGTGGCGCTGATTTCGATGGGCTTGAGCAGTGCGGCGAGATTGTCATCCTTGACCCTCACTCCAACAGCCTTTCGCAGTTCTTCGTTCTCCCTTTTCAGAGCGTAAATATCGCTGCGGAGAATTTCCACTTCGCTGCGAAGTTCCTCCACGGTTTTTGCGGTTTCGACGTAAGATTCCTTCAGTTCGCTGATCTGCGTTGGCAGATTGGCGACCGAATCAGGCACTTTCATTTCCTTCACCTTATTGAAGAGATCTCCAAGAGACTTGGTCGGAGCTTCCTTCTCTTCCTGTGCAGCAATCGTCCCAATCAGTGCGAACAGGAAAAGGGCAAGCAGTGCGGTTCGGTTAAGACTCATCTCGTTATGTTGTCGCAGGAAAACCCCTGCTGCCAACCCGATTTTCTTCCGAAATCACGCCCTGCGCCGGTGCCGCAATGGACAACATCACTCCGCGACAATCGTAAACAGGTCCGCGTTCTCAAGGAAGATCTCGCGTTCACTCTGGTTCCGGTTCCGGCTCTACAGTTCTATCACAATCCTGCAATATTTGCGGAGTCGCTCTTTGGAGGGCAGCTGGGTCGGTTAGGATAGTGCACTGGTGAGGCAATTTTCTTTCCTTTGAGAAATCGCGGTCCGAGTCGAACATCATATCCATCTTCCCGATATGAAATTCCTGATCATCTTTACGACAGTTGCTTTGGGGACGACGATTGCTTTCAGCGCCGACGACGAGCGTTTGTCTGTGATCCGTCTGGGCAAAATCGAAGCGGCAACGGCGGTGACGAAACGGTGGGAGACGAGAGAGAATCATATCGTCTCGATGGGGACTCACTACCTGTTTGCCAATTGCGGAATTGGACCCGGCGATTTCGTGGTTAGGATCCGGTTGAGCCTCGATGAGCTCAACGGTTCGGCCGCCGCATTTGTTCTCGGCAACAACAAGTTTGGATTCGAGGGCTCCCATCGGCGGATGTTCGTGCAGGGACCGGAGTTCGCCGACGGACTGACCATTGGTGAGCCTAAGGATTTCATTTCACCGGGCAAGCCTTTCGAGCTGCGAGTCGATCGCTCCGGCAAAATATTGACCTTTCACATCGACGATCAAAAGGTCTGGGAGACTGAGTTCGACGTCAGGGAAATCAAGTCGGTCGGCTTGCGACCGTGGCGCGCTATGATGCGGATTTACGATTTTTCGATCGAAGGAAACTTGATCGATGCGGAGCTGCCCGAGTTGACTGCCGTTTCCAATCCAATCAAATGGACAGAGTCAGCAGCCGAAAGGAAGCGGATTCAAGCGACCGCCGGGACGGATCAATTCGAACAGGAGTTGCTGGCGACGACGCAGGAGCAAGTGGATCTGATGAAGGCTGCGAAAGAGGGCGGCTTGATGGAACTGGCGCCGGTTCATCTGCCCACAGATCCGATGGGCGACAACGACCACTTTGGCTGGCCGGTAGCTACTTCCGTCGGCGATACCTTGATTATCGTGCATCGCTCTATGCCGGGACACAACCCGAGGGTGTCGGGTTCATCCGACGAGCAAACGACCTATGCCACGATTCTTCGTTCGATCGATGGCGGCCGGACCTGGTCCGAGCCATACGACATTCGAGAGTGCATGACCGAGGAAGATCGTAATCGCGGCGGATCGGTTCCGCTGTGTCATCGATTCAAATTTGATCCGGAAAACCGCAGTCCACTTGGCTACAAACTTCATCTCAACGCCATCGGCGCGACCCGTGATGGTGCCGTTGTTCTGGTGAGCGACCATGGCGTTTTTCGGTCTGAGGATCGGGGTAAGACCTGGCGGCATCTGCGTCTGGCTTTCCGCGAGGATAGGCATGAGGGACCGTTTGTCTATGTGGGTCCGCGCATCATCGATGATCCCGAACACGGTCTGCTCCTGTTTGCGCATCACACGATCTATCGATTCCGGCGTCCGGTCGACATTGCGCGCGAATTGGCCGTCTACCGCTCGCGCGACGGCGGTGAAAGCTGGCAGAGGACTACGCAACAGCTGCCGGACTGGTGCAAGCCGGCGGAGCCCGATGTAATTTCCCACGACGGCCGGTTCGTTGCAATCGTCCGCAATCAGGCTCCGGCCAATATCATGGCCCAAATGCGATTCCAATTCGGTGATGCGGAGATCGAAGAAGTCGCCAACACGCCGATGAAAACCAAGGTGTCGGTCGACACGTCGGCGATCTGCTTCAACCCACTCACCCTGCGCTATGAGGTCGTGCAATCGAAACGCGAAGACATGTCGATCCATCTCTGGAGCCTGGCGCCGGAGGATTGGAGCACTGCGAACTGGCGCTACGAAGGACTACTCTTCAAACGTGCGGCTGGCTTTTACAACCTAGCCGATGGATTTCACACGGGTGGGGCGGTCGTGGACGAGAAACGTGGCGTGCAACACATCTTCTTTTACAGCGGTCATCCCGGAGGTCCGGCCGGCGTGTTCCGACTGACCCGAACACTCGATACGCCGAAACTAGTGGCCTTCCTAGAGGCGGGTGGATACCGCTGAGCTGACCTCGCGACAGTCATCGCGATTTGGTATAGTCGCTGCTCTAAACCATGACTACGCGCGTGGTTTTTCCAAAAAAATGCCTGCTCTATATTAGACGATTTTACTCTCTTGCGTGCCTGCCGAATTTTTATGAAACGAACCCTCCAACTTCTGCCCTTTTTTCTTCTGATCCCGCTATCGTTCACTATTTGCGCGGCATCCACGGACCAGCCGAACATCCTCTTTTTCCTTGTCGATGACATGGGCACGCAGGACACCTCGGTTTCGTTTCTTAACGATCAAGACGGCCAGCCTGTTGTATCCGAACTCAACAGGATTTATCGAACTCCCAATATGGAGAAGTTCGCGGAAAACGCGCGGCTTTTTACGCAGGCCCATGCCTACTCCGTATGTTCCCCAACGCGAATCAGCCTGGTCACCGGACTCAACGCTCCGCGCCACAAGGTAACCCAATGGACTCATCCTAAGACCTGGAAAACAGAGCCGGGAGCCATCAAGACCAAAACCCTGAGAAGTCCGGAATGGGAAGTGAGAGGCTTGCCGGAGAATATCCCCACTCTTCCCGCCCTTCTCAAACAATCTGGCTATGCGACGTTGTTTGCCGGCAAAGCTCATTTTGGTCCGGACGACACACCGAATGGAGATCCCAGGAACCTTGGTTTCGACGTCAATATCGCTGGCTTTGGCGGAGGCGGCCCGGGAAGCTACTGGGGAAAATACAATTACTCCGCCAATCATCGCACCAACGCCCACGTCTGGGATGTTCCCGGTCTTGAGAAATACCACGGAACCGACACCTTCCTGACCGAGGCCATCACCATCGAAATGAACCAAGCCATCGAAGATGTAGTCAACCAGGACAAGCCCTTCTTTGCATACATGAGTCACTACGCCGTCCACGCTCCGTTTCAATATCCGGACGCTCGTTTCTTGGAAAACTATCCGCAACTAACAGGCTATCCACTTGCTTTCGCCACGCTGGTCGAGGGCATGGACAAATCTCTCGGAGACATGATTAAAAATCTGCACAATCTGGGCGTTGCCGAAGAAACCTTGGTGATTTTCTATTCCGACAACGGCAGTGCCAATCCGCTGGGAAGCAAACCGCTTCGCGGGAAAAAAGGAACTCGCTACGAAGGAGGCACCCGGGTTCCCCTGATGGTGGCATGGGCCAAACCCAATCCGGATCATCGATTCCAGAAGCGTTTCCCGATCAAGGTGAATACCCGGGAGAGCTCTCTGGTTACCTGTACCGATATCATGCCGACTATCCTGCGCATTGCCGGCGTGGAACATCCGTCTCCGTCGAGTCTCGACGGATTTGATATTTCACCATACTTCTCTGGGGAAGACGCCCGCCGCCCCCAGGAGTTTCTGGTTCACTTTCCCCACGCACACACCAATAATCTCTTCAGCACTTTCATAAAGGATGGCTGGAAGGTGATCTACAACTATGCTTCGGAAGACTGGGAGCTCTACGAACTGAGCAATGATCCTTACGAGTCACGGAACTTGGCGAAGGAATTTCCCGATCGATTGCAGTCGATGGCCCAACTCATGATCGACAAGTTGGAAGAGAACGAAGCTTCCTATCCTGTCTCGGTCGAAACAGGAAATCCTGTGAAACCGACCTGGTAATCATCACCAATGTTGTTGGAGGGAAAGTGCTTGCATACAAATCCAGCAGTTATCTGGATTAAGGCGAATTAGGGATTTTGAATTTCTTCGCAAAATGCCAGAGTTCCGGTTCCACGAACTTCGGCGGACCGCGCAGCTTTGAAAAATTCGAACATCCACCTTAATGCTTTCATGAAAACATTCTTATTCCCTGTTTCTCGGCGGGCGGTGGCAATCGCTGTCATTATCCTACTGATGGCTGGTCCGGCGACCACTGCGGATACCGTCAAAGTCTTTCTCCTGGCCGGCCAATCTAACATGGAGGGGAAGGCCAAGAACGAGCTGATCACTCACCAAGCGACCGATGCCAAAACGAAGCACCATTTCGAACACCTCCGTGATGGCAACGACTGGAGAGAGCGCGACGATGATTTCATCAAGTTCCTCAATCGACACGGAGGACTGACCATCGGGTATGGGTCCCCTGGGAAAACCGGCCCCGAGCTGGAGTTTGGCCACATGATGGGTGAGTACTTCGAGGAGCCCGTCTTGTTGATCAAGGCGGCCTGGGGCGGTCATTCGCTTTATCAGAAATTCCGCCCGCCATCTGCGGGAATGCCGTCCGATGAAGTGCTCAAGGCCGAGCTGGAAAAGGCGCAGGAGCGTGTCAGAAAAGCCAGCGAGAAAAAGAAAAAAGACGATCCACTTCCGACGATGGAGGACATCAAAGCACCCTATGGATCTTCCTACGCCAACATGTTCAAGGAAGTCGAGGACACCTTCGCCAACTACGAAACACTGTTCCCGTCGCTCGAGGGCAAAAAGCTGGAGATGGCCGGGTTCGTCTGGTTTCAGGGATTCAATGACATGTTTGGCGATGAGGCGCCGACGGAATATGCAGCCAACATGAAGCAATTCATCAATGACGTCCGCAAAGACTTGAAGAAGCCGGATCTGCCCTTCGTGATCGCCGCGATCGGGAACAACGGATCAAAACCGGCCCAAGGCGGCATGCTGGCCGTTTCGAGTGCCCAGATGTCGATGAATCAAGTCCCGGAATTTTCCGGAAACGTTAAAGCCTTCCGGACCGATGTGCTGGTCGATAAGGCCGCTGAGGAACTCTTTCCCACCTGGAAAGAAAATTTCGAACAGTGGAAACTGGTCGGCTCCGATCGGCCCTATCACTACCTTGGTAGTGCGATCTGGTATACCCGGATCGGCCACGGAATGGGCGAGGCGATGCTCGAATTGTTGAAATGATCCCTCCCTCAGGGCAGTCGGAATTACTAATACTGCTAGATGGCATGGGTTGTCAGGCGCGGGTGAAATCCGCCTGACGAATTGATAAGAGATTGCTTTTTCTAGGGTTAAAGTTAAGCGTCACCGGGCCGCCGAGCCGTCAAAAATCCTTGAAAGAGCAAACTCCCATTAGTTCAGTCAATCAGGGTGGATAAAAGAAGCAATACGGTTTTGACAACTGGGAGCACAGCTCTCGCAGGATTGCACGTCGCTGTGTTCCTTTTCGGGCTATCGGGTTTGTTCGGCAAATTTCTCGATTTGCCTTCGGTGATCATTGTTCTGGGGAGAACCTTTTTCGGTGCTCTGGCTCTTTTCATTTTTCTTCGCGCGCGCGGGACGGCGCTGCAGCTTTCGAAGAAACGGGACGCATGGGGGATGGTTTGCCTAGGAGGGCTGCTGGCCTTTCACTGGTATTCGTTTTTCTATTCCATTCAGATTTCTACCGTAGCGATTGGACTGCTGACCTATTCAAGCTTTCCCCTGTTTACTACTCTGCTTGAGCCGTGGTTGCTGAAGCGCGCTCGGCGGCGGCAGGAGGTAGTTCTCGGCATGGTCGTCACCTTGGGGCTCATCCTTGTCGTTCCCAGTTACGATCCGGGAAGTCACCTTTTTCAGGGCGCGATTTGGGGTGTTATTTCAGGCGCGAGTTTTGCTCTCCTGCAAGTCTATAACAAAAGTTACGTGACCAGATACTCAGGCCTGGTAATTGCCTACTATCAGAATCTCTGGGCCTGCCTTGTGATCCTTCCTTTCAGTGGGATATGGATGACCGAGTTGAGTTTAACGGAAATCGGAATTCTCGCCCTGCTCGGTGTGGGATGCACTGGGTTCGCGCATGCCCTCTACATTAACAGTATGAAGCTGGTGTCGGCCCAGTTTGCCAGTGTCATCGCGGCGTTGGAGCCGGTCTATGGAATCGCCTTTGCTCTAATTTTGTTTGGCGAATCTCCCGGTCTTAAAACTCTCATCGGAGGAGCGATCATTCTTGGTGCAACCATTGTTGCGAGCCGTCAACGGAACCCTGACGCAGAGTAAGTGGGTGTGAGTGTGCTGCTTTTCACTCAATGTTCGATCAGAAAAAGAGCCAGGTTGGTGCACCCGCTTCTGCGTAGCTGGCTTGCCATTTTCAGCCGACTGCTCGCAGCCAGCTCAGTGAAAGGGCTTGAACATAGAGGTCTGTTCATCCACGCTTTATCCCGCCGGTTGCAATGGCGAATTATCAGCCGAGCCCAGAGACGAAACTTCGATAATCAAACTTATGAGCAACGTAAGAGGATTTGGTGCCGCGGGCAACGCCAAGCCATCGGTAAAACCCGCTCCCATGAGCGGCCTACGCGTCTCAATAGAATCCTATGAAAAGCAATCGACGACGATTTCTGGCGACAACGGGCTGTGGCATCCCGGGAGCATGCTTGCTTAGTTCCCGGCCTGCATCAGCCCTCGGGAAAACTAAAGAGGGAGCTAGGTTTCTTCTTTCCGAGCAGGGGTGCGGTCGTGCGACGGGTTACGCCGAGGCGAACAAGATCGTAACGTTTGGCGACCACACGCATGTCGCGTGGTTGGATTCGCCAGCGGAGGGGTTTCGGGTTCGGGTCCGAACCTTGAATCGAACGACCGGGGAATGGTCTCCGACTTCTACGATCGGCGAGGGCTACGACAATCATGGCGGACCGGCGCTAACGGTCGACCGTGAGGGCTATTTGCACATTGTCTATTTTCCGCATCACCACGCGTTTCGGTATCGCCGATCGAAGCGACCCAACGATGCGTCGGAATGGGAGGAAGAAATTCAGTTCGGAGAAAAGCTCACCTATCCCACGCTCGTCTGCGGACCAGACAATTCCCTCTATTTTACCGCCCGTCGCAGTTTCAAGGAGAAGCCATGGGAGGTCGAATTCTGGTCGAAAAAGCCGGGCCAGGATTGGACGTGCAACGGCGCCATCCTTCGGTCACGTCACAAGGGTTACGCTCATTTTCAGGAATCGCTGGCCTGGGGTCCGGATCACAAGACGCTTTACCTCTGTTGCCGCTTTCATGAGAATTCGGACAAGAACGCCTATGGTCGGCTGCAGACGGTTGGCTATATGAGGAGCGAGGATTTTGGAAAGACCTGGCGGCGCAGCGATGGGGAGAAGGTGGAGACTCCTGCGTCGGTCAATGAAATCGAGATCCTTGCCCAGGGCGGGGTGGACCGCGAAATCGGACTCCGGGCAGGATGTCTGGCTGTTGATCCGAAGACCGGGATGCCGCACCTGATCTACAGCATCAAGGAGAATGGCAGGGGCCGCGTTATTATGGCTGTTTCAGATGGCAAGGGCGGCTGGACGCGTTCCGATCTTTCGCCCCAGCTTCCTGCTGATCTGCGTGGCAGAGACCTGATCATGCCGGGCGGTTTGAGTTTCAGCGATTCTGGCCAGCTGCATGGGGCTGCACAGATTCAGAAGGCGAAGGAAGGTGAATCTACCTGGGGAAATCCGAGCAACGAATCGTTGCGATTTGTCCGGGACAGGGATGGTGACATGTGGAAGATCAGCTTTGCGAGCGAGCCGAATTCCGATCGATCGCAGTGGTTGCCAAATATCGAGCGAGCTACTGGTTTTAACCAGATTCCCGATCGACCTGCCATCATTTACACATCAGGCGGACCGGGCGAAAAGAACACAGACTTGCTGAGCAATCGAGTCTACTGGGCTGGGTGAGGTGTTGTCTCAATATCTGGTTCTCGTGTAAAAAAGGGACTTTTTTTGAGAGCCTCAGGCAAGGACTTCCCGGATCACGTGGCGCTCTTCGGTCACTCCAGTCAGCCTCTGATCGAGTCCCTGATGGTAAAATGTTAGTCTCTTGTGGTCGAGCCCCATAAGATTGAGGATCGTGGCATGGACATCGGAGATGTGATGAGGGTCCTCTACCGCCTTGAACCCAACCTCGTCAGTGGCCCCGATAGCCTGTCCGCCTTTCACTCCAGCTCCGGCAAGCCACATGCTGTAGCCTTGCCAGTTGTGGTCGCGCCCGAATTTGCCAACTCCTTCACTAGTTGGGGTGCGCCCGAATTCTCCTCCCCAGATCAGTAATGTCTCGTCCCACAATCCACTTCGTTTCAAATCGGTCATAAGGGCACCTATTGCCTGGTCTGTTTCTCCGGCATGGAGCTTGTGGTTCGTGATGCAATTGGTGTGCCCGTCCCAGGTCTCTTCGATGTGGCCACCACCTGAGTAGAGTTGAATGAAGCGGACCCCCCGCTCAAGGAGTTGCTTAGTAATGAGGCATTTTCTGCCGAAGTCCGCGGTGAGGGGATTGTCCATCCCATACATCGTCTTGGTCTTGGCGTCGATACGATCTAGATCCACAACCTCTGTTGCCTCGGACTGCATTCGGTAGGCGAGTTCGTAGGACTCGATTCGGGCCGCCAATTCATCCATCTCGGGGCGGGAGGCGAGATGTTTTGCATTCAGGTCTTTCAGCAAATCGAGTCCCCTGCGTTGGGTCTGGTCACTGGTGCCCTCGGGAGTGGCCAGATCGAGAAGGGGACTTCCCTTGCTCCGAAAAAGGGTTCCCTGATGAGACGCCGGCATGAATCCCGAAGACCAGTTGGAGGCGGAGCCGATGGGGCCGCCCCTGGGATCCGTCATCACAACAAAGCCGGGCAGATTTCGATTCGCGCTTCCGAGACCGTAGTTTACCCACGAGCCGAGGGCTGGTTTGCCGATCGATATCGCACCAGTATTCATCTGCAGGCATCCCGAGGCATGGGCTGCCGTGTCGGAATGGAGAGATCGGATCACGCATATGTCATCGGCATGCTTTGCGGTGTGTGGAAAAAGCTCACTGATGGGAAGGCCGCTTTTGCCGTGATTTTTAAAAGCAAAAGGCGATTTCATGAGGTGCCCAATGGGTCGACCGTTGGATCCCACCACGGCATCGCCGCCGTAGGGCATACCATCAAGTCGGTCAAGCTCTGGCTTGGGATCGAAAGTATCAACCTGGGACGGCCCCCCGTTCATAAACAGGAATACTGCCCGGCTTGCCTTGGGAGCAAAGTGCGGCGACCCCGCTCCCGATTCTGCGTGGAGTAGATCGGCAAGGGCGAGGCCGGCAAATCCTCCGCCGAGGTTCCCGAGAAATTCCCTTCGCGTCCGGTTGCAGGGGGTGAGGTTGGGGCAGAATCGACTCATGGCATTACCCGGAATAAACAAACTCGTTCAAGTTAAGAATGACCCGGCACAATTCCTCGAGTGATTCGGTATCGAGGAATCTACTGATTGATTCCAACTCTTCACTCGTAGCTTCTCGGCATAGAGTAAGGCGGTAGACGAGGCGAATCTGATCTAGCTGATTCTGCCCCGCTTCGCGCCTGAGCCGAGCGGCAAGATGACGAGCCTGACGATTGGAGAATTCGCTGTTGAACAGATTGAGCGCCTGAGTCGGCACAGTGGTGACTCTTCTTCCCGGAGAAGGTTGGGTCGTATCACAGGCATCCAGGATTTCCAGCATGGGAAGCATCAGGCTGCGTTTTACAAAAGCGTATATCGTTCGGCGGCTGGCTGATTTCTCGTCGAGGGGTTTCCAGATTGCTTCTGGATCACTGTGACCTTCCAAAGCCTCGGGTGGGATGGAAGGGTAGGTGTGAGATCCGTGCATTTCTCGGTTCAACTTTCCGCTCACGGCGAGGATGGAATCCCGAATCGCTTCGACCTCAAGGCGTCGATAATTCTGACGCCAGAGAAGTCGATTTTCTGAATCCGATTGCAGGTAGGCAGGATTTTCTAGATGGCTGGCCATCTGCCAGGTGCTGCTCTGCAAAATCAGCCGGTGAAGTTTCTTGAGTGACCAATTCGCGTCATGAACAAACCAGTGAGCCAGCCAATCGAGCAGTTCCGGATGAGTCGGGGGCTCTCCCATCAATCCAAAATCGGTTGGAGTTCGAACGAGGCCGGTGCCAAAATGATGCATCCAGACTCGGTTCACGATCACCCGCGCAGTGAGGGGATTCTCCGGCGAGGCGATCCAGTCAGCGAGGCCGAGGCGTCTCTGGGAGGTGTGGTCAGACGGAGCGGGGAATTGGTGGGAACTGAGTATCTCAGGAATGGCTGGATCGACCATCTCTCCATGCCTCCCCGGTGTGCCTCGGATGAGGATATGGGTCTCGGGCGGGTCATTGGATTTTTCCTGCCAGGTGTAAGCCATGGGCAGGTCGGGACGTTTCTGACGAAGCTGATCGATCTCGTTCTGTGGCATCGCGGCGGCCAGTTCCTCATCCAGTTCTTTGCGATTTTCCTTCGCGATGGTTTTTTGCTCTTTCGTTTTCGATTCGAGAAAAGCTTTCACTACTTCCGGGGAGAGCTTGCTTTTTCCCGATTGAAGATACCGCAATTCGAATTCCTTTTTGAGGCGGGCGATGGCCTCATCTCTCACCTCAAGAGCGGCGACCTCCTTCCGAGTTCCGGCGGGGATGGCGAGTTCCTTTCTTCCGGCTCGCGGACGCTCGAGCGGATTAAACACTGCGACCATGGAGTAGTAATCTTTCTGAAGGAGTGGCTCGAACTTGTGATCATGACAGCGAGCACAAGCGAGGGTCAGACCCAGCATGGCTTGACTCGTGGTGTTGAGAATATCGTCGAGTTGGTCGTAGCGATCCGTGGCGGGATCCGCCGGTTCGTCATCCCAGTGTCCGAGTCGGAGAAAACCGGTGGCGATCACGGTTTCCGAATTGCGAGCCGGTATTTCATCTCCGGCGAGCTGTTCGGTAATAAATTGGTCATATGGCTTGTCGCGATTCAGGGAATTAATGACGTAGTCCCGGTATCGCCAGACGAATGGCTTGGTTGCATCCCGTTCATAACCGTTGGTATCCGCGTAGCGAACCGCGTCCAGCCAATGGCGGGCCCACCGCTCGCCGTATCCGTCACGAGCGAGTAGATCATCGATCACCCGGGTGAGATCCGGGTTTTGTAAGAACGCATCCTGTTCTTCGATGGTAGGGGGAAGACCAATCACATCGAGGTAGACGCGCCGGAGTAGAATAAGTGGCTCGGCTCTGCCCGCAGGTGCCCAATCCTTTTCCTCCAGTTTTGCGAGAACAAAATGATCAATCGGATTATTGGGCCAGTCCTTATCTCTTAATTCGGGCAGTTCGGGCCGCTTGATCGTTTGAAAAGACCAGTGCGATTCCGGAGATCCGGGGACAGCTTCATCCTCCGGAAAAGGAGCCTCTTTCGCGATCCATTCCTCCAAGATGCCGATTTCCTCTGGGGAGAGAGGACTTCCTTCGGGAGGCATCCGCTCTTCTTCGTCTTCACTCGAGACCCGCGAAATAATCTTGTCGAGAACTGGGCCATCGTTACCCCCCTTGTGTATCAGGCTTCCCGCATCAAGGCGGAGGCCGGCTTTCTGTTTCAGAGGGCCGTGGCATGAGACGCAACGGCTTTTCAAAAGAACCTTGATGTTTTCGTCGTAATCAGCTGCGAAAGCGGGCACTGCAAAATTTGCTGCAATGAATACAAGGAGTCGCATTTGACGAGACGTTAACGTGAAGGGGAGCGCAAGGTCAATAGTGCACCTTGAATTGGGGGACGGGTGGAGAAAGAAGGTCCACATGCGCCGAGCAAACTTTGGACAAGCCGCGGACGGACACAGTATGACGCGACCAAGAAGGATGCGGCGGCAACCAGACCAAGCACAACTAGAACAACGACCGACCTTGCGAGTTTCAAGATTGACCCTCCCGAAATCCAGCACAAACCCAAAAACAAAACATGGAAAAGAAATCAACTCACTTATTGCTAGGATGCCTCGCGATAGGTATCGCGATCACGGGTCTCTCCACCCCGGAAGTATCCGCTCAGGTGAACGAACGCAGGGTCGAACGCCAAGCTACCGGAACCTACTAGGGAAGAACTAAAAACGAAAAGCACTAAGCTTTCTGACAAAGACTCCGACGAATTAAGGCTGGGTGTTCTCGCGTCCGGCCTTTTCCGTTTCGGGATTTGAGTGCTGCTCGAGAGGCTTTACCGCTCTTCCGCTTCCCACCTGTGATAGGCGTCGGCATAATCCAAGCAGGTCGCAAGGAGCTTGTCGTGGGAGGCATCGCCCGCGAGCCGCCCTTCGGAAAGAAAAAGGATGCGTGGCGCCTGACGAAGCAGGTCGATGCGATGCGTGACAAGCAAAGTGGTTCCTTGTCCTGATGCGGTTCGACGGAGAATCGAATCGTGGATCATACTTTCACTCTCTGGCTCAACCGATGCAGTGGGTTCGTCGAGCAGCAGAATTTGTGGTTCGGTCAGGAAGGCTCGTGAGAGGCTCAAACGCTGACGTTGGCCACCTGACAGTTTGACGCCGTTCTGACCGACGCGGGTTTCGTATCCGTCGGGAAGGTCAGCGATGAAGTCATGTGCGTTGGCTGCACGTGCTGCCTCTTCGATCATTGCGACCGATGCTTCCGGTTTCCCATAGCGCAGATTATCGAGAACGGTCCCGTCGAAGAGATAGTTATCTTGCCCCACAAATCCGATCGGGGCGCGCAAGCTCTCCAAGGTGTAGTCGCGAACGTCGACTTCATCTAATCGGATGACTCCGCCGGTGGTATCGTAAAAGCGTGGCACCAGATTGAGCAGGGTGCTTTTTCCGGACCCGCTTCCACCGGCAATGGCTACGAACTCACCGGGATCGATTCGGAAGGAAACCTTTCGCAGGATCGGTTTGGAAGGCAGGTAGGAAAAATCGACTTCCTCAAATGCGATCGCTCCTTTTTTCTCAACCCAGGTCTGTGCTCCGAGGCGGTCGACTACGGATACGGGTTCGTTGAGGAGTTCGAAAACGCGTTCGGCGGCCGCGCGAGCGCGCTGGAGAATATCGCTGGTTTGCGCGATGGTGCGAATCGGACTTTGGAGGCGCCACCAGAAGCCGCGGTAGGCGAGCAGGGCCCCAATCGTAAAGGCCTCATTTCCGCTCAGTATCAACCAGCCGCCGACTCCGAGCATGACGAGGTTGTTCACGAACCCGAAAGTCGAAACGATGGGGAAGTAGGTATTTCTCAATCGACTCGCTTTGACGCTGGCGTCATAAAAGCTCTCAGCTCTGCCATCGAAGTCAGCCTGCTCGGCGCCCTCCCTCCCGAAGGATTGTGTCACCTGGACTCCGGCGAGACGATCCTGAACGAAAGAACCAATGTGACCGAGTCGCTTTCGCACTCCGTCGTAGATTGCCTTCACCCGTTTGTTGTAGACGCGGATGAAAAGAAAAGCGAAAGCGAGAGGAAGGATCGAAAGTGCGCCGACCAATGGGCTGATCCAGAGAACCATCCCGGCGACGACGACGAAAGTGACCACCTCTTCGATCAACCCGGTGATCCCTTGCAGGACGCTCTGCTCCATCGCATCGACGTCGCTGGTAATTCGGGTGACCAATTCCCCGGTGCTGCGGTCCCGATGGTAGCCCAGAGACTGGGTTTCGAATTTTCGAAACAGGTCGGACCGAATTTCCTTCACAAAGGCCTGCCCGGTTTTTTCGAGCAGATAGGTATGCCAGGCGTTGGCGGCGAGACCGATGAGGTAGGTCGCCATCATGATCGCGAGCCATATTCCCAGCGATTGACCCGTCAGGCTGCCTTCGATGAGATCATCCGCGACGATCCCCCAGACGAGGGGGTGGAAGTTGATGAAAGGAACGGAAAAAACGAGTAGGCCCAATGATAGGGAAAGACGCCATCGCCACGGACCAAGTCGCGACCAAACTTTACTGGCGAGATGGCGATTGGAATGCAACTCGGGACTGTCAGGAGAATCGTTCAAGGGTAATGAGCTTAGACGCTGTGGCTAACAATACGATGGTCCTGAAGTTCGGGATGGAATGGGGTCATTGGATTGACTCACCAGATCGACGTTAGCGCAGGAGTGCGGGAAGGCCGATGGAAAGCTCGTTTCTTAATAAACGCGAAACGATTTTCGGATTGTGGAGGGTTCCCCTTACTATTTTCTAGAGCCCTCCGCAGGTGATTGCGACTTCACCCATTCCCTGGATGGATCTCTGCCGCGGAGCAAGGAGAATTCCACCATCAGAAAAGTGGCGAGGATGCCGTCGATCATCGCGGCAAAGGAATCTATATGGGCGTCCCAGATGTCTCTGCTTGGGGTCTTTCTTCCTTTTTTCGTCCAGATCCGAGTGGGAGCCGTAACCCTGAGGATGAAATCTTTAATTATCGTAACTGCAGTGCTATTGGGAGTATTCTCTCACCTTCCTACCTTCGCCGAAGAGAAAGAAAAACCATGGGCATGGCGCGGACAGACTTTGACGGAGTTTGGAACAAGCGAAACGAACGGCATGAAGTGGCAGGTTGTTAACGATGGCGTCATGGGCGGGCTGTCAAAGGGAAGCTTCGCTGTTTCCGACGAAGGCATCCTCAAGTTTGCCGGAACCCTATCGCTTGAGAACAACGGAGGGTTTTCTTCGATCCGCAGCAGCGCAGTCGACTTCAACCTTAGCAACGATCTCGGAATTCTTCTCAAAGTGAAAGGCGACGGTCGCACCTACAGTATGCGTTTGGAATCGACCGCTACCTTTCGCGGTATGCCTGTTTCTTTTTCAGGGGAGTTCTCGACCCAGGCCGGTGAGTGGCAGCAGGTGAAGATTCCGTTTTCCGAGTTCAAAGGTGGATGGCGCGGACGTGACCTCCCCGACGAGGTTCTGGATCCTTCCGTAATTCGCGAAGCAGGACTCCTGATCGGTGACAAGAAAGCAGGTCCATTTTCCCTCGAGGTCGACTACATCCGGACCTACGGAAAAGGCCAAGGCGAATTCAAAGAGAGAAAGAAGGAGATGACTTCAAAAGAAACTCCTGCTCCGAAAGGCCCCAAATCGCTTATCGCAACGATGGAAGCAGACAAACGCTTCTCCACACTCAAGGCCGCTCTCGACGCCGCCAAGCTGACCACTTTTTTCCAGTGGGATAACAAGCTCACCGTTTTCGCCCCAACCGATGAAGCATTCGCCAAGCTTCCGGAGGGAACGCTGGAGGATTTGCTCAAGCCCGAGAATAAGGAACGTCTCGTGCAAATCCTCTCGCTCCACGTGCATCCCGGCTCACTGGGGCTAGCTCAGGCGTTGGGTAGTGATGGTGTGAAGACGGTGGAAGGGACGCCGCTCAAACTCGCCTTCGAGAAAGGTAGCGTAAAGGTAAATGGTTCGTCTCTCGTCGAGGCAGACATCACTTGCGCTGACGGGACGATTCACGTGATCGACTCCGTCCTCCTTCCCGAGCCGAAGAAGAAAACGCTTTTGAGCACGGCTCAGTCTGCAGGCTCTTTCCAGACTTTGCTCGCCGCTGCAAAGGTGGCAGGATTGGAGTCCGCCCTAGAGGGCGACGATGAGTTGACCGTCTTTGCTCCTACCGATGATGCGTTCGCGGCGCTTCCAGAAGGAACTGTTGAAAACCTCCTCAAAGAAGAAAATCGGAAGCAACTCGTAGAGCTTCTCACGACTCACGTTGTTTCCGGGAAGGTCTCTGCTGGCGACGCCCTGAATGCAAATAGTGCGAAGTCACTGAGCGGGACGGAGTTGATATTTGCGATCGAGGACGGTCTCTTTACCGTCAGTGGATCGGTAGTGAGGAATGCCGGGATTGATGGTGGAAACGGAACGATCCACGTAATCAGCTCTGTGATTGGTTTTCCTGAAACGAAGTCGGCAGGCTCCGAAAAATATTCGTCCGAAGGATGCGACAAGCAGCAGACAGCGCCGCCAAAGACGACAAGTGTGGAAGGAAAGAACGCATCCGAAATGATCCTCTCGGCTATTCATCAAGGCGTTCCCCTATACAATAGCGGCCAGATCGAAGAATGTGCCTCTGTTTACGAGAGCTGTCTCGTTGCCTTGTCAGAAAGCAAGCGCCTCGACCAAAGAACGCGTACGATGATTGGTGAAGTAGCGACAGCGGGCAAGAAGTATAACGCAGATCGAAGAGCCTGGTTCTACCGAAGTGCACTTGACCAAATGATGCATCTCATGGCGCAATCGCGAGGGTAGAGCCTCCAGATAATAGAGGCTGTTATTAAGTCTCTTTTCTCTTTCCTGAGATGGCGTCCACGATCTGCTGCCTTTCCTCGGCATTATGCTGTGGATGAGGCGGCACCGGAACGATGCCCCATGATCCCTGACCTCCCGCGAAATTTTTTTCACGAGTATGTCCCGAGTCGCTGGGGCTTTGGCATATTTTTTGGCCACCTCTTTGTAAGAAGGGTCAACCGATTTCAATGGGTGTCTCGAGGTAGGTGATTTTCTTGAGCGTTCCATCAGTGCCATCATACCAGGGAGTTTCGTGCTTCAGTAAATAGAGTTCCCCGTTTTTCCCCATCTGCATGTCGACGTGGTGAATGAAAAAATGCTGTCCCAGTTTCTCGCTCGCGAAGCCGATGTCATTCGCGCGCAGCGGAAAAATCCTGACAAAGCAACAGCTTGGAAGAGCAATGGATAGGGAAAGCGCAGTCTAATTCAGGGAGTTAAGACTGCGAAACTGTCTGGGTGGTTACATTTTCCCTATTCCAACCGGAAAGATTTGCGGATCGCGCGGAGAGCTTTCCATGGTTCAGCTCCATCTTTTGGTTCAACGGGGGAAACGCAAGAGAGAACGACCGGTTGATCCCCGTTTTGCCAGGTATGGATTTCGAGATAAAGCGTTTGCCTCTTCTTTGTTGCGAAGGGCTCGACCCAATCAAGCGTCGCATTCCGCGCGACGGCCTGGGCAGCCGATGTGGGCGCTCCGGAGTTTTCGTCTGCCGCTTTCTTGATCGAGACGGAAAAGTCCGTGGTATCCACTGTTTCACCAGCGCTTCCCATCACCGCCTTCGAGAGTCCCCGGTAGTAAGTGAGTAATTCTTTCTTCAGTCCCTTCTCGGAAACATCAGATCCGGGTTCGAGGACAAAAACGAGGATATAGGAAAAGAAGTCGCCCTCTGCAGGACGGAACATCCCGGGGGCGAAGCGAATTTCCTCGACGCCGTTCCATCCGAGATCACGAGCAAACCTTGGCGGCAATTCGATTCGCTCGCCTGCCCACGGAGGAGTTCCTGTCTCGAAGTGGAATTTGACTCCTTCCTGCGCCGGAGTAATCCCCGGGGCTAAGATAAGAAATAAGGAGGCAAGGAGAATGAATCGAAAATGCGAGCTGGGCATTCTTTTTTCTATCCGCCACACTGCTGTCCGTCAAGAAGGCAGAGCCGAGTCCTGATTGTGGAGTTCTTTCTCTTTCTCGACCCTCAAGCGCTTCGACGCAAATCTATGGCTTGTTCTCGGAAAATCGGCCAAACCGATTCGATAGAATGAAAAAGGTAGGAGCCCACAGACCGATAAAGATTCCGAATCGTTCCGCATGCGCCTTCGAGTCGGCTTCGGTGCCGCCGGTTAGGAACCATACCGCGATAGATGTGATGATAGAGACGAAGCCCAAGACGAAACAAGCCTTGCTGAGTAGTGAGTGATTTTTGCTATCCATAATGGCGAAGGTTACGCCGAGGAATCAAAATAAGACTTCGGAGAAAGTGAAAATTTGTTTTGTATCAACAACTTAGAACTTCTCGAGGTGCGTTCCGCTATTCGGAAAGTAGTTTCGATTCTACTCCAAGGGATGGCTCCATTTTCCGCATGGAATTTGCCGATGACGAAAGCGAGAAATTGCCGGGAACATTCCAGCTCACTCGATTCAATGAAAACCTGAATCTGTTCTAAGATCAGAACGAGGGAAAATTCCCGGCGAGTGTCGCAGCTCCCAACGGCTAATATAATGGAGTCATCATTCGATCAGATTCTTCAGGAGTTTGTCAGGCAGTGGAGAAATGACTCATTGTTGCGCTTTCTCTTGCAGGATACCCCGGCATCGTGTTTGACTTGTCGCTCGCCGAAGCCTCCTTACTATGCCCTTTCAGCCAATTCCTGACAAAGGTCCCAAACGACCGGGGTCATCGGATATCGGGCTGTTTGTGATCCGGCTTCTCACGGCTGTCACTTTTTCCTACTACCAGTTGCTCGGCCTTCTTTCGAAAGCGAGGGGCCACGTCTGGGACAAGGCGGAGTGGGACCTTGTCACGAAGTTTTCGGAACTCGAAATTCCTGTTCCCAGTGTGCTGGCAACGGCATTTGTTACCCTTCTGCTGCTGTCGATCATTGGCATCGTCATTGGAATTTTCACGAGGATCAACGCGCTGTTTCTCCTGCTTTCGACGATCGCCATTCTCATCGTGCCCCTGTTACTGGCTCCATCGCTGACGCCGCAGACGCTCGTGTTGTACATCGCCGTTTTTCTCGGACTCGTGCTGGGTGGCCCCGGAAAAG
>Ga0181553_10001642_pt1 | contig 19859 bp, 14 predicted proteins | sample 011ome_17_FD_133753 | JGI IMG/M metagenome (GOLD analysis project Ga0181553, IMG submission 133753) | Coastal salt marsh microbial communities from the Groves Creek Marsh, Skidaway Island, Georgia - 011502XT metaG (megahit assembly) | ecosystem: Environmental > Aquatic > Marine > Intertidal...
ATTGACAAAGTTGTTGGCATTTCCGTTGTTTTTGTATATCAGTGCTTCCTCGCCTTGATTACAAACCACCAAGTCGATATTTCCATCGCCATCTAAATCTCCCAATGCTGCACCTGTACTTAACGTGGATTCATCCAATCCCCAATCAGCAGCTTTATTAATCATTCCTTTTGAAGTTCCCTCGAAAAGATAATTTTGGAGTTTTTCAAAGGGAAGCATTTTTAAAACGTCTTCATGATTGATTTTGCCGTTTTTTGTTTGTTGCTTTCTATTTTGAAATAATACAAAGTCTAAGTCCGTAACATCTCGGTAATAACCGTTACTTACAAACAAATCTTGCTTGGTATCGTTGTTAAAATCACAAAATAGGGCAGACCAACTCCAGTCAGTTCGAGCCACATCGTATAAAAACCCTAAATCAGAAAAGGTGCCATTCCCTTGGTTTACATTTAATGTGTTGTGCATGTATTGGGGACCATAACCGTGCAAGGTGCTCACTCTAACATAGTCGTAGTCCTTAGCACCCATTAATCTCATGTATCGATCTGTTTTCTCGGGAAGCATATCTAACGTGATAAAATCGAGTTTTCCATCGTTATTGATGTCTGCGGCATCCGATCCCATAGAATTAATACTGCTGTGTTTTAATCGTGAATAGCATTCATCTTTGAAGGTACCATCCCCTTGATTGATGTAGAAATAATCGGGTATGTGGTAGTCATTACACACGTATAAATCTATGTAGCCATCGTCATTGAAATCACCAGGCGTAACGCTTAGGCAATATCCACCTGCCTTCATGCCCGCTTTTTCTGTTATTTCTTGGTATTTATCGCCAAGATTTTCGTAGAATCTCTGTGCGGAATTATCGGTCATTTTGAAAGTCTTACTGAAATCAATATTGATATCAGAAAAGTATTCAAGTGCATGATTTCCCACATATAAATCCAAATCGCCATCGTTGTCAAAATCAAAGAAACCAGCACAAGAGGTATTGCCCGCGTCGTCGATACCCCATTCTTTTCCAGACTCTTTAAAGGTGCTGTTTTTTTGATTGATGTATAATAGATTTCTCTTTTTGTCTTTTTCTTTAGAAGGCCCACTGGCACAAATGTAAATATCTAACCAACCGTCGTTGTTTACATCTACCATACTCACGCCTGTCATCCAATTAGAAGTTTCAATTCCAGCTTTCAATGTGATATCTTCAAATTTGAAACCGCCCTTGTTTAAATAAAGTTTTGAGTGCGTTGCATTCCCTGAGAAAAACAGGTCGTTTAATCCATCGTTGTTAATGTCACCTATTCCAACACCGGAACCGTTAAAGAGATAATGGTAGGTGAATTGATTTAAGGAATCGCTTTCCGGCACATTGTTTACAAAATCTACTCCCGAAATTTCGGAATCAATTTTTTCAAATAATGTTGAGTTCAACTCGCCATCATTATTGCTTTTATCGCAATTTGAAAATAGAAATGAAGTTAGTGATACGATTGCAAAAAGGTTAATCCGATTTAAAAGAGATTTCATTTTAGTTACGTCTTGCTTGGTCGTATCTCAAAAATACGAATAATAATAATGTAAAGCCCCAAAGAGAACTTCCTCCAAAAGATATTAGGGGGAGAGGTATGCCAATAACCGGGACCAATCCTATTGTCATTCCAATATTGATTAGCCAGTGGAAGAAGAAAATACTGGCTGCACTGTATCCAATAATTCGGCCGTAAGTGTCGGACTGTCTCTCCGCAATTATTACAAGCCTTAACACAAAGAATAAATAAGCACTAAAAAATACCAATACACCTAAAAACCCCCATTCTTCGCCAATGGTGCAAAAAATAAAATCCGTATGTTGTTCCGGAACAAATCCCATTTTTGTTTGAGATCCGTTTAAAAAGCCACGACCGTTCCATTGTCCTGCACCTATCGCGATTTTAGATTGATCCAGGTTGTAGCCCATTCCTCTAGGATCGGCCTTTAAGCCCAAGACAATTTCGATTCGATCTTTCTGATATTCTTTGAAGAGTTTGTTGTAGGTCCAGCCAATAACCGTGGTAAAGGCTAAGCTAACAACTAAAACAAGTCCTGTTGCCCATAAAATTTGCTTTACGCCTCTAAATAAATAAAATAGGAAAGCCGAAATGGCAAGTAAAATGCCATAGAGCCAGTAAATGGGAATCTCGAAGCTATTGAAATAGATGGATGCAATGGCTAGAATACCCAGCCAGACTGCGCTTAACAAGATATAACCAGGCATGCCTTCCCTATATAAAACCAAATAAAACGAAAGGAAAACCAAGGCTGTTCCCGTGTCGTTTTGTGCCAAAACAACGACTAGGGGCAAAGTGATTATTGCTAAAGAAATTGAAATGTTTTTCCAGCCTTTAAAGCGCATTCCATATCCCCCGAGGAATTTTCCAAGAGCCATAGCCGTAGCTAATTTGGCAAACTCTGAGGGCTGAATACCAATACCGCCAAAGCCAAACCACGATTTCGCACCTGAAACTTCTCGTCCTAAGAACAATACGGAAATGTTCAATAATATAAAGAATCCATAGGCATAATACGATAGATAATTTATGAATACAACATTGGTGAATGATACAACGATAATGATGAGCATTGCACCTCCAATCCAAAATAGTTGCTTGAGCGCAATTGTAGATATATGAAATCCTTCTTGATTGACATCAGAAGTTACAGAATAGATATTTAACCAACCTATCAACAGTAAAAAACCATAAAGGACTACTGCAATCCAGTCTAATTTGCCTTCTCTATTTTGTTGGATTTGGTATTTCATTGTGGTTCCAATACGCTGTTTTTAATCCGTTCAAGCAAATAAGGTACTCGTGTGGTTGTATCTGGGTATAAATATTTTTCAATCACCAGATTGCTAATAGGTGCTGCATAGGTTGATCCAAATCCCGCATTTTCTACAATTACGGCCACCGCTATTTTAGGATTGTATCTAGGGGCGAAAGAAATAAATAAAGAATGGTCTTTTCCGTGTGGATTCTGTGCTGTACCTGTTTTTCCGCATATGTCTATACCCGGTATTCCCGTGCCATTTCCTGTTCCACCGGGTTGCATAACTTTACTCATGCCTTCAATCACGGTTTCAAAATGCTTAGGATTGATTGTAGTGCGGTTAATTTTTGTGAATTTTCTCAACCATGAGGTATCATTATATCCCTCGATTTTTTTAACGAGGTGTGGCGTGTAATAATACCCCCGATTTGCAATGATAGCAGCTACATTGGCTAGTTGTAGTGGTGTTAGTAATATTTCACCTTGACCTATACCCAAAGAAACTATCTGAGAACTGCGCCATTTCTTTCCATGACGTTTGGCTAAACCTTCAACTGTGGGAATATTTCCTTTGGCTTCTCCCAATAAATCTATTCCCGTAGGATTTCCCAATCCAAAGCTTCTCCAGTGTTTTTCAAGAACCCGATACCCCTCGTGTACATTGCCATATTTTGGATGATCAATAATTTGTCGGAAAAGGTCACAATAATAAGCGTTGCAAGAGATTTGTATTGAACCTTCAACATCCAAAGGGCTGGGATGTCCATGGCAACCAATAACGATGCTACCCATATGGTATCCTCCTGCACATCCTTTGCGCGAAGAGGGTACGATGATTTGTTCTTGCAATCCGATTAAGGCTAATACTGTTTTTACCGTACTACCAGGAGGGTAAACACCTTTTACAGCTCTGTTGTACAAAGGCTTTTTGGGGTCTATAAGCATTTTTCGGAAGGACCTGTTACGTTCTTTACCTACCAATTCATTTGGATCGAAATCAGGTTTGTTCACAAAAACCAATACTTCTCCTGTTTTAGGTTCAATGGCGACGATACTTCCGCGCTTACCTTGAAAGAGCATTTCTGCATAGCGCTGGAGATTAACATCTAAAGTGCTTATAACATCGGGTCCAGAAATTGCAGGAATATTAAAAGAGTCGTTATTGACTTCACCTCGCTCTTGGTAAGTTCGATCTTGCCAAACGGTTTTAACGCCTTTAACCCCACGGAATAAAGTTTCATAATATTTTTCTATTCCCGTTATGCCCACTAAGTCTCCCGGTTGATAATACGGGTCTTCTTTTAATAGAGATTCACTAGCCTCACCCAAATATCCCAAAGCGTGCGCACCTCCTTGTATATTGTAAGTTCTATCTGTTCTAGGCTCTACATAAAACCCACGTAGTCTATATAAATTCTCCCTCAAAAGGGTGTATTGCTTTTCAGATAAATTCGAGTAAAACAGAGCCGATCGATCGTATGCATTGTTTTTACGACGTTTTCGTGATTTTATCCAAGTTTCTAAAAGCAGTTTCTCGTAAAAGGCGGAATCAATCTGCAGTACGTTGCAAATAAAGTCTCTGTTTGCACTATCAATATCTCTTGGAAAAGCAAATAAATCGTACATCACAAAATTTTTTGCAATGATGTTTTTGTTTCTATCGTAGATAACCGATCGAGATGGATAAAGAGTGATCTTATTTAGGGCATTATTAATGGCCTTTAATTCATAATGATTCCCAGAAAGTTGTAAACTACCAACTCTAATGAGATAAATCAGGTAAAACAGAATGAAAATCCCAACGAAAACTTTAGATCGATTTTTATTGAGGTCTTGCATTACTGGTTGAATACATTCTTATACAACAATATTAAGAGTAAGGATCCAATGGAAGAAATGATAGTGCTTAAAATAATGTCTAATAGATAGTTGAAGCTAAAAAAATCCAAACTGAAAAATGTAAAATGATGTATGGCTATCAAGGACATGCTGTAGTATAAATAGGTTAACCAACCTTTGCTGTTTATATCAAGGTAGGATTCACCTTGTAGTTGCAATGATTCAAAATCAATAAATCGATGTTCAATATGATATTTGAAAAATACCATTAGTACACAGCTGGCGGCATGCGTTCCAAATGAGCCCGATAACAGGTCAATTAATGTGCCAAATGCAAATGCGGTGAACAAATAGCCGAATCGATCAAAATTCATCGGTAAAATAAGGAACAAAACCAGGTATGGCATAGGATGTAGCCAAAATCCCAAATCAACTTGTTGAAGAATAAAGGCTTGTAAAAATGCTACAGCCAATGCAATGCCCACTATTTTTAATATTTGAATCACGGTTCAATATTCGAATTTAGTGAATCTACTTCCTTTAAGGAATTGTTTTTCACACAGTAGACATAATGCAAACGGCTAAAATCCGTGGCAAAAGAGATTTTGATTTTTTGATATTGTTGTTGCAACGCTTTTTTTGCCTCTACAACTCGTGCAACTGGTATACCTGGAGGGAAGATGTTGGAATAATTACTACTTAGTACCCATTGTCCTTTTTTTACGTCCTCTGTTCGATTTACTTCCTTCAAATATCCATATCGCGAATCGCTACCTTCCCATTTAATAACACCTTGCCTTAGATTTAAATCGGGGATATAAGGGGTCAGTTCAAAGTTTGAATTCAAGACGGACATCACACGGGCATAATGCGAAGAGGTTGTAATTACAACTCCGGCAACACCCGATGGACTCAAAACGGCCATTCCATTTTCTATTCCATCGGCTTCTCCTTGGTTGATGTAAAAGTAGTTATCACGTTTGCTTGTGGTGTTTCGAATTACTTCGGCAGGGAAATAAGTGTAAATCTGTTGTTTTATGGTTGTAGTCGAGGTATCGATAAAGGTAGAGTCGAACGTCTGAAAATGCGGCAAATAATTCTGTTGAAGCTGTTGTCTTAGATGCGCATTTTCTTCTTTCAGATAAACATTTTCTTCCTTAAGTGATAAGTATTCTGTGAAATCCGTCCGAGTTTGATCCACGGCTCTAAAAAAAGAAACACTTTGATTGAAATAAAAGGAGTGTTGATAGAGTTGATAACGAAGTACCAAGTTAAATGAGATCAGAAATAGTAAAATCGCCGTCAGGGGATAGGCATTGTTCCGAATCCATCGAATAATTACCCACATGACAATTCAGACTTAGGCGGTCATCAAGAACTTGAATTTACCAATGTTTTTAAGGGCAGTGCCAGTACCACGAACAACAGCGCGCAATGGGTCTTCAGCAATATTTACTCTTAATTTTGTCTTGGCAGAAATTCTTTTATCCAATCCTCTCAATAATGCACCTCCACCTGTAAGCCATATTCCATTGGTTAGGATATCGGCGCTTAGTTCTGGCGGGGATTGCTCGAGGGCTCTAAGAATGGCTTCTTCTACCTTCATGATGCTTTTATCTAAACAACGTGCTATTTCAGGATAACCAACATGGATACTCTTTGGGATGCCCGTCATCAAATCTCTACCATGTACGGCATAATCCTCTGGTGGGTTTTCAAGTTCTTGCAAAGCACTTCCAATTGAGATTTTTATTTTTTCTGCAGTTCGTTCACCAATTAATAGATTGTGTTCCCGTCTCATGTATTCAACGATATCCAAATTGAACTCATCACCTGCAACGCGAATAGATTCATCACATACGATTCCTCCAAGAGCAATAATGGCAATTTCCGTTGTTCCACCTCCAATATCGATAATCATATTACCTTGGGGTTGTGTAACGTCAATACCTATACCAACAGCAGCCGCCATTGGTTCATGAATCAAGTATACTTCCTTTGCGCCGGATCGTTCTGCACTATCTTTTACCGCACGTTTTTCAACTTCGGTAATTCCAGAGGGAATACAAATAACCATTTTCAACTGTGGACTTATCCATTGTTGTCTTTGGTTCATCATTTTAATCATGCCACGTATCATGTGCTCCGCAGCCTGGAAATCAGCGATAACACCATCCTTTAAAGGTCTTATGGTTCGTATACCTTCATTTTCTTTACCATACATCTGCATGGCTTCTCGTCCAATTGCAATTACATTCCCAGTGTTTCTTTCCAAAGCAATTATTGAAGGTTCGTCTACTACGACTTTCTCTTTGTGTATGATCAGGGTATTGGCCGTGCCTAAATCAATGGCCAATTCTTGTGTTAAAAAGCTAAAAATTCCCATGGGTGTTAACAACTTGCAAAATAAAGCAAAAACTCCGGTTTCTAGTGATAAATTAACAGGCTTTTTTAAAAATTCTTTCCAAGCGATAAAAGCAATCGCGGTGCAGTTTTGAGTGCGCCAATTCGACCTTGAGCGTATTCAATTCTGATAGGATAGTTCAATATGTTTACCTGAGCACCAAAGCCTATGCCGCTTACCCAAGGATTTTGACGCGTACTAGCAGTTAGGGTATAGTTGGGTGTTTTTATGGTTTTCGTGTTGTAGGGGTTGCTGTAATGGCCGGGAGACTCGCCGTAGAATGCAAGTCCACCATCAAAAAAGGCGTATACGACCATGCTTTTCCAAAAAATTCGTTCTTTTAAGGAATTGGGGAAAAGCCGTAGCAACGGTAAGCCAAAATCCGTTTTGATGTGTAATAGACTATTGCCTATTCGAATTCCGACAGGTAGTCCGCGAATATCAAAGCCCCCTTGTAGAAATTGAAGCTGATATTCTCTCAAGCTATTATAGAGAAAATTACTATTCGCAGAACTCGAAATCCAGCCCTCACTTCCGCCTAGCATGTAGCTGATATTTTGCTTGCTGAATGAATAAATGGCAGAAAGATTGGCTTTCCAATTGAAGATTGAAATTTGACCATTTACATGGTAATCTCCGTTAAATGAGAATGTGGGTATTTGTGAGTTCTCACTAAAAATGGCACCAGTAATAAATTTGCTATGTAATTGATAGTTTGTTTTATGTGTTTTGTTATTTAAATTATTGGAAGAAGTAATAATTCCAATGGGTATTTGAAGTAAGTTTTTCTGTGAAGTAGATAAGGATACCTTTTCTTTTGAATTGTTTAGTGAGATGATTTGACTGTTTAATACAAAAATCCCAGTTGAGAAATTGGAGCTCAAAATAGGATGTACCATCTGAAACTTGAAAGATGTATTGCGATTGCGATAACTTGTTCCATTAGTTTGAGAGAATTGTCTTAAGCGATAATTCAATTCGCTGTTAAAGTTGAAATTGTTGTTGCTGCGATATTTATGTTTTACTTGAATGCCTATTCTTCGGCGATTGATATTACTGTAAAGATTCAGATCTAATCGGTGCTTATGAACAACATCCATAATTGTATTGCTGTAGAAAAAAGTCAATGGGGAATTATATTGTTCAATGGGATTTACCAATCCGTCATAGGGGAGCTTGAAATCTGAATTCCAAAGTTGAAACTGGCTCCTGTGGATGTAGAACCAAGAATTAAATCCAGAGCTTTGCCAAGGTTTATTTCCTTTAGAAGGCTTTCGAACTAGAATTTTGGAGAATTCTTTTCGTTTAAACGGTGATGTGAATTTTGCTTCAGAATATATTTTCCTTTGAATAATCGTGTCATTTTTATTAGAAATGGAGTCGAAGCTTAAAATAGTTTTTACAAAAGTGTCTCTCGCATATACAGGTGCTGAAAACTCAATAAAATTAATATTCCATCTATTTTTAGCGATAAAAAACTCTATGAATCGATCGGATTTTAATACTCTTTGTTGTTGATAGGATAATCCTTTTGTCGGAGTTTTGATGGTATTTGCTTCAGGATTACTTAAATCCATGTTATAAATAGCATCTTCCATAGCGGTGTTTTTAACAAAGCTGAATTTCTTTGGGCTTTGCACAATCAAATTTTTCAATGCCCATTCTGTTCTATCGTGTATGATGGCGTATATTTTTTCTTCTTCCAGTGTATTATTTCTAATAATTAATTGGTAAATACCCGATTCATATTGGTTTTTGATTCTTCTTATTTTAGTAATAAAAAACAAATTGGAATCTGAACCCAAAACCACTTCATCAATTTTGTTGCCGTTGCTATCCAATAAATATTCATTGGTTATACATTTCTTTTGGATTGAATAATACAGAAGCTCTGTTTTTCCCGGACTTTCTTTTAAAAGAGTAAGGTTATCATTATTGGATTGAACTATTCGATATTGTGATGCTGGTGCTAGTTGTATGTTTGTGTTCTTAAATTGCAAATTCCAAGTTTTGTCATATCCAACATGAATCCAATCCCTTGTTTCTTCGTTGTAAGACCAACTGTATTTCTTAAAAGTTGGAAATGGATGGGCGTACTCATGGGTTGTTTTTTTAATTATTTCTCGGGTTCCTGAACTTATTTTCCATAAATAATGCTCGATACTAAAAGGGCTGGAAAGGCTGACTATTGCAGATTCTGATTTATTGTTGAAATTGAATTTAGCTATTCGTGATTCGTGTTTTTTAAGATCAATGAAAAAATCACTGCTATTGCTAATTGTTGGATTGTTTTTATTCAATTCATCAAATCGTGCATTTAGCCATTTTCGAAAACTCAAGCCAAAATGGTATTCAAATAAATTTTCAAAATTATCCGCATACTTGACGAGCATCCAGAATACGCTGTTTAGGTTTTTTCCTTTTTCCTTTTCGAAGAAATACCAAAGAACTTTGCCGAAAAGCGCTTCATTTTCCGGTTCTATAAAATTCAAATTCCTGAATGCAGAGGTGTTTATTTTAGCTTTGAACTGCAAAAAATCCTCGCGACTTACTCCCCCAGAGAAATGTTCAATAAAGCCTTTAATTAGCCATTGCGGTGTTTTTTGATTTTTCACAGATTCGAATCTATTTCTGTACGTAAATCCCAACAGGAATTCATTCAAAAATTGTTGTGCAATGCCTCGCCGAATTTGATATTCAATGTCAATATCATTCCCCGTTAATAAAACGCATTGATAAACGGTTCCTTCAATTAAATCTTCTGTGATAGGGTTGTCGTAATAACCCAGTTTATCTTGGTTTTTACGGTATTCATCATACTCGTTGAAGTTTTTAAACGCAATCAAATGCATCCGATCACTTGTCTTATAGATCAGGTTTCGTTCTAATTCGTTAAGTACTGATTCTGAAATTTCGAAGGCAGATTTGATAATAGGTGTTTTGTCATTAAAATCAGAAGGTAACAACCATTCTATTCTGCCTTTGGTATATGATTTGTAGTGTGAAAATTGAAAATCTTTGGCCAACAGTGTGTAGGGCATAAGGGAAATTACGCTATACAGAAAGAGCTTTATCAGTCCCATTCGCCACATATTCCAAATATAAGTATAACTTTATATTTACTTTGTTTTGCTTTCGTAAATGAGGCATGTTGATGCAAAAGATTGTACTTTCGCGTTATGAGTAAGGCTAATTATTATATTGAACTTGAAGATGAATTTGGCGCCCATAACTACCATCCATTACCCGTAGTAATAGCCAAAGGAAGTGGTGTTCACGTTTGGGACGTTGATGATAAACAATATTTAGATTTTCTATCTGCGTATTCTGCCGTTAACCAAGGCCATTGCCATCCCCGAATAATAAAAGCATTGCAGGATCAATCTCAGGTTTTAACTCTTACGAGTAGAGCTTTCCATAATAACATATTAGGAGAATTTGAAAAATTCATCACAAACATGTTCGGTTATGATCGTGTTTTGCCTATGAATACAGGTGTAGAAGGCGGGGAAACGGCTATAAAATTAGCGCGTAAATGGGGTTATGAAGTGAAAGGAATTCCTGAAAATCAAGCTCATGTATTATTTGCCGAAGGTAACTTTTGGGGAAGAACCATAGCAGCTGTAAGTACATCAGACGACGAAGATAGTTATGGTAATTTTGGTCCATTTGTCCCCAATTTCTCAAATATTCCATACAACGACATTTCAGCCTTAGAGGACGCTTTAAAAAAGAATCCCAATGTTTGTGCTTTTATGGTTGAACCAATTCAAGGAGAGGCTGGGGTTGTAGTTCCAGACGATGGCTATCTCAAAGCCGTTAGAGATTTGTGCACCCAGTATAATGTGTTGTTTATTGCCGACGAAGTGCAAACGGGTATTGCCCGAACCGGAAAGTTGACATGTTGTGAACACGAAGGGGGTAAGCCAGACTTGTTGATTTTAGGCAAAGCTTTGGGAGGTGGTGTATTCCCCGTGAGTTGTGTTTTGGGTAATGACGAAGTTATGCTGACCATTAAACCAGGTCAACATGGAAGTACTTTTGGCGGAAATCCTTTGGCATGTGCGGTGGCTATGGCTGCATTGAATGTGGTGAAAGATGAGCATTTGTCAGAGAATGCAGAAAGATTAGGCGTTATTTTTAGAAAAAGAATGGAAAATATGAACTTGCCGATGGTTTCACTTGTTCGAGGTAAGGGGCTTTTAAACGCCATAAAAATTGAACCTTTTGGAAATGGAATCAAAGCATGGGATGTTTGTATCAAAATGCGAGACAATGGGTTACTGGCTAAACAAACCCATGAACATATAATAAGATTCGCACCACCTCTTGTTATTAGCGAAGAGCAAATTCATCAAGCCTGCGATATTATTGAAAATTCCTTGAAAGAATTAATGTAAAAATCGAAATTTATTGTATTTTTGCATTCCTTTCAGCTCGGGTGGCGGAATAGGTAGACGCGCAGGACTTAAAATCCTGTTCACAGTAATGTGAGTACGGGTTCGATTCCCGTCCCGAGCACAATGCGCCGACAAACATTTTTGTATTTCTGTGTCGCGCTCTTCCTTGTTAATTGTAACCAAAACTTTCCTGAAGGAGCGCTGATTATAAGCGAAACTGACACTTCGTACAACGAAGATATCTTAAGCGTTACCAAGAAGATTCAAAAAAATCCCTCTTTGGCAGAGAATTATTATCTGCGTGCTAATGCATTTTATTTTCAAAAGGAATATAACCTCGCCATTCAAGATTTTACGACGTCGCTACAACTTGAGCCCAAAAATCCCCTGTATCGATATCGTCTAGCTGAATCTTATTTGGAAAAGGATTCTGCCAATTATGAAGAAGCCTCAAAACAACTCAAGACAGCCATTCAAATTAAACCAGATTATGCAGAAGCACAATATTTGTATGCTAAATTATTGTTAGCCAGACAGCAATACGATCAGAGTGAACCCATATTGAAACAACTCACACAAAATCCGGATTTTGCTACAAAAGCCCAACTTTTGAGAGTTGTTGCTTATAAAGAACAGAGAGATACCTTAAAGGCATTAGCTATATTGGATAAAATCCTTATCGAAGATCCGAATAATTACGACGCAACAATGCAAAAAGCAATGTTTTTGATGTCTTCCGACTTAGAACTTGCATCTCAATACGTTGACAAAGCCTTAGTAATTGATGAATTTAGTGCGGAAGCCTTGTACGCAAAGGCCTTTATTCTCCAACAAAAAGAAAAGTTTGCGGATGCTGAAATTTTATACAATCGTGTTATTAAAATTAACCCAGCTCATGTTTTTGCTCATTACAATTTAGCGGTTATACAAGCCCTTTTCGATAATCACGATGCGGTTATTGACTTGTGCGGTAAAATTCTGGATTTAGAAACGGAAAACTATAAAGCGCATACACTACGGGGGTATGCCTTTGAGCAAAAAGGCAATAAAAAAGCCGCTAGAATGGATTATCAAGCGGCTCTTAATATCAAGCCTGATTACGAACAGGCCTTGAAGTATTTGAAAAATCTTATTTAGTAGCTCTTAATTCAAGTTTCTCAAAAACCCATTCACCTGTGCGGTTTTCCCACTCACGTTCTAATACAATAGATGAATTGGTCTTAGATTTTATGGTAAAATCAAAGCTTAAGAAATTCACAATATCTCCCGTTGCTGAAGGCATACTCCAACTAGATTCGTAAGAATCGGGCTCACCATCGTAGCATTTTACTCCTTTGGTTAAAACGTCGCAAACATCATTCGCTTTAAATACGAACACCTCATCTTTCAGACACTCATCCATAGCATCAACGGTTTGATTATTCATCGTCTGAGAATATGAATACAATCCCCAAGGTTGAATCATAAAAACCTCTTTGTTGTTTTTTCCTGAAATGTCAACCTTGTTCACATTGTCTGGATCATCCTTTTCACATGACGTTAAGAAAAATACGCCAGCGGCCATCAAAAACCATTTGTTCAATTTCATGTAGCGAAAATAAGAGAAATGGGCCTTAATAAAGACCTTAAAAAATAAAAATTACATTTCTGTTAAATCTTGAATGACCTCTGAAGCCATTCTAAGCCCAAATAAAGCGGGCATGTATGAAATTGTTCCATAGAATGATTTCTTGTAATTACTGCCGTCAGTAAGTTTCATGCTATCACGTAAAAGTTCCCCGTGATTGAAAACTACTTTAAACCCTTTTCTAATATTGTGTCTTTTTAATCTTTTACGAATGGTTCGAGCAAAAGGACAATTATACGATTTTGAGATATCGGCAACCTTAACCGTTGAGGCATCCAATTTGCCACCAGCACCCATAGAACTGATAAATCGTTGATTCGTATCAAAACAGGTCTTAATTAAATAAATCTTCGGTGAAACGGAATCAATACAATCCATGACATAATCAAAAGACTCATCTTTGATCAGGTTAATATTGTCCTCAGGTTGTTGAAATTTATCAATTACACGAAGTTCCAAATCGGGGTTGATATCTAAGAATCGACTTGCCATTACGGCAGCTTTTGATTGGCCTATGGTGCTGTTTAACGCGGGGAGTTGCCGATTCTTATTGGTTGGGTCAACGGTGTCGCCATCTATAATGGTCATTTTACCAATACCGGCTCTGCAAATAAACTCAGCAGCAAAGCTACCAACACCACCTAATCCCACAATTAACACATTGGATTTTGAGAGTTTTTCCAATTTGTCTTTCCCAATGAGGAGTTCGGTTCGTTCGAGCCAATCTAAATTCATATGGCAAAAATAAGGTCATATATTCAATTCAATATCCAAAAAATAGTTGTTTGAACTACATTTGGAGTTATGTTGAGGTTTCTCGTTGTTTTAGTGGTGATAATTCCAAGTTATTTGGGTGCTCAAAGTCCAAATCCGGATAGTTTTTTTAGCAGTTGGGCTTCCAATCCTAAGGTGGGCAATTCCTTGAAGATTTGGTCCATTCCTGAAAAGAGATCATTATTCTACCATACTGATGAGAATAAAATTGCGTTGACGGGAGGTTTTTTGGGATCAAAAGAAGCAATGGTTGAAAAACTTTCTGAGATAAGTAATCATTTCAACGTGTTTCAGCGTATTTTTACGATAGAAATAGGCCCAGAATCAATCAATGAATTATTGAGTTGGGATGAAGTGGTCTTTTTAGATGCTGCAACGCGCTTTAATTCTCCAAGACCGCTTGATGATAAGGCATTAACAAAGTCCAATGTACAAGCCGCTCAGTCCCTTAATTTTTCCGGTATCAAAGGAGATAATGTGGTTATTGGAATTGTTGACGTAGGATTCCAAACAACGCATCCAACTTTTTTCAATGAGGATGGAACTGTTTACAGAGTAAAACGCTTTTGGCAGCAAAAATATAAGAACCAAATGGGTCCAGCTCCTTATGGTTATGGAATACTAAAAAATAGCGAAAAGGAAATATTAGAAGCCATAGATACAGATGGCTCACATGGCACACATGTGGCTGGAATCGCCGGAGGATCTGGCTTCAAATCCCCAGATTTTAAATATGCCGGTGTAGCTCCCGAAAGCGAATTGGTGTTTGTAGGAATTAAATATCAGAACGATACTCTTGGTGGAAGTGCATTAGGCGATTATTTGGTAGCAAATAACGCAATTATAGATGGTTTTGATTATGTATTTAGATATGCCGATTCATTAAATAAGCCTGCCGTTTGTAATTTGTCATGGGGTATGCATACCGGCCCTCATGATGGTACCTCCTTATTTGATATTGCACTCGAAGATATAATAAATACCCCCAATCCAAATTCTCAAAAAGCTACGGGTCGTGCATTGGTAGGCGCTAATGGAAATAGTGCTCAACACGAAATGCATATAAAATTGGAATTAAATGGGGATTCTGCAGCCACTTTGGCGATGGACCGAAGTAGAAATAATTTCAAGACCGAAAATGTCTACTGCGATTTTTGGTCTGAACTTAATAGTAATCTTCAATTTCAAATCGTTTTAATCGATTCTCAAGATAATGTATTGATTGAAACTCCTTATTGGGACTTTTCCAAAGACACTTTGATTTCCGGTAAGCTGGTAAATAATAAGGATACTTTTGAGATTTTATTGTCAGGGACTCGAGCTTATCCCTACAATGGGAAATCGAATTTTCTGATGATGCTCGAAGCCAATTCTAACAAAAGATTTATCAAAATTAATTTTAGAGGAAAAGGAGAGGTGCATGGATGGAATTCAGGAAGAACCTATGAATGGACGGCTGGAACATTTCGTAATTACATTAGAAAGTATAAACCGTCGCATTGGGTTAACGGAGATGCTGTTAGTACTCTTATTGAAAATGGCGGAACATCAAAAGCAATTTTATCTGTAGGTTCCTATAATAATCGCGTTAATTGGTTGAATTTTGAAGGCAAATTCCAATCAGATAGTGCTATTGACGAAGGTCAGATTTCGGGTTTTTCATCTTGGGGGCCGGCCTTAGATGGTCGATTGAATCCAGATGTAGCCGCTCCAGGTCAATTTATTGCCAATGCCTATCATAAAGATGCTGTTCCGGGTTGGTTAAGTCCGTATATAGTGCACAAGGATCAATGGAATAACGATGATGTTTATTGGGTATTATTGAGTGGTACATCCATGGCATCGCCTCATGCTGCAGGAATCGTAGCCTTGATGCTTCAAGCCTCAGAAGGTCAATTATCAGCATCGGATATGTATGAAATTATCCGGAGTACCTCACAAAAAGACGCCTACACTGGAAATCAAGACAATTTTCAATACGGTACCGGAAAAATTGATGCTTACAAGGCCATTATAGCCTCTGTTAATGCTATGAGAAATGATAAAATAGAAGTCAAAAGGCCTATTTTAATTGTACAGGAAAATAGATTATGTTTGGTTGGGATGGAAGCGTCTAATTCTGAAATTTATTTTCAAATTTTTGATGCATCAGGTAGGGAAGTGTTTAGTAGGAAAACAAGAAATAAATATATCCCCACTGACACAATAAGCACCGGCGTTTATTTTGTGCGTTATGCCTTTAGCGGAAACTCGTATTCTCAGACAGTCTTCTTAGATAATAATCGTTGATTTATTATTTTAAAGCGACATTATTTTTGAGCTAAATAGCTTGCTACGTGTCTTTCTTTTTTTTCCGTGTAAATATCATCAATTGTTACCATTATTCCTGTTTCTTCTACGCCGCCAAAATAGTCGTTAATACTAGTGCCGAAGGTTTTCATTGTAGGGCTGAGGCTCATGTAACTATTGAATAATGGAGGAATGTTTTCTCCCAATTCTCTAACAAGTTTTGAAAGATGATTATAGGCCTGTTTATAAGGCAACGTTGATATTTCGTTTTTAAATTTCTCGTTTAATTCGGGTCGAACGATAGGATGAATGGGCTTTACCAATTCTTCTTTATCTGGAAAGAAAATTTGCATAAAGTCCAAAATTAAATTTCGAGCTTCTTTGTTGAAATCTGAATACATGGTAATCTTCCCAAAAAAATATTTCATATCGGGATTGTCAACAATCAAAGCCCCTAAACCATCCCAGAGATTGTCTAGGGAAAATATCCCTGCTCGGCTTCCTTGAGACGGTTGATAATCGGGCTGTACGAAGCTTCTCCCTAATTCAATGGTATAGGGGAAATAGTCTTGTTTAATCTTGTCTGAAAAATCTAATATTTCCGTAGTCGATAAATCATAATCTCCATTTTCTTTACGCGCATCTTTACAGAAAATGAACCGATATCCTCCAACAATTGCTTTGTCAGTAGGATTCCAAACAATCAATTGTTGATAGCCATTTTCCCTCGTGTCAAACTCATCTTGGTCAGAAGTTTTTCCAGTTCCGCCTCCAGCTTCACGAAAGGAAACCTCTCGCAAACGACCAACTTCATTCATTAGGTTGGGTTTTTCGCAACCTCGGAAAATATAGATTTCGTTATCAGCCTTGTTGGTTTTTCGAACAAAAATATCCCTACTTAATTCAGATATTAATATATCTCGAGAAACAGGATCCATCAACCGATCTGTCATAGTGGTGCAAATTAATTAATTGTTAGGAGATTGTCGCTTCCGTATTCTCTTTTAATGCATAAACGAGTTCCCGTATTTTTGCGGCTACCTCAATTGGTTTATTCCGATAAAGCTTTTCTGGCTCAATTGGATTTCCAAATGTCATTGTGATGGTTTTTCCTTTTTGTTTGAACATTTCATCGGGCAATGTGAACATTTCGAGATTCGCTTTGACACCTAAAATCTTCCTGATCTTTGATATTCTGTAAAAACGTTTTGTGTTTTCGCCATCAATAAACGTTGGAATGATGCAAAGTTTATGTTCCTTGGCTTTTTGAATAACGCTTTTTTGCCAAGGTAAATCCTGAACAATACCATCAATTTTTCGAGAAACAAATCCTGACGGGAAAATAATTATTGCTTTGCCCGATGCATATGCTTCACTAATTAATGCCAAGCTTTTTCTATCGGTTGAGCCAACCCGGTTCACGGGTAAGAACGAATCCTTAAGTGGGGTGATGTTCATGAGGATGTCATTGGCCAAAAAAAGAAAGTCGGACCTTCGTTTTGCTACCTCTGCCATCAACGCCATACCGTCAACACCCCCTAAGGGATGGTTGGCAGCAATTATGCAGCCTCCTTTTTCAGGAATTCGGTCTAAAAATCTTGACTTTAATGTTACCTGATTGATTCTGAATACCGTATTGATGAATTCTGGGCCAACCTGGCCCTTTCCTTCATTCAATATATAGTTGATTTCATCTTGATGGATGAATTTCTCAACCCAATTTAAGATGAAATTGGGCAGGCGTTTTAGTAGTTTGGGATTTTTATTTCCGAGTATTTTTCGGATATCAATCTTTAAAGCTTCAGTCATTTAAAATGGCTTTCTTGGTTGCGTCCAATATTTCAAATGCACGTTTACTATCGGATGACTCTGCATAAACCCGCAATACAGGCTCGGTGCCTGATGGACGAATCATAACCCAAGATCCATTCGAAAGGTGGAATTTGAAACCATCAATATCTTCCGTGCGTTCAATTTTGTATTCGCCAAAGGAATCATAACTGTTTTTCTGGCAATTTTCTATGATGGATAACTTCAACTCATTGTTTATGTGAAGATCGTAGCGTTCAACTGCAAATGCGCCAACCTTGGCATAAACATCATCAATTAATTGAGATATGCTTTTTCCGGTTTTAGCCGCGTATTCCATCAATACCAAGCCCATCCATATGCCATCGCGTTCTGGAATATGACCTTTGATTGCAATTCCTCCGCTTTCTTCAGCACCTATAAGCACATCGTCGGTTACCATGTGTTCACAGATATATTTGAAACCAATTTTGGTGGTAATGGTTTCTAAACCTTTGATTTCACAAAGCTTTGATATTTTATCTGAAACGGAAAAGCTCTTTACAACTTTGCCTGAATAACCTTTGAAATCTACCAAATATTCAATCAATAATAGTATAAGATGGTGGGAGTCCACAAATCGCCCTTTTTCATCAAAAAATCCAATACGATCAGCATCTCCGTCGGTTGCCAAGCCAAATTTGTACGCTTCGGAAGTTGGAATTAATTCAGAGATTTCGGGCAGATTTTTCAAAATAGGTTCTGGAGCTCTTCCTTCAAATCCAGGGTTATTTCCACCATGTAAAACTCGTGCATCACTGAACAAGGCTGGAATGACGTTTCTTCCTGCGCCATACATGGCATCGTATACCAAATTCTTGCCGACAGATGTCAAAACTTCCATATCGAAAGAATTCTTGCAATGGTCCAAATACATATTTTCAAAATCGGCGTAGGTAATGCGGCCGTTTGAAACAAAGTGATCGAAACTATATTCCGGAATGATTGCTAAGTCTGGGATTAAATTCTCAATTTCCTCAACCGTAGAAGGAGTTGCAGGGCCGCCATAAGCCGCTTTGATTTTAAATCCGTTGTAGGAAGGAGGATTGTGGGATGCTGTTATTATGATGCCCAATCCAACATTCAACTTGTTAGCCGCTAAGGATATCATTGGAGTTGAAACAAAGTTTCTAGCCATTACAACATCGATATCATGGGCGGCAAATATGGTAGCAGCTTCATTAGCAAACATCGAACCTGCGAATCTGCAATCGTGACCCAATACAATCTTTTTAGGTAAATTACTGCTATTGAGCCATTCTGCGCTGGCATAGGCTACGCGTCTCACGTTTTCGGTTGTAAAATGTTCGGCTATTATATCTCTCCAGCCGTCAGTTCCAAATTTTATCTTATACATAATTTATTCAAATGCGTTTATTCCTGTTATTTCCATCCCTAGAATTAGAAGATGTATATCATGTGTGCCTTCATAGGTGATTACCGATTCTAAATTGGCCATGTGTCTCATAATAGAATAATCTCCAGATATTCCATTACCACCTAATATTTGTCGGCACTCACGTGCAATATTTAGAGCAATTTCTACATTGTTGCGTTTTGCCATTGATATTTGAGCTGGCGTAGCTTTGCCCTCATTCATTAATAGCCCCAATCTCCAAGCCATAAGTTGGGCTTTTGTTATTTCTGTAAGGGCTTCGCTAAGTTTCTTCTGTTGCAGTTGAAAAGAAGCAATGGGTTTGCCAAATTGCAAGCGTTCTAAGGCGTATTTCTTGGCTGTTTCAAAGCAGTCCATCGCAGCACCGATAACACCCCAGCAAATTCCGTAACGTGCAGAGTTCAGGCAAGAAAGTGGTCCTTTAAGTCCAATTACACCGGGCAAGATATTGGTTTTCGGGATACGGACATC
>Ga0181553_10001650_pt1 | contig 19810 bp, 42 predicted proteins | sample 011ome_17_FD_133753 | JGI IMG/M metagenome (GOLD analysis project Ga0181553, IMG submission 133753) | Coastal salt marsh microbial communities from the Groves Creek Marsh, Skidaway Island, Georgia - 011502XT metaG (megahit assembly) | ecosystem: Environmental > Aquatic > Marine > Intertidal...
ATAATAGCCGCCTCGCTCCCTCCATTTCCTGATATGGTTCTCCATGTTTCGGGTGTAGGCGATAGCGCAAATTGCAATCAAGGCAACCAACCCAAAAAAGCATAGTATTAGTGGCCAATTCATAGTTCCTGGTTTCTTCTGGTAGGGGCGACACCTTGCTACAAATGCCACCCCGTTACCTGATGATGTATGATTTAAGGCCACCGACACAACCTCCCTCCCAAGGGTTGATATGCCGATGACCCTTTGTTACAAAATAACCCTGCTCCCTATGTGACAAAGGAGCAGGGTCGCTAAACGCGAGTTATGGCACAATCGCGAGAAAAGATCGTAATTATTGTTGTGTTTTTTAATTGTGCCATAATGCAATTATACAACAGTTATTGCACATTTCCAAAACAATAATTCCGGTAATTCAATAATTTTGTACCCATGAGTAATAATAACACCGTGCCTGTTAACCTTAATAATGTGGTAGACTCCATACCACAGAGTACTTCCGGCACAGGCACGATAGAGTATGTAAATGGAGGCAAAGAGGTGATTGGCACTACCACTGTTTTTGAAACGGAGCTTAACCTGTTTGGAGATTGGCTTGTGATAATCGACGGTGCTAACCGGCAGATTGTCGAGATCGAGCAGGTCGTTGATGACACTCATCTTGTGCTGCGGTTTCCGATCACGATTCCCACAGCCTCGGGTGTGTCGATGTCTTTCATTCCGCGAATACCGGTTATGAAGGATTGGGCGGCAACCAATACAGGTGCTACCGCAGCAACCATGAATGGAATCACATGGCCTGCCGGATTAACCCGCAGTCCTGACAGAACAGAAAAGCAAGACAACCAACCTTCTCCCGTCATTATAGATGCCACCGGCACTACTATTGATGGCACAATAGTATATTAATGGCTGAACAAGAATGGTTACCCCCAAGTGCGGCAGGTGGTGGAGAAGACCTCAACCAAACCCTTGCATTAGGTGATAATACGGGCGGCGAGTCGATTACCATCAATAACGACGACTGCCTCTATATTGGTGACGACCAAACAACCTTCATTAAATACGATGACGGTGGTTATGGTACTCCACTACTCTTTAGTGAGGAAGATTTTACTATTGACCTCGATGGCAATGCTTTGGATATCACCAATGGTACTACGCTATCGGTAGCGGGGTTGGCGTCCTTCTCGGCAGGAATTGACCTTTTAAGCGGCTCCCAATTGAAACTTGCCCCTGCCTCTGGCGTGGGGCGTTCTTCCTTTGTTTCTGTATCGCCACTAGCCACAACAAACGTATGGACTGTTCCTGATGACGGAACATCTGTTACGCTTGCCTCCCGTGATTGGGTGACATCACAAAGCTACGGTGTGGGTGACTTCCTAAAAAATGGCTCTGTGGTTATGACGGGCAACCTTAATATGGGGAGCCAAGACATCACTAATGCTGATGCTATCACAGCGGCAGGTGTTGTGACAATGAATGGGGGAGCATCTTTGCCTGCGGGAGAGGTTTTCGATCTTGAAGGGGCGTTAGCGCGTATTCAATCCGGTGTCTATTCAGGCTCATATCTTGACTTGAATACAGGTGTAGGCACATCTGTAACGCTTGCGGCGCAAGGCGGGTTGTCGTTAACCGGTGGCTCTGGCGTAACTGTTAATGGTACTTTAACCTGTAACAACGGTGCAATATCCGCGACCGTAACGGGCGGCACAGGCTCAGGAGATAATCTTATCATTCAATCCACGTCACACGCCACAAAAGGAGTTGTTCGTATATCTGACGTCCTTCAACTTGTAGAGACTGATTACTCAGCAGGGATATTGATGCTAGATGGCTCTGGTAATGTTGTTAATACGCGCACATTTAGTTGGTCTTCGGACTCTGGTTTGGTTTCAGACCACACAGGTGTCACTATTGGTGATTACATTACTCCTACCGGCACCACAACAGATGGTACACGCCTAAAAGGGTTTTCTAAAAACGCTGATAATGACTACGAGAATGACTCCGGCTCATCGGTGACAGGATGGATAGAGGTCAGTGTGATGAGAGCAACAAAAACCGGTGGTGGTGTCGATATGCACGAATATGAGGTCTTTACCTATGATGGCTCCACCTACACTCCTACTGGCATCTATGGCGGTGCCGACGTGAGCGCAACCACAGGTTATGATTGCTTTCAGTTTAGCGGTGAGATTACTGTTCCTGACACTGATCGGGTTATCATTCGTGTGGCAAACCTCGAAGATGACGATACTGTTGTAACAGCTTATATAAACGTACTATTTGAAGAAAAATGATCTTAGAAGCTATTAACTACGCTGAGGATATTGCTGCCTTGAAAGGCTTGCCTACAACGGGCATGGTAGCGCAGACCAAATACATTTCAGGAGACTCAGGTTACGAGTTCTGGCCTAACGCTAATATGGCCACTACTGACTCTCAGTTTCCTTCTGATGACGGTGGTGGCTATTGGCGCAAGAAAGACAACCATATCCGTGTGGCAGGCCGCATGGTTGAGGCCGTCACAACAGGAACGGGTATTACTACTTATGAGGTCTACGAGAAGGCTTTTACTGCCCGTATGTATGACTACTCTTGCTTTTATGACTGTGTGAAAGCCAATTGTATTGGTACCTGGAATGACCAATCAGATTATGCTAAGGCAGAGATGGAGAAGATGCTGTTGGTGCCGGATAATCACGAATGGTCAGCAGCTCTCGATACAGTGGAGAAGCGGGAGGCTCAATATGTGGTTAAGGCACCTGATGACCTAAAAGCCCTCAGTGCCCGCCTAAAGGCTTTTCGTGCCACCCTTGGTGCTATGGTTAAGTCAAACCCTCAAAAGATCACACGCGCCCATGCAAAAGCTGTATGGGATAGGTGCCAGGAGTTAAAAGACCTTGAAGGGATGTTTGCCAACACCTTGACGCAAGAGATCGTTGATTTCTTCAATGATGACGGTGATTATTCCTCTACCGGCTACACATCAACCTTGACCGGCACTCATGTGGGCGTGGTGGATGCTGCCAATGATATTTTGCGTGACGGGAAGTACAAAGTGAATAAATTCCTAAATTAACGGCGAACTAAAAACGATTTTAAGCTATGGCTAATTTAACAGAAAAAGACATCGCAGAGTGGTATGCGGAAAAATGCGAAGAACTTAAAAACAATGAGGCCGCAATCCGAAACCTTTGTGAGCAGGTGAATGTTCATATCAGACAATATAATAATATTGCTCTGAAAGGTATTTTCCCTCGATTTAAGCCACCAAAAGAAGACTAATGGATAGGCAGTTAAAAAATAAGATTCTTCGGTTCTCGGGACTTGCATGGCTATTGGTTTATTTCTTTGGCGCAATGTTCCTGCAATTGGTTCATCCATACGCTGAGTCTCATGCTGCTAAGGATGCTCACGATCTGGTGGCTTACCTTCTTGAAAACCTTATGGTGTTCTTGCCGGTGTTCTGCCTGTGGTTGTCTTTTGCAGGCAACCCTACCACTCGTGGAGAAACATTCATGTATTGGGCTTGGGGTAGTGTTATGTGTGTGTCCGTGATCGCATTTATAGCTGCTGCCATGGGACTTAGCAATCAAGACCTTGCCTATGTGTGGGGAATGGTCGGCGGTGTCGGAGGATGGGTATTGTTGTTGTGGCGAAAAAACCAGGAATGGTAGTAATCGGATTCCAACAGCCAACGACTCCCTGGGAAGCCAAGTACACGCTGTTTGGAGCCAATTACAGCCACGTAGCGGTGTTTGTAGGCGATAAGAAGCTGCATTTTAAGAATGATCGCTTTGGTTGGTCTTACTGCCGTAAAAGGCCGGTTAACGGATGGAGCTACGCTTGGTTGACTGATGATGTGGAACGATTTTGGGAACTAGCGAAAAAAGCATTTGGTACAGTGTACCATTGGATTAAGGCTAACTGCATAAGTGTCTTGCAGGAGGCTTTTGAGGCATTTGGAAAGAAGGTGAATCTTTGGACTATGATGCCACCTAATTTTGTTAAACAATTTAAAGTCAGCTATGACGGAGTTTTTAGGTGTAATCAAGGCTATTCTGGAAGCTATTCAAGAATACGGGTGGATACCGACATTGATAGGTCTTTTTTGGCTTATTAAAATCATCAGACCGGCTATCAAGATTGGCCGTGCAGCTATTGACGTTGGCAAAGACTTGTACGATAAGGCATCAAAAAGAGTGGAACAGGGAGACAAAGCAGCCGCAGACCATCAGCAGATAATGAACGCATTATCGTTGTCCAATGAGGCTACAAAGAAGTCCACCGAAGCAACGGAGAAGTGTATAAAGGCCACGGAGAAAGCCACGGAGATTGGGGAGAACGTACTAACAGCTATCAAGGAATTTAAAGCAGAGGTTCGCACTGAGCTTGATGAACATAAGAAGTGGATTATGACCAACAATGATCGCTTGGAAAAACTAGAAAACAATGAAAAAGCTGCCTAAGAACCTAATCAAACGCATCGGCCTTGGCCTGAAAGACCTTCTCCCTATTGCTAGTACCTTATCTGAGAACAAACGCAGTGAACATGGCGGCGAAGGAAAGGTTGACCGTTGGCGACTAGGTACGGTTATCGCCGTACTCGTTGTAATACTCGAAATTCTATACACTTACTATTATGGATAACAAGTAGTTTTTCATTTCGTTCCTTTAGTAGGCTCACTCCATAAGGGGTGGGCTTACTTTGGTTGTGATTGTTTGTGGTCTTGCTCCCATGGTGGTACATAATATCGCTCTACCCCATCAATCAATTCTCCTTCCCATTCGTCCTTAAATGGCATCCACAATTTCTGCATTGCATCCCATTTATCCTTGCCGCTACTCCACTCTTGAAAAGCCATGTCTGCCACACTTCCGTCCTCATTGTAAAAAGTAACGGTGTCGCTTCCTTGGTGATGTTTACAGTAAAGTGTTTTTGTTTCAGAGGCTCCGTAATCACCCATTTCCTCGTATGTTGTTTTTACCCCTGTGGCACTCATAAGTCAGGTGTTTGTTTTAATCTACCGATATGGCTGTTCATAGCTGATAAAACCTCTTTAAGAGCCTCCCAATGGCGACGGCTGCTCACCTTTTGATACAGAGCCTCACCTTCTTCACGTTCTGCCTCTAAAACGGCCTCATTCATCCTCATGGCAGCTTCCTTCTGCACTCCGGTTCCTTTGGCCTGATGCTTCACCTGCGCTTTGATGCGCTTGGTTTCATTCTGGCATTGAAGATAGTATTTATCCGCAAGGGCTGTGATGGGTGCCAGATGGAAGGACATGGTGGCAAGCACCTTCCGCTTATGGATGAGGGTGTTGCAGTCCTTGAAGGATTCCGGTGTTTGGTTGTACCACTCCACCACCTGGGCTACTTCATCGAGTACTTCTTTATTTGTCATTGGTGAATAGAGTTAATGCAATTCCCTTTATGTGCCATTACCCAACCAAAATCACCTTCCGGTGCCTTCATTAGAATGTATTGGCATCCCTCAATCTCAACAGTATGGATGGGGGCGTTTAATTCCATCACAGGGGGCTTACACCCTGCAATCAAACAAATTGCTAAAGCTAAAATTCGTACTTTCATTTATCCTTCCTCCGCTTTCACTGGCTCCAAAGTCTCCGGCTTCACCTTCTCATGGTTGATGGAGCTTGTCTGCGGGTCTTTAGAGAGGATGAACCATGTGTCGTTTTCTTCATCATGGTAGGGGTAGCCTGTTATCTCACCTTCTGGTGGGTATAGGCGTTGGGCTGTGTATTTAGGTGGTTTCATTTTCTAAGGGTTTAAAGTAATCCGGTTTTGGAAATCTGTCTGAGAATTTAATCTCATTTTCTTCTGTATAATCAATATCTGTTGCGTCATCCCAATACTTTGACAGCTCCTCGCCAACAGGTAAGTATGCAATTATTGTCGCGGTTTCATCATTAAACCCGCTGCACCACCAAGGGTAGCTAGGGTTAAAAATCAACGGTCGATAGTCATCAACCGAATAGGTCTTAAATCTGTATCTTCTCCAATTCATAGTTTTAAGTAATCGTTAGTAAATCAAGACTGTAAATCCTCTGAGGCAAGATGCCAAAGGTGAAGGGCGTCAGCCTCGTTGTCATTGCTGCCCATGTAGCCGTACTTCTCCTGCGCGGCTTTGATCATCACCTCTTTGTTGGAGTTGCCTTTGCCGGTGGCGAACTTCTTGATCTCACCTGCTGAGTAGGCACGGTATTCAATCTTATTCTCCACACAAAACTGCTCGATCACTCCGGCTAACTTAGCATGGTGGATAACTGCTCCCTGATGCCTTCCTGCGGGTCGCTCGTACACGATCACATCAAGAGACTCCATCTCATGCACTTCCTGGATTTTGGCTTTGAATCGCAGCCATTTCATGCCGGTGGACTCGTCCTTGCGGGTTTTCAGGCTCCAAAGGCCGTAGGCTGTTTTCCCCATCGCCCAACCTGTTTCAGTTGCGGGGTCAATTGCTAGTATTTTCATTTGTTTAAGTTTTTGTTGTTGCCCATGTAGCGGGGGAAGCCTCGGCGGTTTTTAGATACTTTTTTCATCGTAGAAAGGCACTTCGGTTTCTACAAACTTGACTTTCTCCAACTTTTCAACCTTCTCATTGAAGATTCTTTTGATGAATGGCTTGAACGGCTCGTATTCGTTTTTTTCTTCATCCCACTCCCTTTCATCTTCTTCGCTGTTCCAGATCATTATTTCTGCATAATTTATGGCCTCAAAAAAACCATCCGTGCTGTACACGAAGTTTGCTTCCAATTCCTCCCCTAATTTTTGGAAGATTTCTTCGTTTAGCTCGTTAACTATTTTTATGTAATTCATTTTCGAGTTGTGTTTAGTTATTATTTATACCCTCTCGCTTCATTTGAGGGTGGTTTAAGCGACTTTCTTTGGTTTTTGGTGGTCTTGGTTTGGTTGGGTGCGATACCGCCTAAAACAGCCTTTTCTTCGCTTCGGTACCAATTGACAAAATCTTCGTACTTCACCTCGCTCTGGCGAATCGGAAAACCTTTCTCGTTTAGCTCCTGCATTTCAAGTGAGACAATCTTTTTACCAAGTCGCCATACTCCGGTGATCTCGCTTACGCGACTACCGTTAACGACTCTCATGCCTGCTATCAGGTTATTAAAGGGTTTCAACATCGGGGTAAGCTGTTAGTGATTTAACCTTAGCCGTTAGGTGGCCGATTTGTATTTTTTGGCTCTCGTTTTCGATAGCCAGTTCAAGGTTCCTGCTCTCAAAATCCTTGGCCGCAGTCCAAATGCGGTGTAGGAAGTTGATTGTATCAGAAAGCAGCTTGATCTTATTCTCAGCGTCAGCCACCGATTCTTCTGACCACGTTCCACGGTTGGCCTCTAGTTTTTCTTCCATCTTCTCTTTCAGGCCAATCATGGCGTAGAAGTGGGCGTTTTTTATGACTGAATCAGAATCTTTTAAGTAACTCAAAACGGCATTGTGTCTTCTTCTTCCTCTCTGTTTGACGTGGTAAAATCAACATTGGGTTGAAGTGGTTTAAGTATCTTTTCTTGTGCAGGCTCAGAGGTATAATCCCGTGCGAACAGCTTCTCTCTGCCATCTGCTGAGTACTCGTAGAATCGACGGGTTGCGACATCGTAGTTCAGGCTAACCACGTCGCCTGCCCTGCCTACTTCCTCTGGCTTTGCCTTCTTCACATAAATGTCTGTGGTTGGCGTGGTCTTGGTTTCGCGGTGTATCACGATCATGGATTTGCCGCTGTTAAACCACTCGCTACCGCCTTTAAGGTCATGTTCGGTTGGCACCGGATATTTGCCGTCCTTTAGTCGCTGTGGGCTTTTAGGGTGGATTACGGTGTGAAAATGCAGCCCTGATTCTTCCGCAAGCGAGTTACGGTAGGGTAGCACTTCTTCGAGGTAGGTGGCATAACCACCACCTGAATAATCGTGCTTTAAATCCTTCCATGAGTCAATCACGGCGGTGTTCAGTTTCAGTTCCATCCGGTTTTCTGCTGCGAAATCCCAAAACTTGTAGGGCGTTATCTTCTCGGTTCTTCCGTTTTTCACCTCCGGCACCAGGAATTTGAAGGCATCCATAACCGGAAGTTGGTAGCGCATCATTTCATCCTTGGAGATGAAGTTTTGATTTTCATGCTCGTTACCTGAGCCATCAATCCATGTTTTCTTAAAAGTTTTCCCGCAGTACTTGTGGATTAGCATTGCTATCACTTTTTCCTTGGTTCCTGCATCCGGTACAAACATCAGGTGCCTCCAATTGTGGAGTTGGCTCATGTTCATCAAGAAGTCAAACATCACTTCTGTTTTTCCGCTCACCGGAAACCCTGTCCAATCCGTACAGCTTGCTTCAACCATGCCGTAGTGTCCGTGCATACACTTGTAGCCCACAGGGTAGCATTTCTGCCCTCCGGTTTCCCAAAGCCTAATCAGGTCATCTTTTATGTCTTTTGGTTGAAGTATTTTCATTACCACTGTGCGGCAATCCGCTGTTTTTCTTCTTGGGTGCGTTCGGCTTGGGTTTCTTCGGAAGGGGCGTTTAGGTACATCTCTAGCTTGTCTGATCTGGTTATAAACTCAGGAGTCAGATTCTTATGGTTGTTCTCCTTGTGCCAACTAGAGTTGTACGCGTTTGTTATGGCTGTTTTTATTTGTTCACCGGTGTATCCGTCATTAATTCGTGCCTTTAGCTGCTTCTTGCTTTTGGCACACCCTGTGAACTTTCGGTTAGTTATGCCATTAAACATTCCAACAAAGAATTTGAACTTCTCCTCAAAACTTACACTGCCCGATGTTCCGTTTTCGGAACTCGGGGTATTAGTATTATTATTCTTTAATTCTTTTCTTTCTTGTTTGTGGTTAGTTGCTGGTTGATTGCTGGTTAGTTGTTGGTTAGGTGGTTGGTTGATCTGCTGGTTAGTGTTTTTTTCTGCGACTTGGTAACTCCCATAATTGCAGATAGTTATGATGCTATTTTTGTTGGTTGATTTGATGGTTATTTCGTTGGTTGATTTTAGGCGATTGATGCAAGTGCGAATGGACTGCTCTGAAATACCGGTTTGCTCAGAAAGAGCCTTTCTTCCGGTTAATAATTGACCCCGATCAATCGTTATTCCCTGCCATTTTTTGGGCGCATGGTTAGCTTCAATAAGTAGGTGTATAAAAAGGTGAACCATGTGTTCTTTTTTATACCACTCCCATTGTTGCAGCTTGCGGTGCAGTTTAATCCATCCTTCCATTGGTAGGAAATGAGAAAAAGCAGGAGCAGGACTACTTTTTGCACAAAGTCCAGACTCGAAAGGTGGGTTTAGCCCCGCTCCCGCGTATTATTAAATGAAATGTTGTTGTGTAGAACGAATCCTAATTTGTGCATGACCCAAAAATACAACAATACTTCCGAAATTCAAACAATTATTCCGGTGAATGTGTGGGAACTTAGGAGATAACCTTGTCGGTTGACTTGGTTAGGCTCTCGATTTGGGCATCCACAGTAGCAAGCTGCGCCCTTAAATCTTTCTGCTGATCTATAAGTGCTGAGAGGTTAGCGTACCAATCGTCGGACTTCTTACATATATTCCAACGTCGGCGTATCTCTTTATATAATTCTACGAACGAGCGACCATCAGGTAGAGGGCTGTCGGTATCAAAGTCATCCTGGAATCTTTTTAGGCCATTTATTACTGTGGCATGGTCGGCTCCTACTTCGCTTCCGACTTCATTCAATGTGACCTTCCAGTTTTCTTTCTTAATGGCAAAGTAGTAGTATATTGATCTTCCTGCCACAAACATTCGCTTGCGCTTCCGTTTTCTGATGTCAATACCTATTGACTCATTTATGACGGTGATCAGAGTTTTTAAGGGAATCATGGCGTTAGGAATTAAATGAGAAAAAACAGGAGCGACAAAACTGCCGCTCCCTTGTTACAAGCCAACTAATGTTGGTTAAGTGTTGCGGTGTTTCCGAAAGACATCCTCGGCATAGCGTTCGTGCTTTTCGCGGGTATCGAGCAGTTCACCTTCTTTGGTTTTATACATCTTCGATTCCTGATCGTAATCAAGAAAGCGATGGAGTGTATAATGGTCGGCCATGGACAATTCAATAACATCCTTAAAATGCGATGTATTATAACTCCAATGGTGTAAATGGTTTCCCGCTATATTAGGCCGCAAATGATTGGATTTGTTTTTAGCAGCAACCTTCTCAGGATATTTTTCTTTATGCCTTCTGATTTGGGCTGCTTTAGCTTCGGGTGTTGGCTTATGCTTCTCCCGATAGTTTAGTCTGTGGTATTTTTCCCGATTTCTTGCTCTTTCTTTTTCAATCCAAGCATGGTCTTTTGTTTGGTCACTATAATGCTTACCAACGTCAGACTTGGTGCAAGTTTTGCACTTATTAAGGTGCCCATCCTTCATCTGCTTATGTTTGTAAAAAGCAGACAAAGGTTGGGTTTTACCACATTTAAAACAGGCTTTTATGGTTAGCTAAAAAGGTAATCCATCGTCCTCATCCTCAGTACTTTGCGGTGTTGTGGTTACAGGTTTTGGTGCTGTTGGCACTTTGATGTCTGCTTCCTCGATCTTCCAGGCTTGCAGATTCACGTAGTATTTCCCGTTGTACTCATTTCCACGTAAGGCGAAAGAAACCTTCACGCCCTGCCCTTCCATGATGTTATCGAGAATGGCTGTTTTATCCTTGATGGTTTCGAGTTTGATGTCCTGCGGGTAATCCTCCTGAGTGGTTACCACAAATTCACGCTTGGTGAATCCTGATTCAAATGTTTGTAGGTCAAAAACCTTTTTTACAATACCTTCTACGGTGTAATTCATTATCCTTGTTTTTGGTCTGCTGCCTTGATTTTAGCGGCTGCGTTGATTAATTCTGTTAATTTCTTTTTCTCAGTAGGTGTGAGAGTGTAGGCTTTTTCGATCTTTTCAGTACTGGTGATTTCACCTGTGGCAATCTTTTCCGCTATCTGCTTCTTTTGATCTGCGGTTAGCTTCGGCTTGGTTGGTGGTTGTGGTGGGTTCTTGGGGGCGAGTTTTTGCTTGTGAGCTTTACTGTTGATATGCTCAGTTAAATCCCATACTTTTTTGCCATATTGATCAACCACGCTAGGAAAATTGCCCTGAACCTTTACTTTATCGGCTGTGGCATACTCAATGTCAATGTCGTATAGGAAGCGACCTATCCCCCACTTCACAGCAGCACGTTTAAACGCATCCGAGGCTTCGCCTTTCTGCCGGTCTTGGTTGGATTCAGTGCCACAATCTGACTTCCATACCCACTCCTCACCTTTTTTGATACCGATTGAGCAAAAGAGGTTTCCTTTTACTTCGTAGTACTTATCCTGCCAACTCTCAGGCCCAATGGCTTCATCTAATCGGGTTTGGACATCTCGGCTATCGACATAAGCCACGCACGTTGCTACCGGCTTTCTTTTGCTGAAACTCTGCACCCTCCAATGGTAGGGCATCTCGTCTGTTAGTTTGGGTTTCTTCTTTGCAGGCATAATTATTATGTAAGTAGTTCAATTCATTAATCATTCGTTGTGATCTGGCATTGCGCTCCTGCTCTGCCAGAAATAAATTCTTAGTGGCTCCCATTATTATACGTGCTTCAAATCTTCAACGACTTTTTGCAACAACAATAATGCGGTTTTGTGGTCTTCGGTTGGCTCTGATGGTAGCCTGTAGTTGACAACATTCCTTAAAACATTGTCGCTTACCGTGATATTATGCTTTGATTTAAACGGCTTAGTGAATGGAATTATATTCCTGATTCCCTTTGACTTAAGAAACAATAATGCTTCTTCTACATCAAGAAAGTACCTCAACCTTGGGCTTAATTCCATATTTTTATGTAAGTTTGTCATAATACTCTGACAAAGTACGGAATAATAATTGTGAAAACCAAATAATAATTCCATTATGGCACAAAATGATGAGCAAATAACCCAAAAGGTCGCGGGGTTTATAGAGCGACTAAACAAAGACTTAGAAAAAAGAGGGTACAACGGTCACAGGCTTAGTAAGCAGATGACACGCTCCGACCATGGGATAAGAAATATCCTGAATGGGAAGGCTGTACCTGGTGTGGACTTCCTCTTGCAATACCATCAGGTGTTTCCAGATGTGGACCTCGGGCTGCTTCTTACTGGCAGGAAAGAGGAAACAGCGTCAGGCGATGACGTGGTGCGATTAAATATGGAAGTAAGCCGTCAAGGAAAGCAGATTGTCCAGATGCTTGATCTGATTGCAGAAGTCCGTGAAATGGCATTGCAGGGTGACGCCCAATTGAAGAAAAGGGTGGATTTAATAAAAGTTTTAGGCGCGGTTAATTAGACTGCGCTTAGATGCCCTGAAAGGATTGCGAATTTCTGTTTGACTTCCGGTGACATATCATTTTCTTGCACAATCCGGTAGAGGTGTTCGGCACCCTGCCGGTTTTTTTGTGCCCAAATTTCCCATTGGAAGTTTTCTTCACCACGAATGGCTTTTTCGATTCTAATGGTGTTTAATAAATGGATGTCGTGCTTTTGGCCCTCAGAAGGGGCTTTCGCTTTCAGCGAGGAAAGGAGTACGTTAATCATGTGCAGGGGCTGATAACAGTTAATAAATATAAAAAAGGCCTCCGTAGGGCTTTCAGTAACACCTGCAATGCAGACGCATGACCTTTGGTTTCCCAAAAGTCAACCCATAGAGGCCAAATAATCTTGATGCGTCTGCCGCAAGGCGGTGTTACTGAAATGTAAAGCTAGTAAAAATGAGAATCCAAACCAAACAAGTTTTCCGCATATGTTATGCAGTAATGCAGCATTGTATGGTTGTAGTATTTCTAGCAGAAAAACATATGGTACAGAATCCCCCCAAGGATAATAGCTGTAACGATGTAATGTTTAACGGGTATCTTTTCTTTATCTTCCATTATCAGGCTTGTTAATCAATTATTTTAATTCGTTCGATCTGGTGTGGTGTCTCAACCTGTGTTGCCCCACCGTTGTTAAATGCTTTGGCGGTGTGGTAGTTGCCGTCAGGTGATTGGAAAAGCACATCGGCTGTCTGACCAGGAAGTAAATCAATTTCCTCCTTCCATTGGCTCTCAAAGTATGCGTGTAGCTTGAATGGAAGCGCATTCTGGTCATGGCTTGATGGTTCTCCACGTTTGTACCCAAAGAAGTAGTAAAAGCCTTTAAATGGCCTCTCTGAGACAAGGTGGACGGGGTAGCTTTGCTTGTAGATTTCGACTTGCTCTGGCAGAATCTTTTTAACGACTGCCACAGCATCACGCTTGATGGACATCATGTAGAGTTGGTCATTGGCTCCTGCGTGTCCAAAAATGTAGTTGGGTATCTTTTGTTTAGGCATGGGATTGTTGTATCTTTAAGTAGTTCTTTGAAAGGTTGTTTAGTTAGTCATGCAGCCACCGGAAAAGGTTCTCAGTGACTTCGGCGTCCGGTAGTGGTTCTTGCTCTTTGCCGGAATTATCACCTACATACTTGAAGTGCTTGAAGCGTCTGCTTGAAAGGATTTCATCAATGAAAACCTTGTCAATGTCGCAGCCTGTTTCCTTGGCGTAGTCTTCTGCTACTTCTTTAAATCGGCCAAATTCGATGTGACCACCACCAAAGTAGCCCAACACAAAGTAGTTGCGCTTGTTCTTTTGGCAGTACCATTTCTTAAAGTCTCCGTTTTTGTAACTCATGCTTCCTCGGTTTTTAGGGTTAAGGGCTTCGGTGATGTCGTCAATAATAAACTCGACGTAACCATTGCCATTGGCGTGAAATCTCATGTGCTGCTCTGCATTGTGTTTCGCATTCTCCAACGCCTCCCGCAACCGCTCTATTTCGGCGGATTGTTGTGTGACTCCAAAATCAACACCCGACCTGAATCCATTCCTGAAATATGCGTGTTCCTTATTCTTCTGATAGGCTTCGTCTAATGCCTTATCAATTTGTTCTTTGGTTGGTTTATTTTCTGCTGTCTGTGTCATGGTGTGGGGGTTATTTGATTGATTCATGCGCCTGCTCATGGACAAAATCGCTGTGGTCTTTATTTAACTTGTCTAATTCTTTCTCAGTCATTGGGTTCCCGCTATAGTCAGCAGCAGAAATAAAGGCGTCGCAAAATTCAGGGTAATCGGCCATGTCAACGCCATCTATTTCGATGTTTGTAATTTTTTTTGTGTTCATGCTTTCTAAGCTTGTGGGGTTATTTGGCTGTGATTGACTTCCTGATGTACCAACCGTCTAGTTTTTTATCGCGCTTATTGTCGGTGTATCCAATCATGTACGCTTCTATGCGGTTCATTCCCGTATCATCAGGCTTTAAGTGTTGATTTGGGGCTAATGCTGCTGTTGTAAACTTTGTCATCTTATCAAGTTTGTGAGTTATCAACATCCTCCTGAAGAACATCAATAAAGGTTTGTTTTTCTGGTTTAGACATCTTCTTCCACGCTTTCCCGCAGTTAAAGAGCCTTATCCATGTTCCCCATCTGGTGGAGCTGCGTTCGATGCTTAGACGGGCTAAAAATGCTTTTTGGTGTTCAGGGTTCATCTACTCTTGGATTAAGGCTGAAAACTCAAAACCATATTCACCGGCCTGTGTAACCACAAGCATTGCCTCGTTAATTACAGCATCGAATCCTTTTTCTTTGCAGAAGGCCATCCCAACTTCTTTGGATTCTCGAAACTTGTTCATCACTTGAATGTGGGTTGCGTTTTCGCCTTGCCCTGAGTGCTTTAGGTGTTTTATCTTTAAGAATTTCATGGTAAAAAGGTATTAAAGTTGTATCTTTAGTTTAGTTCTTTGAGTTGTTAATTATTGTAAACACATTTCATTATTCCCTCGTTAGCTTGCCCAACCCATATAAACCATACATCGGTTTCGGTTTCATGGTATCGTAAGTGTGTGGCGTTTTGCCCAAGGTGTTCAGAGCCGTATTCATTGACAGTTACCTCATCGGTGCTTTCCTCTGGTATTTCTGAATACCTGTAATTTTGTCCTACTACGTAATTTTTCATTTTAAAGCGTTTTAAGAGAGTTAAATTAAAAAGTGGGGTTAGGGGTTGGTGTGGTTGCTTTCTTTGCTTTGGTTGGTGGTGTAAATTCGGGTTGTTCTAATAGATATAAATCTTCTGCAAGTCGCTCAACGCTGTGATTAACATCATAGTGCATTGATAAATTTTCAATAGTGCCTTTCCCGTAAACCTTCACATAATCATGTCTTTCGCGGTAAAGCGTGTAGTTTCCAAGGTCAACGGCTTCTCCCTCGTCAAGCTCTCGCAGTTGCTTAAATGCTGCTGTAACTTCGGAAAGGTATTTTTGTTGCCATTGCTTTTTCACATCCTCAGAGGCCGAAACATCAACAAAAGTATTCCCCCCGCTCAAAATGTCGCCGGAATACTCGCAACGGCTAATACTCTCAAACCGTTTCACCCACTTTTCGAGGTGTTTTTTGTTTACTGAGGCATCACGGATTGTAAAATCGAGGGCGTAATAATGCCGCTTTTTAACGGTTACAAACTTAGCATTGTAGCCTAATTCAGTTTTTAGGCATTCGCGGATTAACTTCGTATCATCCCCGCAATATAATTGCGGTTCCTGTGGTTTATCTTCTTTGGGTTGTGGCTTTTGTAGCTCCGCTTGGTGTGCTTCGTATTGCTCAACCAATTCCGATACCTGTTCGGCGGTGAAAAAATCAGCACTAGAATAATAGCCGTTTGCATTGGTGTGTATTTGTATTCTACGCTTACCATTCAAGCTAATAGCATATTGCCCGTCCTGCAATGGTTCGGCGTCAACAATCACCCATTTACCCCTGTTGTCCTGCAATACTTCGCCAACTGGCAAGCCACCAGAAAAGAGTTCTTTCATACCATTCAAAACATCATAAAGGCCGGTTGGCTGCGGTTTCATCGCTTTAAAGGACATATCTATATTACTTGATGGGGTTGGTTGGCTTGGCTCTTTATCGTGCCTTACAACCTCTAATTTTGGGGTTATAGTTGTGAAAAGGTCTACTTGTGTATCGTTGTTCATTTTATCAGGTTTTTAGACAGCTCAAACTGCTGTTGTTAGTGTTAAAAATTGTAACTTGTAGTTAGTTCTTTGGTGTGTTGGTTTAGCGGTTGTGACGTTTAATACAGTAAGCGGTTAGCCAGTTGTTAAAACTTGTCCACGTTCCACTCATCGGTGACGTTAAAGCGGTCGCCGTCTTTCACTTCAATGTGTGGGTTCTTTTCAAGGAAGTAGGCAAGTGCATCGAGTTCATCACTAATGGCAACCATGCTTTTACAGTAGATATTACCAAAGGCACGGGGATATTCACCGTCTTTAGGCCATCCGTACAGCTTTTTCATTCCTGCCAATGAGCCGGAAGCGTCAATATTAGGATGTGCTGAATGTCCGATACCTACTGAGCCGTTAGCGATTTGGCAAATTCCATTTTTGCGCTTTACCTCGATTATGTACTTCAAAGTAAAAGCGGTGTTTCCTGCTGCGGTTTTAGGTTTAATGTTTGCAACCATTTGGTTGTCTTCGTTGGTTGTGATTTCAATTGTTGAGTAAGCCATTTTAAGAGGTTTTAAGAGAGTTTAAAAGATAAAAGAGGGGTTAGGGTTGGTTAAGGGGTTGTTGTGCTGAGAAAATGAATTCAAAGCCTGCTGTTTGGAAGAAATAAACATCCTGACCTTTTGCGTTAGATTTCCATGCTCCGCTTTCGGGGGCGTCTGCTCCAAGGTCTTCAAGTGTTTCACCTTCTTCAAGTAGTTCTGATACTTGGCAGGCTGTTTCTAGTTCAGCAAGGGTCGCGGGTGTTTTATTGGCCATCATTTCCTGCCAGAATGATTCGTGCCATTCGCCCTTCATTCTAAAGCGATCACAAGAACCAAGAAAAGGAAGTTTATTTGTCATGTTTTCAAAAGATTAGAAAGGGGGAAACCGGCCTGATAAACCGGCTCCCCTTGGTTGTGGTTAGCAATTAAGAAAAATGTGTCCGGCTTCCTGCCAGAAGTCACCGCTAAACAAACTTCGCGCATAGCTTTCATAGTCAAACCAATGACTAATGCGCGCAGGTATTTCCATTGTTTCGTTGGCATGGTCGTATGCGAAGTCTTCCTCTGGGTTGTGCCCGTCCTGATAGCAATAGTAGGCGTTTTCAAAATCAGTTTTAAAATCTTCAAAGTCTGTAAGGTCATGGCCTCGGTTCTCGGCAAAGATTCGCAAAGCCTCGGCGCGTTCTTCGCCTTCATCATTGCACCATTCCAAATAGCACCAGAATTGATCTGAGATATGGGATTCACCGATAAAGGCTGTGGGTATGTTTTCCCAATCCTGAAACATATATTCGGGGTCTTCCTCGTCTGAATGTAGTTCTTTACAGGCTTCGTAAAACTCGTCACTATCTGAATAGTCGTCAAGGTTAAGCCATTCGCCGTTAAGGCTTCCTGAGTTGTATTTGTGGTAAGTTCCAACGTAAATTTTAGGCGTGTCAATTGCTGTTAAAGTATTCATTTTGTTTAGTTTTTAGACCGCTCAATCTGCGGTAATTAGGTTAAAAATTGTATCTTGTAGTTAGTTCTTTGGTGTGTTGGTTATTGGTTTAACAGGATTTGAGAATGGTCTTTTCGGATTGTCTCAAACTCTGATCTTTGAGTGGCTTGGTAGAAAAGCTCCGTTTTAGGGTTGGTTGTGTCGTAGGTGCTTTTAATCGCCTGCAAAAATTCTTCTTTCGTTTGCTTCTCCATTGTCACCAAGTGTTGAAAGTTGGCAATCTGGTCAATGAATAGCATATTTAAATTAGTTGGTGTCATTATTTCAGGTATTAAAGAGAGTTAACAGGTTTGTGTTGGTTTGTTTCTGTAAAATTCAATGTATGAAAGGTCTTTAGTGTAGGACACTCGCAGCTCAGGCCCGATGCCCCAATATGCGCCCCCTTTGTCATATGCGCCATCTCCTGAGAGTGGAACCCGACAATCATAGATTCTTTGGTCTGTAGGCCTTGTGCCTTTGTTAGCCCGTCCCATTGGCGCGCCGAATTTGGTGGGCATTTTAGTGATAATTTTATCAATTGTGCGTGGCATAATTTCCAGGTTTTAAAGGTTAACAATCTGAGTAGTAAAATTCCCAATCCATACACAAGGGGCAGAACTGCGAAGTGTTGGTGAAAGAAGCCATTTCGGGGCTTAACTGTGAAAGGTTGTTGGATAGTGCCACATCATCACTAAAATACGCTGTGGTGGCTTGTAAGGCTGTTTTAAGAATTGGATTAATCATGCTGCAATGTTTTTGGATTGGTTGTTGTAGGCTTTAATTGCTGCATCCATCATATCAATAACATAGCAATTCTCAAACGGGCTGCAAGGGTTATGATAGCCAGTGTGCATACCTACGGAATCGGCGTGTTCCCACTCTCCACGGTCGCAGCATTCGCAACCGTCATACACCTCAGAAGTTACCCACCAACAACCTAACTGCTCAATGCTTTCATTTATATCTTTTACCTGCTTCTCTGAAAAGTCGCAAATATCGCCGTAAACATCCCAGTAACTTTCTGTTTCTGCCTCTTGGCGAATGCGTACTTTTCCGGCTGCTTCAAGTTCACGAAAGGCAATGAGGGTTTTAGCCCTAAATAGACAGTTTTGTGCATCCTGTCCAACAATTCCACCAAGTTGTGCGGCTCGGAATTGCTTATAAGTGTTTATTAATTGAGTATTCATGTCATTAAGTTTTTAGTGTGCTTATACTGCACAAGGTTGGGTTAATTGGTTGCTTCAATAAAAGCTTTTTTGTTTTTGAATCCGTTTTTCTGCCACCATTCCCATGGCATCGGGTTAACTGGTGTCATACTCCACAAAGAGTTAAATTCTTTTTTTAATTTGTAACGTTTTTTAGTGTGTGACATCATTAAAAAGTATTAAAGGGTGTAAGTAAATTAGTAAAGAGGGGTTAACAAGGATTAACAGAAAGGTGTTTAAATTCTCCATCACCTTTGAATGTTTTCTGCGGGGCTTGCATAACTATCTTAGTAGCCTTTTCCCGCGCTTCTTCTTCATTGGCTGCTATCACCTTAATTTTGGCATCAAAAGACACTAACATCGTAAGCTCAAACTCAAAATTTTCCATAATTTCAGTTAATTTAAAGTCACTTAATACTGTGACGGGTTAAGGGCGTTTATATAGTTCGTTTGGCTTAACTTGCTGCAATGCGGCGTTAATCACTTCAGCATCGGCAAACGTACCACCGGAAAAGAATAGGCTATAAACCGCAACACTTTTGGCCGTTGGCATTTGCAGGAAGTTTTCGCGGATAAAGGAAGCACAACGGGCAACCTCTTGTTTTTGAGAATCAGTCATAATCTTAGTTTTTGTAAGGTCTTAAACTGACCTTGTTATCAATTCAATTAAAGGGTGTTTGCATAACAATCAAATAACTCTATTTGATGCGCTTGCTCTTCTTCGCTAAGTGTTTGGAAGTCTTTATCAATATCCTCCATTAATTCATTTAGAGAAACATCAGCAGGGTAAATAATCGGGTATCCTCCTGTATTGGTGACACTCTGCCAAGACAAAGCAACATCACAATTCCACAAGTCAGAAAAATATACTTTCAACTGTTTTTTCTTCTGGTTAAACTGCTCCATTGTAAAGTAGCTGTAATTCTCAATTGCTTCAATGAATTGCTCCGTAGTTGGGCGGTCAATCTTATAAAAATCATTCATAGTATTTAGTTTATTAATGTGGGTTAAACTCCCACCGTGTTAATACTTAAATACAGGTATGTGGACCTTAATGCTTA
>Ga0181553_10001651_pt1 | contig 19802 bp, 15 predicted proteins | sample 011ome_17_FD_133753 | JGI IMG/M metagenome (GOLD analysis project Ga0181553, IMG submission 133753) | Coastal salt marsh microbial communities from the Groves Creek Marsh, Skidaway Island, Georgia - 011502XT metaG (megahit assembly) | ecosystem: Environmental > Aquatic > Marine > Intertidal...
AAATTGAACGATGGGTCACTCGATAGAGCCGGCCTGCGCGCTATTGTGTTTAAGGAGCCCGAGGCTCGCTTGTGGCTTGAGCAGCTCACCCATCCACTCATTGGCAAAGAGATCCGGCATCAGTTAGCAGCGGCCCAGGGGCCTTACCGCGTTTTGAGCTCCCCACTCTTGCTGGAAGGCACACAAGTCAATATGACGGATTACGTGGTGGTCGTAGACGTGCCCGAAGAGGTTCAAGTAGCGCGAGCGAGTGCTCGCGACAATAATGACCCAGAGCAAATCAAACGCATCATGGCAGCACAACTGGCACGTGAAGCGCGCACTGCCAAAGCGGATTACGTGGTAGATAATTCGGGTTCTCTCGAAGAGCTTCACGCAGCAGCGGAACAGCTGCACCAACATCTTCTGACTTTGTAGCGCGAAGCTCAACCTAGCTTCGGCACTACTGAGACCTTAATCGGTTTTGGCTGGCATGCGAGGAAATAGGATCGCGCTTCACCGGCAACCAGCAACCAGCAACCAGCAACCAGCAACCAGCAAGCTTTTCCCAAATCAATCAACCGCGCACGTGATAGAGACATCAGCGCATGATCGACGTCAGGCATTTGAACGCAGGGGGCAAACCACTTATGAACTTTTCCAAGTTTAGAGAAGCTTTCACCTAGGCCAAAGCAACGTAACCGAAGCGTTTTGACTCAGGCAAGCCTTGTAGCCAAAGCCTCTAGAATCGCCACATTGGGAGCGGGCATGGGATAGCCGCCACATTGATCCACAAGCACCCAAGCAAACTGCTGACCCTCTTTGCCCTGGGCTTCGCCCTCAAAGTCGGTCACGAGCCAGCAATCTAATAAGACAGAACGCACATCGTAATCATGGCGGATCTCCACTAAAGGCTCAGCCTCGATGACATCCAAACCCAATTCTTCATGCAGCTCGCGCGCAAGCGCCTCGAACACATGCTCGCCCGATTCGACCTTGCCGCCTGGGAATTCCCATAAACCCGCCAAGTGCTGCTCACCCTGGCGCAGTGAGATCAGGAGCTGTCCGTTTTTCAGGATAACCCCGACAGCAACGTGCAGTAGCGGCTTTGCTTCAGTAGTGGACATTCATTCAGACCTAAGTTGAGTAGTGGAAATCGATCTCCGTTTGGCATTCGGTTCTAGCCGCAGAATGCGCCAAGACACCAGACTCGACAACACGCTAGAGTGAAACTGGCTTTTCGGTATTAACCACAACCCGAGGTGCGGCTCGACACATCGAGCCCAACCTAGGTTCGATACTCCGCATTGATCCGCACGTAATCGTAAGAGAAATCGCTGGTATACACTGTGGTTGAAGCATCACCCCGATTCAGCCCTACTTTGAGCACCACATCAGTTGGCGCCATCGCAACGACACCTTGCTCTTCTGTATAGCTTGCCGCGCGCTGGCCCTGCTCAGCAATCAGAACATCGTTCAGATGCAAGGTCACTTTATCGACATCCAGATTCACGAGACCCGCACGACCAATCGCCGCAAGCAGGCGCCCCCAGTTTGGGTCTGAGGCAAAGAGCGCAGTTTTTACCAAAGGTGACTCTGCGATCGTAAAGGCCACATCCAAACACTCTTGTTCGCTCGCACCACCCTGCACTTCAATCTGAAAGAATTTGGTGGCGCCCTCACCGTCGCGCACCATCATCTGCGCCAACTCGAGCAGCACACCCTCAAGGGCCTCGCAGAAGGTCGCGTATAGAGGGTCGTCCGCGCTCTCAATTGCCGGCAGTTCGGATCGACCCGTCGCTGTGAGCGTACAGGCATCGTTGGTCGAGGTGTCGCCATCAATGGTAATTCGGTGATACGACTGCTCTACTGCTCGAACAAGCGCCTTGTGCAAGAGATCCGGCGCAATCGCCAAATCGGTCGCCACAAATGAGAGCATCGTCGCCATATTGGGACGGATCATGCCCGCCCCCTTGGTAATACCGGTGATCGAAAACGCGCTGTCGCCTACCTCAACCCGAGTGGAAGCTAATTTGGGTTTGGTATCGGTGGTCATAATACCCTCAGCCGCCACCGGCCACGCCTCTGCCCTCAGGGCATCCAGTGCCGCAGGCAAGGCCGCGGTAATCTTCGCTACCGGCAAAGGCTCGCCTATCACGCCGGTCGAGAAAGGCAAAATCTGATCTGCAGAACAACCGGCCAGATCGGCCAGCGCTTCGATTGTCGCTCGCGCATTGGCGAGGCCAGACTGCCCCGTTCCCGCATTGGCGTTTCCAGTATTAATGAGCAAGTAGCGCGGGGCATTCGTGCCCAAGTTCGCCTTAGCTAATATTACGGGTGCTGCACAAAAGGCATTCTTCGTAAAAACGCCGGCCGTGTGCGCACCCTCACACAGCTCAAATACCACCACATCTTTGCGGCCGGGCTTCTTAATGCCTGCGCTTGCGATGCCAACACGAATACCTGGAATGGAGTGAAACGCGCTCATAGACTTAGAGTTTTCCATGACATGATTTGTATTTTTTACCGCTACCGCAGGGGCAGGGTTCATTACGCCCCACTTTACGCTCTTCACGTACAAAGGGCTCGGCACCTGCCGTGGGCTCAGCCTCTCGCTCACCCCCATCCATCGCTGCGGCCTGAGCATGTTCAAACGCGAGCTTCTCACGCGCGGCTTCTTCGCGCCGGCGTTGCTCGATCAGAGCCGCCTCGTCTGGGCGCTGGATTTGAACATGGCTCAAAAACTTAACCACCTCGAACTTCAGATTATTCAGCAAGGTCTGGAACAGTTCGAAGGATTCGCGCTTGTATTCCTGCTTGGGGTTCTTCTGAGCGTAGGCGCGCAAGTGAATGCCTTGGCGCAACTGATCCATCGTCGCTAGGTGGTCTTTCCACAGCTGATCTAGAATCTGCAGCATCACCTGCTTTTCGATACTGCGCATGTCGGGGCCCACCAGCTCCGACTTCTCATCGTAAGCGACTTGAATCGCTGCAACGACTCGCTCACGAATGGCCTCTTCGTCTACCGAGTTATCGTCATCAAGCCACTGCTGCACCGGCAACTGAATAGCAAAATCCGTTTCCAGCGCTTTCTCAAGCCCTGAAACATCCCACTGCTCCTCGACGCTCATAGGCGGTATAAACCCGTCGATCGCGTCGTTTACCACGTCGGCACGAATCGCCGTTACCGTCTCGGAGATATCGTCTTCCAAGAGCAAATCGTTACGCTGCTGGTAAATAATTTGGCGCTGGTCATTGGCCACGTCATCGTATTCCAGCAGCTGCTTACGAATATCGAAGTTGCGCCCTTCTACTTTACGCTGCGCCTTTTCGATGGCGTTCGTCACCATACGGTGCTCGATGGCCTCGCCTTTTTCCATGCCGAGTGCCTGCATAAAGTTCTTTACGCGATCCGAGGCAAAGATGCGCATCAGGTTGTCTTCCAAAGACAAATAGAAGCGCGACAAACCGGGATCACCTTGCCGCCCCGCACGGCCGCGGAGCTGGTTATCAATCCGTCGCGATTCGTGACGCTCGGTACCCAGAATATGCAAGCCACCCGCAGAAAGCACGGCCTCGTGACGTTCTTGCCACGCCGCCTTGATCGCTTCACGCTGTTCATCACTGATATCGCCCGCAGCCGAGAGCTCTGCCTCAAGATTACCGCCGAGCACGATATCTGTACCCCGGCCCGCCATGTTCGTCGCAATCGTCACCACGCCAGCGCGGCCCGCTTGGGCAATGATCTCGGCTTCCTGCTCGTGGTATTTTGCGTTGAGTACTTTGTGTTCGATCTTTGACTGCTTAAAGCGCGCCGAGAGCTCCTCTGAGGTCTCGACCGAAGCGGTACCCACAAGCACGGGTGAGCCCTTTTCAATGCAGGACAGCACGTCTTCGACGATCGCGTCGAACTTCTCTTCGCGCGTCAAATACACCAGATCGTTCAAGTCTTTACGCTGCATGGGCTTGTTGGTCGGTATCACCAAGACTTCGAGGCCATAAATTTGGCGGAATTCGAACGCTTCGGTATCTGCTGTACCCGTCATACCGGACAGCGTGTTATACAAACGGAAGTAGTTCTGGAAGGTCGTTGACGCCAAGGTCTGGCTTTCGCTTTGAATATTGACGCCTTCTTTTGCCTCGATTGCCTGATGAAGACCTTCAGACAAACGGCGGCCGGGCATGGTCCGGCCGGTGTGCTCATCAATCAATACCACCTGACCACCCTGCACGATGTATTCCACGTCTTTGTGGAACAGCGCATGGGCCTTTAGAGCGGAGTGTACGTGGTGCAAAAGATTCAGGTTTGTCGCGGCATATAGACTTTCGCCTTCCGCCAACAGACCCTCGCTGATCAAAAGGCCTTCAACGTACTCGTGGCCTTCTTCCGTGAGTTCAATCGAGCGCTGTTTCTCATCAATAGAGTAGTGTCCGGGCACTTCTTCTGTGCCCTGATTCAACATCGGCACAAAGCGGTTGATACGCTTGTATAAATCTGAGCTATCTGAAGAGGCACCGGAGATGATGAGAGGGGTTCGGGCCTCGTCAATTAAGATCGAGTCAACCTCGTCAACAATCGCAAAGTTCAGCTCTCGCTGCAGGCGATCCGCCGCCGAGAAGGCCATATTGTCGCGCAGATAATCAAAGCCGAATTCGTTGTTGGTACCGTAGATGATGTCCGCCGAATAGGCCTGCTTCTTTTGCTCAGCCGCCTGGCCCGATTTAATGACACCCACACTCAAGCCCAAAAAGCGATAGAGCGGCTCCATCCAGTGTGCATCGCGATTCGCCAAATAATCGTTTACCGTAACAAGGTGCACACCTTTTCCGGTCAGCGCATTCAGGTACGCGGGCAAGGTCGCCACCAGGGTTTTTCCCTCCCCGGTGCGCATCTCAGCGATTTTGCCTTCGTGCAGTGCAATACCACCGATCATCTGCACATCGAAATGACGCAGCCCTAAGGTCCGTTTTCCTGCCTCACGAACCACCGCAAAGGCCTCAGGCAGTATGTCTGTGAGTGTTTCGCCCTGCTCTAAACGTGCCTTAAATTCAGATGTTTTGGCCGCCAGATCCTCATCTGTCAGCGCCTCTAAACTACCTTCGAATTCGTTAATCTTTACAACCAATTTACCGATGCGCTTTAACTCGCGGTCGTTACGGGTGCCAAAAACTTTTTTCAATACATTCGCAATCATCAATCTCATCCTTAAAAAATGGGGGGCTTGCCAACAGGTGGCTCGGAGATGAGATTGCGGTTAGGAAAGTGTGTTGTGCTGATACCGCGAGGGATCGATGGGTCTGCCAAACGCAAACACAGGTTGTTGCTCAAGATTAGCCCACGACACCGCTTGGGCAGAAGCGATCGATGCGTGATCGCGCTCACTATTATGCGCAATCGCACTATCGGGATGCTCAGGACGTTCACTGACAAAAAGCACGCTTAGCGCAGATAAGCCATCGGCGCCAGAGGCGTCAACTAAAGGCTCTTGGCCTAGATGAAACCACGCCTTCGGGCTATGTCGATCTGCTATATCCGTTTGATGCAAGATACCAAGTGCAATTCGAACCGCAGTACGAATCGACAGCACCGGGCGGCCCGCCGCAGCGCGCTGGCCCGATGCTACAGCGTCGGACTTTGCCAATGACCCCGAATAGGCGCCACCACCCATGAAATCAAATTGATAACTGCTAAGCTCTACATCAGAGACTGAGTCACTCACTGGCAGCGAAGCATAATTCGGCAAGGCCCAGCTCAGATCAGACTGAGCCAAAGCCAAACTCAAATCGAGCCCAGCGGTGTCGGTCGTCGACGAAACCGGATGAACCCATTGCTGCCAGTTTAGAGGCGCTTCGCCTACTACCCTGGTGGGTAAACTGGCGATATTTGAGGCCAGTGAACGCAGTGTATTGCGTGCTCGTAGGCTGAGCGACACCGGTCCTTGGCTAACCTGCGACTGGCTCGCTTCTTCAATCGAAGTCTGCGCTGAATACGAAAGTGCGGCTTCGCTGTCGCTACTGCCAACCAAGCCCATAGGTAAACCGACCAACACAACCGAGGCAATCGATTTACCCAAGCGCCGCCAGTCATGACTGACGATGCGCTCAACGATCTTGCTGGGGTTTGGCTTACTCATACTGTGACGCTGTGGGCACGGGTGATTTAATGAGCGCACAATATGCCATAAGCGGGCTCACAACACCAACTCGGCAGGGCATCATAAACCGTCAGTTTGTCACAAATGGGGGCTTTATATGTCGCCCGAAACGACGGCGACTGAAAGGTACAGTGCCGTCGGAGACTTACGGCATCAGACGGGAACTGAGACTGAGGATTGCCGCGACTGAGACTTGGGGGCGTACAATAATAGCCGCCAAAGCAACCATTGGCCGGCATTCTCTTAGCGTGCTGAAGGCGACGCCTTAAACTGCCAGGGCAACGGGACTCGTATTGTACGAGATCGGTGCACGCTGAGCTTCATCGAAGGTCACCATTTCCCAGGCGTCTTCTTGCTGCAGTAGGCTTCTCAACAGACGGTTGTTCAAAGCGTGACCGGATTTGTGGGCGCGAAACTCGCCAATCAGGCTATAACCCAAGAGATACAGATCACCAATCGCGTCGAGAATCTTATGCTTAACGAACTCATCCTCGTAGCGCAGACCGTCTTCGTTCAAGATACGGTACTCGTCTACGACGATGGCGTTATCCACACTGCCACCTTGAGCCAGCCCCTGCGAACGCAGGTACTCAATTTCATGCATAAAACCAAAGGTGCGCGCACGGCTGATCTCTTTCACGAAGCTTGTGCTGGAAAAATCGACTTCCGCGAAAGCCTTGCGATCGCGAAATACGGGGTGATCAAAATCAATATTAAAAGCGACTTTAAAGCCGTCAAAAGGCAAAAAAGTGGCAGTCTTGTCGCCGTCGGTCACGGTGACTTCTTTTTTAATGCGGATAAATTTTTTCAGTGCGGCTTGCTCTTCAATACCCGCCGACTGAATCAGAAAGACAAAAGGGCCAGCACTACCATCCATGATGGGGACCTCGGCGGCACTGACATCGATAAACGCATTATCGATGCCAAGACCTGCCATGGCACTGAGCAGATGCTCAACGGTGGAGACCCGCTGACCATCCGCAACTAAGGTGGTGGAGAGAGTCGTGTCACCTACGTTCAGTGCACAGGCCGGTATTTCAACTACGGGATCCAGATCAACGCGACGAAACACAATGCCATTATCAATCGGCGCCGGCGACAGGCCCAGAAATATCTTTTGGCCCGTGTGTAAACCAACACCGGTGGCTTTAATCGGATTGCGCAATGTGCGTTGTCTAATCATAGTTGCTGCCCTTTTATCAGCCGTTTTTAGTTCGGCCTCGTGTCAGCTCAATCGGCTTGACGACGCAGAAAAGCTGGGATGTCAAAGTAATCTCCACCTTCTTCAATGTCGGGTAGCTGACGCGCTGTGTTTCCCTCTACCTCGGCCTGCCGACGCTTGATAGTCGGACGGTCGAAATTTCTATAATCCGGTTTCATCTCACCTGAAGACTCAACCGCTACGGGTTTGACAACAGAAATCGGTTTTTTATCCACACCGACTTTAGATAATCCTGTTGCGACAACCGTAACCTTAATTTCATCGTGCATATCAGGGTCAATTACGGTTCCAATCACGACGGTGGCTTCCTCTGAAGCGAACTCTTCAATGGTGTCGCCCACCTCGGAGAATTCACCCAAAGACAAGTCCAGTCCGGCTGTAATGTTCACCAGAATACCGCGTGCACCCTGCAGATCGATATCGTCAAGTAATGGGCTTTGAATGGCCTTTTCTGCCGCTTCTCGGGCACGATCTTCACCGCTGGCACGTCCGGTACCCATCATCGCCATGCCCATCTCTGACATCACGGTCTTCACATCGGCAAAGTCAACGTTGATCATGCCGGGTCGGATGATGAGATCTGCGATCCCCTGAACGGCGCCCAAGAGTACATCATTCGCCTCGCGGAAGGCATCCAATAAGCTGGTACTTTTCCCCAAAACCTCAAGCAAACGCTCGTTCGGAATGGTGATCAGCGAATCAACGTACTGCTCGAGTTCCGCTAACCCGGCTTGAGCTATCGCAGTGCGCTTTTTACCCTCGAATGAAAATGGTCGTGTCACGACGGCCACGGTCAAGATACCCAGATCGCGCGCCACTTCGGCCACGACCGGTGCAGCACCCGTTCCAGTACCACCACCCATGCCTGCTGTAATAAAGACCATGTCGGCACCGCGGATCGACTCAGCAATCCGGTCGCGATCAGCCAATGCCGCGTCACGACCCACCATCGGGTTAGCGCCAGCACCCAAACCTTTAGTAATGTCGCCGCCCAGCTGTAAACGCGTCTTCGACTCGATATCGGTCAGCGCCTGAGCGTCGGTATTCGCGCAGATAAAATCCACGCCTTCGATGTGGTTGGCGATCATGTGCTTCACGGCGTTACCGCCACCGCCGCCCACGCCGATCACTTTGATTACAGCACTTTCTGGTACGTTATCAATTAGTTCAAACATAGCTACTTCCTCTCTCCATTGTCACTTGCGTGACGTCTCTCCAAATAGAGCGGTCACCCGCACTTTTAATAATTTGATTGCATCCAATTTTTGAGGCGCGCCAAGAGGCCATCGCCCTCGCCTCTTGATTTACGCCCTTTAGACTGGCGTTGACGCGTATGCGCCGCACCGTATTCGAGCAAACCCACTGCCGTCGCATAGATTGGGTTACGCACGATATCGGTCAGCCCCTTCACTCGAGTCGGCACGCCGATTCGCACAGGCATATGAAAGATCTCTTCAGCGAGTTCGACTACGCCTTCCATTTTTGATGTCCCGCCCGTCAGCACAATACCCGCGGGAATCATGTCTTCGAAGCCCGATCGCCGCAGCTCGGACTGAACCAAAGTGAACAGCTCGTCATAACGAGGCTCAACCACCTCTGCCAATGAGTGACGCGATAAGTCACGCGGTGGGCGGTCGCCCACACTGGGCACCTTGATCATGTCCTCGGGCGAGGCCAGTTGCGTTAGCGCACAGGCGTACTTGATTTTAATTTCCTCAGCGTGCTGGGTCGGTGTGCGTAAGGCCATGGCGATGTCGTTCGTCACCTGATCGCCTGCGATCGGAATGACACCGGTGTGGCGAATCGAGCCTTCGGTAAATATGGCGATATCGCTGGTGCCGCCACCGATATCCACCATACATACGCCGAGTTCGCGCTCATCATCAGTGAGCACCGAGTAACTGGAAGCGACCTGTTCTAATATGATTTCGTCGACGTCTAGCCCGCAACGCTTAATACATTTTTCGATATTTTGGGCCGCGTTCACCGCACATGTGACCAAGTGCACCTTGGCTTCTAGGCGTACGCCTGACATGCCCATGGGTTCACGAATGCCCTCTTGGTTATCGATCACGTATTCTTGCGGCAAGATGTGCAAGATTTTTTGATCTGCTGGAATAGCCACCGCCTGTGCCGCATCCAGCACCCTCTCAAGGTCGGCCTCAATGACCTCGCCATCTTTGATCGCCACGATGCCATGGGAATTCAGGCTACGAACGTGACTACCGGCAATACCCACGTACACCGAGTGGATCTGGCAACCCGCCATGAGCTCCGCCTCTTCGATTGCCCGCTGCACTGACTGCACTGTGGACTCAATGTTGACCACAACCCCTTTTTTCATCCCTCGCGAGGGGTGACTACCCATTCCGATAATTTCGAGCTCGCCATTGGGATCAATCTCAGCCACCAGCGCCACTACTTTTGAGGTGCCGATGTCGAGTCCAACAATCATCTTGTTCTGAGCCTGAGGCGCCATCTTAGTATCCCCTTCCTGTATCCGAGTTGGCGGCGAGCGCCATTGAATCGGCGGGATCATTCACCGCCAGAGCGTTGCGATAACGCAGGTCAAAATGCGCGCGATCAGAGACCTCAGAGCCGAACCGCTCATACCAGCTCAAAAACCGCTGAAAGCGCGTTAAATGTGCTTTACGACCCAGTGTGATAACCATTCCACCGTCGAGGAATAGCTTGGTATCGCTCAGCGAATCCATGGTTATCGAGTTCAAGCGTCGGTCTTGATCGAGCGGCATCATCTCCGATAACCGAAGGTATAAATCCATCAGTTCCGCCTGCTGATTTAAGTCGCCTGACAGCTTAGGCAAGTCGAGGGCCTCGCTGCCGGGCACCGGTTCAAACACCTGCCCTTCCGAGTTCAAGAATGATCCATCACCCCAGAGTGCAACGGGCGTGTGGGGCACCACTTCAATTTTCATTGCGTTGGGCCAAAGCCGTGTCGCAGAGGCTTTTTTGATCCACGTCAGCGACTCAACCTTTCGTTCTGTTAAGTCCAAGTCCCAACGAGCCGCATCAGAGGCGACGTGATCAACCAGCCATTCGTTCAAAGCAGACCGATGCAGTTCACCGATCTCACCCACAATCACGACCCGCTCCAGAGGCTGGGTGTGAATCGCCACAACCACAGCCAAGGCGCCAACGAATAGAGCAAGCACACTCAAAGTGAAGGGGAGTGACTCGAGAACCCGCTTGCCCGCTTCCAATAGAGGGGTCATTGAGCTTGAAAAGGCGCGACGCCGATTCATGCGCTACGCCCTCCATTCGCCAGACTTAACTGGATAATCTGCATCAGCAAGTCCCCGATCGATAGACCTGCCGCACGAGCGGCCATGGGCACCAAACTGTGTGAGGTCATACCTGGCACTGTATTGGCTTCCAGAATAAAGGGCTGCCCTTCACGATCCATCATGAAATCAACACGCCCCCAAACCGCACAATCGATCGCACGAAACGCCCTGACAGCCAGCTCACCCAGTGCCAGCTCAGCCTCCTCTGACAAGCCACAGGGGCAGAAATACTGAGTTTCGTTAGAGATATACTTCGCGTGATAGTCGTAAAAGGTTTCCTGCGCTGCCAAGCGAATCGCAGGCAATGCGCGCTCACCCAAGATCGCAACGGTATATTCCTCGCCCACGATGCGCTGCTCAGCGAATACGGGGCCACGATACTGAGCCGCGCTCTTAAAGGCTTCCACTAATTCAACCTCAGTGGTGGCCAAGCTCATACCAATGCTCGAGCCCTCATAGGCGGGTTTGACAAAAACCTGACCAAAACGCTCGATAACCGCTTTGAAGTCCGTTGTTTCGTCAAGCACTTCGGAGTCCGCCACCGGCAAGCCTTGGGAGGACCAAATCGATTTGCTACGCAGCTTGTCCATACCCAAGGCAGCGCCCAAAACACCCGAACCCGACTGCGGAATACCGAGCGTGGCAAGGAGTCCCTGCATGGATCCATTTTCACCCGCTCCGCCGTGCAAGATATTAAAGGCGAAGTCGACGCCAGTCAGTGATTCCAGCCATCCCGCTTCGGCCGGATCAATCACACGAACCGCTCTACAAAGCGGGCGCAAGTGTTCCACCACCGTGGTACCGCTCATAAGCGAGACCTCTCGCTCGGCCGATACGCCGCCCTGCAATACAGCGATCGTCATGTCGCGGATCGATAAATCAGTCAACATGCGACAAACCCTCGCGTTTCATTTGAGTCAGACTGTGCGCGAGCGATGTAATATTGCCCGCACCTTGCGTAATCACCACGTCTTGATCATTCAGCAAGTCAGTTAGAATTTGAGGTACTTCCTCAATTGAGGCCGCATAAATTGGCTCCACGTGACCGCGAGAGCGGATGCTTCGGGCCAGTGCTTTACTGTCAGCGCCCGGAATCTCCGCCTCGCCTGCCGCGTAAACGTCGAGTAGGATCAACACATCGCAGCGGCTCAGCACACGAACGAAGTCTTCGTACAAATCGCGTGTTCGCGTAAATCGATGTGGCTGATAGATCATAACCACTCGGCTGTCTGGCCAGACTTGCGCTGCGGAATTCAGCGTTGCCGCAACCTCTGTCGGATGATGTCCATAGTCATCGACTAAATAAGCTTGACCGCGGCGATGCACCAAAGCGCCCAGCTGCTCAAACCGACGCCCTACGCCAGCAAAAGTCGCCAAACCTTGTGTCACCGCCTCTGCCGACAGCCCCTCGTCCAAGGCAACGGCCGTCGTCGCTGCGGCGTTGAGTACATTGTGCAAACCGGGCGCATTAACTCGCAAACGCAGGTCGCCATGATTGGGGGTTGCAAGCTGGAAAGCACTCGCCGCGCCTTCTGCTCTGATTGATGTTATTCGATAGTCAGCGCCTTCTGATTGCCCGTAAGTGAGCACTGAGCGGTTGATAAAAGGAATCAAGCCGCGCACTTCGGGGTCATCCACACACAAAATCGCCATTCCGTAGAACGGCAAGTTGTGTAAAAACTCGATAAAGGTGTGCCTCAGCTGCTGCAGATCACCGTTGTACGTATCCATGTGATCGGCTTCGATGTTCGTGACCACTGACACCATTGGGGTCAAATGCAAAAACGAGGCGTCACTCTCATCTGCCTCTGCAATCAAATAACGACTGCCTCCTAATTTCGCATTACTGCCAGACTGATTGACTCGACCGCCAATTACGTAGGTGGGGTCTAAATTCGCAGCAGCGAATACGGATGCAATCATACTGGTTGTAGTGGTCTTACCATGGGTTCCAGCCACCGCGATGCCGTGACGATAGCGCATCAACTCAGCTAACATTTGTGCACGCGGTACGATAGGGATCCGTGCTGATTTCGCCGCTTGGTACTCCGCGTTTTCAGGCGTTACTGCAGTAGAGGTCACCACCACGTCAGCGCCTGCCACGTGGTCGGCTGAATGACCGATGAACACCCGAACCTTGGCGTGCTCAAGTCGCTGCGTGACCGCGGAAGACCGGATATCAGAGCCCGAAACCTCGTAACCCAAGTTCGCTAACACCTCCGCAATGCCACTCATACCGGAGCCACCCACACCAACGAAATGAATGCGTTTAATTCGTCGCATTGCAGGCACAGTGAATACAGACGCTTCAACGGTCATCTATCGCCTCCTCGCACGCGCGAACCATTCGCTGTGTCGCATCCAATTTGGCGATACTGCGCGCCGCTTCCATCATGTTACTCAGTCGCTCTGGCGCTCGAGTGAACGCAATGCAAAGCTCTGCCAATTGGCTCGCCGATGTGTCGGCCTGCTCTAACACGATGGCTGCACCGGCGTCAGCCAAGAACGCGGCATTTTTGCGTTGATGATCGTCGATCGCATTGGGCAAGGGAATCAACACAGCGGGACAAGCCGCCGCCGTTACTTCGGAACAGGTCAGGGCGCCGGCGCGAGCAATAACAACATCCGCCCATGCGTAAGCCGCAGCCATATCTTCAATAAACGCCGATACGCGGGTTTCGCTGAAGCCGCGTGAAGCGTATTCCTGCGTTACCTTATCTAGATGTGCCTTACCGACTTGATGCCACACTTCGAGCCCCGCCGAAGTCCCCTTCTTGTCCATCTCAACCAACACATCGGGCAACAGACGATTAATCGCCAACGCCCCTTGCGAGCCGCCCAAAACGAGGACTCGAAGTGCTCGCTCGGGAGCATAAGGATTGCGCTGATCACCCACCGCGGCAATATCAGATCGAACTGGATTACCGATCCATTCAGCTTCAGTGGAACCTACAAAGGCACCATCGAACGCCGTAAATACCCGCGAGGCGAAGCGACGCAGGAATCGATTAGTGCTTCCAGCGACCGCATTTTGCTCGTGGATAAACAAGGGGCTGCGAGTCAAAAATGCCGCCAGACCGCCGGGCGCTGCAACATACCCCCCCATTCCAATGACAACAGCCGGACGTTCGCGCATGAGTATGACGATCGCCTGCACAATCGACCAAGCCAATCGTGCCAAGCCAGAGGTCAATGACACCAAAGACTTACCTCTCAGGCCCCGAACCGCAAGGGTGTGGAGCGGTATACCGGCGTCGGGTATCAAGCGCGCTTCAAGCCCCGCTTTCGTGCCCAACCAAGCAATTCGATAACCCTGCTCTCGCAAGGCACGCGCAACCGCCAAACCCGGAAAGATGTGGCCACCGGTTCCCCCCGCCATAATCATCACCAGAGCCCGACTCATAAGCTGGGCCTCCGTGGTTCGGGCGTGAGTGACTCACGTGTCATGCGCAGAGCGATCGCCATAAGGCAGAGTGTGACAATCAAGGAGCTGCCGCCAAAGCTAATCATGGGCAGCGTGAGTCCCTTAGTCGGCAATAAGCCCATACTCATACCCATGCTCACGAAGACCTGACCGGAGAGCATGAGGGCAATACCGGCGAACACGTGACTTTCAAACGCGCGCCCTACCGAGAGTGCCCTTCGACTCCACCAAAACAGGCGGGCGACAAGAATTGCGAATAAAACCAGCAGGCCTGCGGCACCGATGAACCCCGTCTCTTCAGCCCAAATGGAAAACACAAAATCTGTGTGGGCCTCGGGTAAATAAAAGAGCTTTTGAACCGACTGACCCAAGCCCACCCCAGAGAGCTCGCCACGACCAAAGGCAATCAGCGACTGTGTCAACTGAAAACCTGAATTGAAAGGATCAGACCACGGATCTTGGTAGGCCAAAAAGCGCTTGAGGCGATACGGGGCGTACGCCACCATCGCCGCGCCAAGTAACGCGAGACTGCCCGCGACAATAAAAAACTGCACGAGTCGAACACCGGCCAGAAACAGCATACCCAAGGCGGTACCCACTACGATAACCGTCGCGCCAAAATCAGGCTCCAGGAGCAGTAAGCAGCCAATGCCGCCCACAACCACCAGAGGTTTTATAAATCCCTTCCAAGAGTCACGCACCTCATCTTCTCGGCGCTGCAGGTAAGACGCCAAGAACAGAATTACCGCGGCTTTCGCTACTTCGGATGGCTGAAGATTCACCACACCCAGCGGGATCCAACGCTGTGCGCCATTCACCTCACGCCCGATACCGGGGATCAATACAACGATTAAGAGCGTGATCGCGACCAAGAGCGCCAGCCAAGCCGTTTGGCTCCAAAATCGGATCGGAATCGAGTACGCAATGATCGCAAAGAATAGGGCCACCACAAGATACACCGCGTGTTTCATCGCGTGGTACCAGCGCCAGCCAAATACGGTCTCAGCATAGTCAACGCTCGCGCTCGCAATGGCGAGCAAGCCAATCCCGCACAGCGTGGCAATACACAGTACCAGCCATCGATCCAATTCGGCTAAGGGCATCGGGGTAGACGTCGCGCTTGTCATAACGTAGCCCCCCCCTCTAGAACCAGAGTCCGAAAAGTTTCACCCCGGTCCATGTAATTCTGGAACTGATCAAAACTCGCACACGCCGGTGATAAAAGCACCGTATCGCCGGGAGCCGCCTGAGATCGAGCGCTGGCAAGGGCCTGCCTTAGATCATCGACACGGATGAGAGGAGGCTCAAACCCCAAGCCTACTAATTCATCTGCCGCCGCACCGAATACAATCACCGCTTTAGCGCGCCGATTCACCGGCTCAAGCAAAGCCTCGAAAGACTGACCTTTGCCGACGCCGCCGAGCAACACAATCAGACGACCGCTCTCTCCTATCCCTTCAATCGCGGCAAGGGTCGAGCCCACGTTCGTCGCTTTAGAGTCGTTGATGAAGGCCACGCCATTATGGTCGGCCACATGCTCACAGCGATGAGGTAGACCCTTGAACTGAGTCAAAGCGAGCGACATCCCCTCGAGGCCAGCACCCATTGCGTAAGCTATGGCGCAAGCCGCAAGCGCGTTACGCACGTTGTGATCACCCTGCAGGGCAATGTCACTCGTATCAATTACGTTTAACTCACCCATCCAAATCGCGTTATCGGCTAAGCGAAAATTCAGGTCTCGATTGGCTTTCGTACCGTAACGAATAACCCGCACGGTATTGTCAACCAGAGCATTTGTTAAAGGGTCATCGTCGTTTATAACCGCCGCTTTCGCGCCCCTGAAAATACGATGTTTGGCCGCATGGTACAGGGGCATCGATCCGTGTCGGTCTAAATGGTCGGGTGTGATATTCAGAACCGCAGCGACAGTCAGACCCAAATTATGAGATCGCTCCAGCTGAAAGCTCGACATCTCGATCACATACCGTTCACTGCCATCATTCAAGAGCTTGAGGGCGGCGGGAGAGAGATTACCACCCGCTGCAGCCTTGAAACCCGAGGCTAACAGCATCTGCGCAACCAATGTTGTCACCGTCGATTTGCCGTTGGAGCCGGTAATACCTGCAACGGGAACGTCAACGGCCTGCATGAATAGATCTAGATCACCCAAAATTTCAGAACCGGCTTCGCGTGCCCTAACCACTAGGGTATCGGTCAGAGCCACACCGGGGCTCACTACCCAGATCGAATTCGGTCCCATCCAATGCTCGGCGTCCTGGGCTTGAACAAACTGGACACCGGGGAATGCACTCCTGAGTTCATCTAGATTGAACTTGTCCGTTCGGCTGTCAAAGGCCACGACCGATTTGCCAAGCGAATACAAATGGTCAATCACAGACAAACCTGTCTCACCCAAACCCATTACGACATGGATTTGGTCGGAGGCAATTAATGTTTGCATTGACTCAGTCATACTCTATCTCAGCTTCAGGGTAGCAAGGCCAAATAAGACCAACATGACCGTGATGATCCAGAAGCGAACGATTACCCGGGGCTCAGGCCACCCTTTCAGCTCATAGTGATGGTGTAGCGGTGCCATCCGAAAAATGCGTTTCCCGGTCAACTTAAACGAGGCCACCTGCAAAATGACCGACACGGTCTCGAGCACGAAGATACCGCCCATGATGAAGAAAACAATTTCATGACGCGTGATGACGGCAATACACCCCAAAGCCGCACCCAGAGCCAACGCGCCCACGTCACCCATAAACACCTGCGCTGGGTACGTATTGAACCAGAGGAATCCAAGACCCGCCCCCGCCAGAGCACCGCAGATCACAGCGAGCTCGCCGCTCCCCGGTATGTAGGGAATAAGCAGGTAATCGGCAAAGTCTGCCCGCCCAGTCAAATAAGCAATGATTCCGAGCGCCGCCCCCACCATCACCGAAGGCAGGATTGCGAGACCATCTAGACCGTCGGTCAGATTCACCGCGTTACTGCCACCCACAATGACGAAGTAGGTGAGGACAATGAAAAAAGGCCCTAGCGGCACGATCCAGTCTTTTAAGAATGGCACGTACAGTTCGGTCATGGCATCAATACCACTGTATTGATACAGATAAACCGCTGCGGCAAAACCCACGATCGACTGCCAAAAGTACTTCCAGCGCGCCGGTAAACCCCGTGAATCGCGCTCGACGACTTTACGATAATCATCGACCCAACCAATCGCACCGAACGCTAAGGTCACCAGTAGAGTAAGCCAAACAAAGTGATTATCGAGATCACCCCACAAAAGCGTGCTTATGGCGATAGAGCTCAGAATCAGAATCCCACCCATGGTCGGAGTACCGGCCTTGACCAAGTGTGATTGTGGGCCATCATCTCGGACCGCCTGACCCACTTTAAGACGGTGCAGGTAGCGGATGGTGGCTGGACCGGTAATCAGCGCGATTGCCAATGCGGTTCCGGCAGCTAGGATGCTCCGTAAAGTCAGATAACCGAAGACCCGAAAGGACGCATCGTACTGGCTTAAATATTCAGTTAGCCAAACTAGCATGAGCGTGTCTCCGTGTAAGCCATGGCCTCAACCACTTTATCCAACCCAACGCTCCTGGATCCCTTCACCAAGGCAACGTCAAATTGGGGAGCTTCTGTTAAATGAGCAAGGACTTCGCCGACATTTTGGAAGTAGCGGAAGGACTCGTTCTCGATGATCGGCCACAGCGGACCCACAAACCAAACCGCATCAAGCTCGCACTCACGGGCTAAATCACAGACTTCTCGGTGGTAGGCGTGCTCATTCTCGCCCAGCTCCGCCATGGTGCCGAGCACCGCGAATCGGCCACCTGTAGTGTTAGACAAAACCGAAAGCGCGCCTTTGGTCGCGGCTGGGTTGGCATTGTATGAATCATCGATGACTCGCCGCCCTGAGCTAAGCCTTAAGACTCGCATGCGGCCATCCACGGCCTTAAAGGTCGCCAGCTGTGACTGAATCAGCTCGATCGGCAACCCACACGCCAAAGCAGCTGTGATACAGGCAACCACATTACCCACGTTGTGTAGACCCAACAGCGGCGAATGGAATTGATACGCCCCCAAGGCACCCTCGATGTCGAAGACCACGCCATCGAGACCCTGATCCTGCACGTTGACGATACGGACGTCCGCATTCTCAGCGAAACCATAGGTTTGGGCGCGACCGGCGATACGCTGCTTCCAAGAGCCGACATAAGGAACATCTGCAGTCATGATCGCCAAGTCGCCACTGTCCATGTCGTCAAAAATTTCACCCTTGGTTTCAGCAATCGCATCCAGCGAACCGAAGGTCCCCATGTGAGCGGGCAGCACGGCTGTCAGGATCCGGATTTGCGGTTTAACCAGCTCACAAAGATGAGCGATATCGCCTTTAAACCGAGCCCCCATTTCAACCACGGAGAAATCAACGTCGTCACCGAATGAGAGCAAAGTGAGCGGAACACCCAACTCGTTATTGTAATTCCCCTTAGTGGCACCCACCTTCGCCTGCCCGCTGAGAATGTGCGCAAGAAGCGATTTAACCGTGGTCTTACCGGCACTGCCCGTCACACCAATAAAGCGGGCCTGCAGCTGGCTGCGATACCACTTTGCGAACCGAGCTAAAGCGATCTGAGTGTCCTCTACCAGAATTTGAGGCAGGTCCACCGCGCGTCGCTCACTTACGAGCGCCCCAACGGCACCCGCGGTCTTTGCAGACTCCAAATAATCGTGACCATCCACCCGCTCGCCTCTCAGCGCCACGAAGATACAGCCCGGTTCCGCCGCACGGGAATCAATGGCAACACCGACGCTACTGACCGACTGGCCATACAGCGTACCGCCAACAAGGGATGCGACTTTGGATAAGTGCACAGAGAGCCTCATGCACAAGCCCTCTTTTTTAAGGCACCGTAGGCCACCTGATAGTCGGAAAACGGAATGACCTTGTCCTTCAATATCTGTTCAGTTTCATGGCCTTTTCCAGCCAAGACAACGATATCGCCCGGCTTGGCCGAGCCTATGGCGAAATCAATCGCTTCTTTACGGTCAACGATTTGCGCCAAGGGTCGACATCGCGACTGCGCGATATCATCTAGAATCTTAAGTGGACATTCGGATCTGGGATTGTCACTGGTCAAAACGACGTTCTCTGCGCCGGCGGCTGCGGCGTCACCCATGAGCGGCCGCTTGGAACGATCTCGATCCCCACCGCAGCCAAAAACCACCCAAAGCTGATTTTGAACCGCAGATCGCAGGACACTAAGCACTCGACTTAGCGCGTCGGGCGTATGGGCATAATCTACGAACACCTGAATATCCGCAGTCACCTCCACCCGCTGCAGACGCCCTGGAACACCCACGAGCGTTGCAGCAGCCTGCAGGAGGTCTTGCAGATCAAAGCCCTCGGCAACGAGCATCAAAATAGCGGTGATCAAATTGCGAAGGTAAAACTCACCGACGAGCGGCGTCTCCAGGCGCATTTCCTTACCATTTAGAAACAAGGATGCTCGCGTCCCTGTTGCGCCATATGAGGGCACAACCACGACATCAACTTCAGCGACCGTATCAAAGCTGAACGTCGTTAGCCTGACGGCCGAAGGTACTCTCGAGATCAGCGCGCGTGCATTTGGATCATCGCAGTCAACAACGACGGATTCGAGAGCGTCAAAATCCAGAATCTTGGCCTTGGCATCAATGTA
>Ga0181553_10001659_pt1 | contig 19772 bp, 18 predicted proteins | sample 011ome_17_FD_133753 | JGI IMG/M metagenome (GOLD analysis project Ga0181553, IMG submission 133753) | Coastal salt marsh microbial communities from the Groves Creek Marsh, Skidaway Island, Georgia - 011502XT metaG (megahit assembly) | ecosystem: Environmental > Aquatic > Marine > Intertidal...
AATCTGAAACACATGAATTAACTCCAAAAAAACATCTTTCTCCAATTTCACTAAATCCTGAAATAGTTACATTTGACGATATATATGTATGACTTCCAATTATAGAATTATGTCCAATATGGTTATTAGACCACATCATTACATTATCTCCTATTTTTACACCAGTTTGAATTGATTGCTCTTCAAGAATAAACAAATTTCTTCCAAGATTTTTTTTTTCTGTCAAAATTGTTGCCTTATCAGATATGAAGCTTGCAAATTTATAGTTTCTTTCTTTAAAATAATTAAATTTATTTTGTCTATTTTTATTTAAATTTCGATAGGATAAAGCTATATGAATAAGATATTCTTGATTTGAAAAACTATTTTCAAATTCCTTACAATCAATTAGTGGCAAATTGTTAAATTTGTCATTTTTTGGTTGATCAACAGTAAAAGCAGTTATTTCATAATTTGATTGTCCTGAAAAATAAAAAAAAGCCTGGTCGGCTATTTCACCATCCCCAAATATCACTAGTTTTTTTTTCATTTAAAAAATTCTAATTTTAATGGCTTATTTTTTTTAATTTGAATTTTTAATTTTTTTCCTAAAATTAGTTTTGACTCTTTTTCTCTTAGACCAATAGCAGGTGATTTAATAAAAATATCTTTTTTCGTGATAATACTGTTTTTTTTTAAATCTACTTTTGAATATAAACCATTTAGTCTAGCTATTTTTTTTATACTTGGATGTATAGTTTTATGACTTGTTCCCAAGCTTTTGTAAGCACTATGAATATTTTCAATATATCTTTGAAATTCATCAGGCTCGTATGCATAAAAATGATCAGGACCCTTGGCATTTTTATTCAGTGTAATATGTTTTTCAAAATATCTCACTCCCATACCTATGGAAGCTATAGCTGCATTATCAGAAATTGTGTGATCAGAAAAACCTAGCTCAATATTTTTAAAATTTTTTTTAAATGTATTAATTACATTCAAATTGATATCATTTTCACTAGTTGGATATAACGAAGTGCATTGCATTAAAACCAATTTACACTTTTTTAATTTTTTATATGCTTTTTTAATATCATCCAAATCACACATACCTGTGGAAAGGAAAACTTTTAGGTTTTTTTTGTTCAGATATTTAAATAACTTAAAATTCTCAATCTCGCTTGAAGCAATCTTTTGTAGGAAAATTTTTTTTTTTAAAGTTAATTTTAGTCTGAACTCATCAAAACATGAAAAGAATAGTTTAATTTTTTTTTTATTTGCATATTTTAACAAATTATCTACCCAATCAACGTTTAATTCGACTGATTTAAAAATTTTTTGCATTTCAAAATTATCTGGATACAAAATTTTTCCAGAAAATAGCTGAAACTTAACTGCATCTGCTTTACATTTTTTTGCAACATCAATATATTTTTTTGCTTTGACCATTGATTGATCAAAGTTAGAGCCAACTTCAGCAATTATAAAAGGTTTAGTCATTTAAAAAAAAATCCTTAATATTTTGAATATTAGACTTTAAAATATTTTTTTCTACTTTTTTTAAATCTAATTTCATATTAAGAATTCTTTTTAGCTTTAAAATGTCTTTGTGTAAATTTTTTAAATATGAAAATTGAAATTGTTTTGTTTTATTAACGAACATTTGATCTATTTTTTCACATTTACTATTGTCAGAGAAAACTAAAACTGGGAGACCTAGAAAAAAACCCTCGTATTTAGTCAATCCAGAATTTGTAATTAATAGTCTACTTTTATTTAAAATATTGCTAAAATTTTTTGAAAAAGAAATTGTTGAAAAATTTTTTTTTTCGCAAACTGAAAAAATCTTTTTCTTATAATTTTTATTAAAATATTTACCAATAACCACAAGCACTTTTTTTTTAATTTCTAAATATTGCATTAAACTCAATACATAAAGTGTACCTTTGTAATTATCACTTCCGCCAAAACTTATTACAATATCGTATAATTTATTTTTTTTTTTTAAACTTTTTTTTGAGAATATAAAATATTTTAAACCAAAATTAACTTGTTTAATTTTAATACATTTTTTTTTGATATCATTTCCAACCTCAAATGGGATAAGTGTTTTGATCCCCTTTAAATTCAATGTAAATGTTAAATTTTTTTTAACTGGTGAGTCTATTACATAAATTTTAGCCTGTTTTTTTTTGTTTAAAATTTTTTTTAATCTTATTACTGTTTTATCATTTAAAAATAAAGGATTTGTAAAATCCAAAATAACTTTACTACCTGACTCTATCTTGTATTCTAGTTGTTTTATAAACTTATTTTTGTCTTTAATATTTTCACCCAAAGAATAATGAAAAAACTTTCTATTTTTATTTCTTATTATTGAAATTAAACTTTCAAGCCTATTATAGTGACCATAACCAAATTTTTTTGATCCTAGTGAAAATAGAAAAAATTTTTCTAGTTTAGTCTTTGAAATGTCGTATGACACACTGGACCTTCTATTAACTTATCGATTTTTTTCCCATTTTCACATTCAGCAATTTTTTGAAAAATTTTTTCTAAGTTACTAAAATAGTCATTAAAATTTTTTGTACTATGTTTAACACTTATATATATCACATTGGATGCTAGGATATTTAATTTTAACATCTCCTGAGTTATAAAACTCTTGTATTTTAAATTATCTTTACTGCTAAAACTAAAAGAGGGAATGCCATCACTACCAAATACATTTAATGGCAATTGATATTTTTTTCCTAATTCTCTTAATTTTTGCTTAAAGATTTTTCCTTTTATTGAAATCATTTCCCAAGATTTAGTTTTTTCCATTATTTCTAAAGTTTTTAAAGCTGCTGTAGGACCAACTCTTTCGGTCCAAAATGTACTGCTAATGAAAGTATTTTGAGCATAATCCATCACATCCTTTGTGCCTACTACTGCTGTTATACCATAGCCGTTACCCATGGCCTTTCCATAAACACACATGTCAGGAAAAATATTAAATTTTTTATGAAGGCCTCCATAGGTTTCTCTAAAACCAGAAGTGCATTCATCAAAAATTAGAATAAACTTATATTTCTTTTTTAATTTTTTAATTGCTTCAAGAAACTCAATCGTTGGTGGTTTGCTTCTAAAAACTTCCATCTTAACAATACCAATATTATTATTTTTTACAACTCTTGTTAGTTCATCAATATTATTAAAATTAAATGGATGAACGATCCCCTTCAAATTGTTTGGGACACCTTTTGTACTCAATCCAGTTAACAAATGTTGGTCAAGATTTTTTTTATTTACTATATTGGCTGACAAATACCAGTCATGCCAACCATGATATCCACATATTGCTATATTTTGTTTATTTCTTTTGCATGCTGCTCTTGCTATTCTAACAGCAATTGCATTTGCTTCCCCACCTGTTCTAGCAAACTTAACCATATCCGCCCATTTATTAATTTTTAATAACTTTTCACTTAGTAAGTATTCTTCTTCACAATTTAGTGTCGACATATTGCCTTTTTTGATATTATTAGAAACTGCTTTATCAACTATATTGTTTGCATAACCTAAAACACATGTGCCAACTCCCATTAAACTCATATCTAAATATTTCTTATTATCTAAATCAGTAACAAAACAACCTTTAGCTTTTTTAAAATATGCTGGCCACTTATTGGGCAAAAAAACCTCAGGTCTTTTTGAAAGAAGCATATTTCCACCCGGAATAATTTTTTTTGCTTTTTTCCAAGTTAATTGAGTTTTATTTTTTACCATTTTGAAGGATTTCTTAATATAAGAGATTGAGTAAAACTTTTAAATTTCATTTTTATATTTTTTTTATATACTTTCTCAATCATTTTTAACTGATCAAGACTATCTATACCAATTATAATTTTATCTATATATTTTACTTTTTTAATAAAGTTAAGACAGGCTTCAAGTTTGTCAATATCATAAATTTTCAACCATTTAAACCACTCTAAAAAGAATTTGTTGTTTTTAAATTTTAAGGGCAAATCACTATAGTTTGATAATAGTAAGCCTTGAAGAAAAATTGATCTTACATGTATTTGAATTTTTTTTTTTTTAATTTTTGATAAATAATCAACATCATAAAACTCTTGATTTGCAATTGACATAGGTAGATTCACAAGATCAACATTATAATTTTTTAGAATAAAATCTAATTCTTTCTTAGTATAAACTGACACACCTAATTTAATAAATTTTTTTTCATTTTTAAGTTTTTGTAAAATCCTATAATACTCCATTCCAAATTTTCCTTCTAATTGCCTAGTATTATGTATTAAAAGACCATATAGATTGTTTGTATTTAAATCTTTAAGAATTTTATTTATTTCTAATGAAATATAGCTTTCCAAATCTTTAGTGCTTGCTTTTTTAATACTTGAAATTTTAGTTGTAACTTGAAATTTATTTAAATTTATTGAGCCTAAAACTTTATGAGATCTTCCATAACCTTGGGCTGTATCTATAGAATATATTTTTTTACTTTTGCAAAATTTAATTATCTTCTGAACTTCTTTTAAGCTTACTATCCCAACCTTATTACAAAGACCATATTTAAAACCAAACTGAGCTGTTCCAATTGATAGTTTCATTTATTAAGATAATTTTAAAATGTTTCTATATCAATTATAAGTATTAATATATATAATTATATTATCACATGTCTGTTGTTATTATTAAAAAAAATAAAAATAAAATTCTTTCTGAAATAAAAAAAAATACGCCTATTATAATTTTTAAAAAATTTTTTAATGAAAATGACTGTAAAAAAATAATTTCGATTTGTCACAATAACTACACATTTAAAAATAATCGTAAAAAATTTAAAAATAAATATATCAAGTTTGCTTCAACTGATGTTTTGCCTTCAAATGTTAGAACAAATCGTATTTTTAGAACTTTTGAATTAAGTAATTATTTTATAAATAAATTTAAGACAATAAAGGCCTTATTAAATTTTCAAAATAAAGTTATTAAAAATGAAAAAAAAAAAAAAATTTATCGTAAGGTGCAAGTAATTCACTATCCAGTAGGAGGAGGTTTTTTTGAAGAACACAAACATCCCAGAAATCCAACAAATTATGGTTTTATAATAACATTAAGTAAAAAAAAAAAAGATTTTAAAGAAGGTGTTACTAATTTTAAAATTAACAAAAAAAATTTAAGTTTAGAAAAATTTGATGTGACTAAAGGAGATTTAATTTTATTTAAATTTGACCTACCTCATTCTATTACACCATGTGATCCCAATAAAAACCTTACATTTGACACAAAAGGTAGATGGACTATGGTATTACCAGTATATCATGAAAAATTTTAAAGATTATATTTGTCCTAACTGTAAAAAAAAATTAAAAAAATGCATAAAAGGCAAAAATTGTTATTTTAAAATTCTTGACGAAGATATTCCATCTTTTACTAAACAAAAAACATCAAAAGTTACAAATTATGAAGTAAAACAAGCGAACGTCTTTTATAGAAATTTTTTAAAGTGGCTGTTCAAAACATTTAACATAACCGAAAATCTCTTTAGAAAAAAACTTTTTCAGGATATTAATTTTAAAAAAAATCAAAAAGTCCTTATTACAGGTGTTGGGAATGGTGATGATATAGGATTTATTTTGAGAAATTTTAAAAAATTAAATTTAAAAATTTATGCCCAAGATCTTTCTTATAGTCTATTATTAAACTGCTCTAGAAGATTTAATCAAAAAAATATACGATATAATGTTAGTGATGCAAAGTCATTACCTTTTGAAGATAATTTTTTTAACCATGTTTTTCATTTTGGAGGAATTAATTTATTTGGAAGTTTTAAATCTAGTACTGAGGAAATGGAAAGAGTTTCAAAACTAGGAGGCAGTATAACTTATGGGGACGAAGGCATTGCACCTTGGTTAAGAAATACGATCTATTCTGATATGCTAATAAATAACAATAATTTATGGCAATTTAAATTAAACGTAAAAAATATTACAAAAAATGCAAATCATGTGAATATAAGATATTTATTGGGTAATTGTTTTTATCTTATAAATTATATCTATGAACCCAATTATAAAAATAAGTTTAATTATAAAGTGGCTCATAAATCACCAAGAGGTGGGAGTATTATTGAAAGATATATTAAAAAAAAGGGGCTGAAAGAAAGTTATATATTTAAAAATTTAAATAAAAAAATAATTTAAATTAAACTTTAATAAACCCTTTATCACTTTTTATCATGAATTAATTTATAATTTACCAATATATTCTTGGTTAGATTTAATCCATTTTTTCAAATACCCTTCGCTCATCCATTCGGAATTAGTATCACTACTATAGACGAAACCTTCGGTAACTTTAATACCATCTTTGATACGAGTTTTGTCTTGCAGCCAATTATTAATTTGTGGTAAAATTTTAAAATAACTTGAATATTCAAAAGTGCTGTAGCTATCTTCATAACTGATCATTTGCTCGTGTAGTTTTTCTCCTGGACGTATGCCAAATATTTTATGTTTTGCATCTGGTGAAATCACTTTTGCAATATCTGTAATTTTCATAGATGGAATTTTTTTTACATAAATTTCTCCTCCGACCATATCTTCCAAAGCATGCCAGACAAGCTCAACACCTTGTTCAAGTGTAATCATAAAACGTGTCATGCGCTCATCTGTAATTGGTAGCTCTTCTTTATTTTTTAATGAAATAAAATATGGGATAATTGAACCTCGTGATCCCATTACATTGCCATATCTAACTACAGAAAAAGAGGTTTTGTGACCTCCTGCATAAGAAGAATTACTTGCAATAAACAATTTGTCTGACGCTAACTTACTGGCACCATAAAGATTGATTGGGCTGCTTGCTTTATCAGTTGATAATGCAACTATTTTTTTTACTCCTTGGTCAATAGAAGCATCTATTAAATTCATAGCTCCATTAACGTTTGTTTTAATACACTCAAAAGGATCAAATTCTGCTGTAGGAACAATTTTTGTAGCAGCAGCATGTACAACATAATCGATATTATGTAGTGCACGGTGCAGTCTGTCTTTGTCACGTACATCACCAATAAAAAAACGTACTCTTTTGTCGTCATTATATTTTTTTGCCATTTCCCACTGCTTCATTTCATCTCGTGATAATACAACTAATCTTTTAGGATTATATTTTTTAAGTGTGAGCGCAATAAAACTATTTCCAAATGAACCTGTTCCACCTGTGACTAATATTGACGAGTTATCTAGCATATTTTATCTAAAATTTGTATTTGTTAATTGGAAATATTTATTAGTTTTAGTTAATTCTTCAAATGTTCCTTTATTTTTTATTTCACCACTTTCTAAAATATATATGGTATCACAATTTTTTACTGTACTCAAACGATGAGCAATCAAAATGATAGTTATATTTTTTCCTAAATTATTTACTGCATCCATTACTGCTTTTTCAGTAAGGTTATCAAGAGCACTAGTCGCTTCATCCAAAATTAATACTTGAGGATTATGATATAAAGCTCTAGCAATACCTATCCGCTGTCTTTGCCCGCCTGACAGTCTAATACCACGTTCACCTACGTTAGTTTGATATTTTTTTGGAAGATCATTAACAACAAATTCGTGTAAATTTGCAATTTTTGAAACTTTTTCTACAGCTTCGTAATTAATATCTTCTTTGTTTTGACCAAAAGCTATATTGGCAGCAATAGTGTTGTCAGACAGATATATATGTTGGGGAACATATCCAATAGAACTTTGCCATGCTACAATGTTATTCTTATTAATAATTTGACCATCAACCTCTAAATAGCCTTCTTTAGGCTCTATTAAACCAAGTATTATATCTGCTGCAGTAGTTTTTCCACTTCCAGTAGCTCCAACTAATCCAATAGTTGTTCTAGCAATAATTTCTAGATTAATATTTTTTAATGCTTTTCTTGATGCATTTGGATAATCGTAATAAATATTTTTCAATTTTATAGATTTATTTAATGGTGGTAAAAGGCTATTGTCATTTAACTTAATCGGTTTTAAATTACTAAAATCATTGTAGAGATCGTCAATTGCTGGTCCAATAAAACGAAGTTGATTGATAGAGCTATAAATTTGTTGTAATGCAGGCATTAAACGATAACCACCAAAAGCATACACTGCAACTATAGGAAGAGCATTAACAAAAGTACCTTTTTGCAACATCAAATAAAGAATTACCAAAACCATACCACCAAATGCAACACCTTCAATTGCGAAACGAGGAAGTTGTGATAAAATTTTTGATGATGACTGACATCGTGCATAAATTTTAGCAGGATCTGAAAAAAGTTTAGTATAGATCTTTTCTAATCTTCCAACTTTGACTTCTTTAGCAGCACCAAATGCCTCATTAACAGCTGTAAATCTTAGTTGATTAGTTTTAAGGCGCTGTATTCCAATACGACTCAAGTAACTACGAGAAAACATGTAAATCAATCCATAAAAAATACTAAATGTAAAACCAACTATTATTGTAAGTTTTAAATCTGTAAATGTTAATAGACAAAGAATTGCAACTGCAACCATACTTTTAGATATTAACTCCATTATAGAGCCCATACCACTTCCAACTACGGTGGCCACTTCTGAAAGAATTGACTTTCCAAGATCAGCACTATTTCTATTTAAAAACCAGGCATATGGTTGATTTAAATAGCATTCTACCAATCTTTTACTGATGCTATATTCTCGCATGTACACGAATCTTAATTGAGCATAAATTGTAAAAGATTTAAACAATAGTGATGTAATCAACAAAACAAAGACCAATGCACCTAAAAAAAAGAGGAACTCACTTTGATTTCCAACTCCAAAAGAATTTGATATTTGGAACATATAGTTTAAAATCACATTTGTCTCAACAAGACTAGGATTGGTAAGAACAGCAATAAAAGGCATGATTGAAGCAACACCAATCATTTCTAAAAAAGCCATTATTATTATCATTACTAATAATAAAGAAGCTTGTTTGCGTTCTTTAGATGTGAGTAGAAACAATAACTTTTTAAATATTTGCATTAAGATTGAATAAAATTCTTATATGTTTTAGTGATACCATCTTTTAAACTAATTTTAAATTTAAAACCAAGTTTAAGTATTCTCTGACTATCTAAGAGTTTTCTTAAATTACCATCTGGTTTTTCTGTATCGAAAATAATATTGCCGTTATAACCAACTACATCCTTTATTATTTCTACAAGCTCACTAATTGAAAATTCTTGGCCACTTCCTACATTTATATGACTACACATTGGACTAACATATTCACTGTACTTTTTTTTGTCTAAGTTCATAATATGAACTGATGCTCTAGCCATATCATCTACATATAAAAACTCACGTCTTGGTTTTCCAGTACCCCATATTTTTACATTTGACAATTTGTTAACCTTTGCATAATGAAATCGATAAATTAATCCTGGAATTACATGACTGTTTTCTGGATGATAATTGTCTCCAGGGCCATAAAGATTTGTTGGCATTATACTTCGATAGTCGATCCCATGACTATTGCCATATTGACGATTGTAACTTTCACACATCTTAATTCCTGCTATTTTTGCAATAGCATAAGGCTCGTTTGTTGGCTCAAGCTTTCCAGTTAATAGTAGCTCCTCAGAAATAGGTTTATCTATGCCCTTTGGATAAATGCAGCTTGATCCTAAAAATAATAATTTTTTTACACCCCCTAAAAAAGCACCATTAATAATATTGTTTTGAATAGTTAAATTTTCATATATGAATTCTGCAGGATATTCATTGTTTGCATAAATTCCACCAACTTTTGCTGCTGCTAGGTATACTTGATCAATATTTTGTTCATTAAAAAAATTATAAACTTCGTTTTGATTTAGTAAATTAAGTTCTTTTCTATTTTTAATTATAAGCTCTATATCATTTGATTTTAAAACACGCATGAGAGCAGATCCAACCATACCCCCATGGCCAGCGACAAATATTTTTAATTTAGACATTGCTATATATTATTTCTTAAATTACTTAATCAATTTAAATGATTAATAAGATTATCATTTTTTGCTAATTTAAGGTCCTCTTCGGTCATTTCTTTTACTAGTTGTTTAAAAAAAATCTTTGGTACCCAGTTTAGTTTTTCTTTTGCTTTACTTGCATCTCCTACTAAAGTTTCTACTTCGGTTGGTCTAAAGTACCGTGGATCAATTTTTACTATATTTTTTCCATTAAAAGATCCAACTTCTTTTAAACCTTTTCCTTTCCACTCTATTTCCATTTCAAGATTTTTTGAAACCTCATTAATAAAATCTCTAACAGAAAATTGTTTACCAGTTGCAATAACAAAATCTTCGGGTTTTTGTTGCTGCAACATTAGCCACTGTGCTTCCACAAAATCTTTTGCATGACCCCAATCACGCATAGCATTTAAATTTCCAATATAAAGATTTTTTTGGATTCCTAGTTTTATTCGCGTTAATGCTCTTGTTATTTTTCTTGTTACAAATGTTTCTCCTCTAACAGGACTTTCGTGATTAAATAAAATACCATTACATGCATAAATACCATACGCTTCTCTATAATTTACTGTTATCCAATAAGCATAAAGTTTAGCTACTCCATATGGACTTCTAGGATAAAATGGAGTTTTTTCATTTTGAGGACTTTCTTTAACTGCTCCATAAAGTTCAGATGTTGAAGCCTGATAATATCTAGTTTTTTTTTCTAGTTTCAAAATACGAATTGCTTCTAAAATTCGTAATGCACCTAATGCATCAGAATTTGCAGTATATTCTGGTTCTTCAAAAGAAACTGCAACATGACTTTGAGCAGCTAAATTATAAATTTCGTCAGGTTGAACCTCTTGGATGATTCTAATTAAGGATGTCGAGTCTGTTAAATCACCATGATGAAGAAAAAAATTTTGGTTAGTCTCATGTGGATCTTGATATAGATGATCAACTCTTTCTGTGTTTATGAGAGAAGTTCTTCTTTTTATACCGTGAACCTCATAACCTTTGTTTATTAAAAATTCAGCAAGATAGGATCCATCTTGACCTGTTATTCCAGTGATAAGAGCTTTTTTCATAAAATTTTTTTTAAATATAATTTTAGCATATTAAATCATAATAGTGTGATAATATTGATAATCTATAAAGATTAGATTAATAATGCTAAAAAACATATTTCAGAGAATTTGCAACAAAATAGGTATTAAATCAAAAATTATAATTCATGCAAAAATGAAAGGTCTTTTTGATGATAATTCAGACTATAAATTTAATTCATATCAATTGTTAAATTTAATTTTTGATGAATTGTACCCTTCTGAAATATATGTTCCATCATTCACTTATAAATTTACAAAAAATCTTTTCTTTGATGTAATACAATCTCCCTCGGAAGTAGGAAGGTTTAGTTATGAAATTCAAAATAAATTTGCTGTAAAAAAAAGACGTACGCTAGATCCAATTTTTAGTGTAATAGATATAAATAAAACCTTGCCAGATCAATTTTATACAAATACAGACTCATTTGGTAATAACTCAATTTGGAGTTATCTAAATAATAACAATCACTATATCATTAATATAAATTTAAATTCACCTATTATAACTTCTCAGTTGCATCACCTAGAATATATGCATAAGACACCTTATAGATATATAAAAAACTTTAATGGTAAGATAAAAAACTGGGACTCAAAAGAACTTAATATTAACTATAAATATTTTGTTCGTGATTTAAATAGTAATACTGAATGGGATAGAGATAAAATACTATCAATTGCCAAAGATTATAATGCTGTAATAGAAGAAGGGCCTGTTAAGGTTTTCAGTTGGGATAAATTAAAATCTCCTCTTTCAACTTCAGTTTCTAATAATCCTTTATTTTTATTAAAAAAAAATTAATAACTGTATAAATATGATTGGAAAAAAAATATACGAACTTGCTTGTAAATTATGGCCGCTTAACAGAAGTTTAACAGGTGAAGGAAATAGGGAAACTTTAAAACTAATTTCAGAGCATATACCAAATTTAAAAATCAAATCAGTTTCTTCCGGTAAAAAAGTTTTTGATTGGACAGTTCCTAAAGAATGGTTAGTAAATGAAGCATATATTGAAACTCCTAATGGAAAAAAAATATGTGATTTCAAAAAAAATAATTTGCATCTTGTAGGATACAGCATTCCTTTTAATGGAGTTCTACCATTAAATAAACTTAAAGAATATATTCATACTTTGCCAGATCAACCAAATGCAATCCCATATGTAACCAGTTACTATCAAGAAAAATGGGGTTTTTGTTTGTCAAAAAATGAATTGGATTTACTTGAAGAGGGTAATTATAAGGTAAAAGTTGATACTAAACTATTTGATGGTCAAATGAATTATGCAGAAATAATTTTACCAGGTAGATCTTCTAACGAAGTATTTTTAAGTTCTTACATTTGCCATCCATCTATGGCAAATAATGAAATATCTGGACCAACTGTGCTTACTTATTTAACAAAGTGGTTACAAGATCTTGAGAATAGAGAATTTACCTATAGAATTATTTTTATCCCAGAAACAATTGGGTCGATAACATACTTAAGTCAAAATCTTGATAGTATGAAAAAAAATATTATTGCAGGTTTTAATTTATCTTGTCTTGGTGATGATAGATCATACTCTTATTTACCTTCCCGTAATGGAAAAACAATAAGTGATGAAGTTGCTAAACATGTTTTGAAATGGACAGATCCCAACTTTATTAAATACACTTGGCTAGATCGTGGCGGTGATGAAAGGCAGTATTGTGCACCTGGAATTGATTTGCCAATTGCATCAATTTTTAGAACAAAACATGGGGCTTATCCTGAGTATCATACCTCTCTAGATAATCTCAAAGATGTAGTAAACCCAAAAGGTTTGGATGGAGGTTATTGGGTAATAAGAAAAGCTTTAGAATTATTAGAAAAGAACAAAAAATACGAAACAACAGTTTTAGGAGAGCCTAAATTTCAAAAAAGAAATCTAACTAAAGATAAGCTTACGCAAGATTTTATTAGTATTTGTGATGGAAAGACATCGTTACTTGATATATCAAATATTTTAAATGTTCCATGTTGGGAATTATACGACCTTGTTAGTAAATTAAAATCATTAGAGTTAATAAAAGAAGTTAATTAAAAATCATATTAAAAGTTTTTCAATAATTCATCTAGTATTTTTTTTGTATTATATTTTTGTTTCCACCTCGGATAGTCTTTTTTAAATTTACTAGTATCAGAGATATACCAAATATGATCTCCTACTCTTTGTTTGGATGTATATTTTATATTAATTTTAATATTTTTCTTATGTTCAATATATTTAATACACTCCAAAATTGAACAATTAGAATAATTACCTCCTCCTATATTATATACAGCTCCTTTTTTAGGTTTTTTAATAAATTCCCACAAACAATTTAACAAATCATTACTATGTATATTGTCTCTTACCTGTTTACCTTTGTAACCAATAATATTGTATCTCTTATTTACAACACAACTCTTTACCAAGTAAGACAAAAATCCATGAAGCTTAGCAGAAGAATGATTAGGGCCAGTAATACAACCAGCTCTAAAAATACCAACATTTAAATTATAATTTCGACCAAATTCTTGAGCTAAATAATCGGCATAAGTTTTAGATACACCAAAAAAACTATGTGTACAATGATCGGTACTTAAATGTTCATCAAAACCATTTTTATATTTTTTTGTATCAGAAGGGCCATATCTCAAAGGGCCCTCTTTTAATTTTATTTTATTTGGGTTATCTCCATAAACTTTATTAGTTGAAAGTTGTATAAATGTTGCTTTGGGAGAATATTTCAAGCAAGAGTTTAATATATTAACTGTCCCTTGAGCATTTATTGAAAAATCTGTTATTAAATTATTTTTAGCCCAATCATGAGAGGGTTGTGCTGCGGAATGTATAATTACTTTAATATCTTTTGAATATTTTTTAAATATTTCAAAAATTTTCTTTGAATTTCTTATATCTGCTTGAAAATGTAAATAATTTTTATTTAATTTAAGTTTTCTTTTTAACCAAGATGTGTCACCTTCGTTTCCAAAAAATTTTTTTCTATAATTATTATCAATTCCAACTACATAAAAATTTTTTTTTAAAAAAAATTTGACAGCCTCTGAGCCAACTAATCCACAAGATCCTGTAACGATTACTATTTTTTTCATAATTCATATTTCTTAAATAATTTTTTATACTTAATAAGAACTTCTAAGGTATCTTTTATAATATTATCTAAATTTCTTTTAACTCTCCACTTATAAAAACTATAGATTTTTTTATTATCTGTAACAAAATAAGGTATATCATAATTAGATGTTTTTTTTATTTTTCCAATATCAATATTATATCCAGTTATCTCTTTTGCTTTTTTTGTCAGTTCCTTTAAGCTTATAGCATTATTAAGACCACCTCCTACATTAAAAATCTGGTTATTAATTTTTTTAAAACTTTTAATTTGCTCCAAAATTAAATCACATACATCCTTAACATGAATAACATCTCTTACTTGATTACCAAGACCTTCGAAACCAATATATTTTAACTTTTTTTTATTTATAAATCTCCATAACCATAAACTTACAAATCCTTGATCTTGTTTTCCAAATTGCCACGGGCCAGAAACAACGCCAAATCTATTTATAATATATTTAATATTATTGGAATAAGAATACTCTTGTATTAATTTTTCTGAACTAAGTTTTGTAAATCCATAAAGACTTATTGGAGACTTTTTTGAAAAATTTTCATTTATTTTAAAATTATAATTTTTTTTATTTATTTGTTTAGCCTTAACCAATATGTTCTTGATTGAATAAACTCGACTAGTTGATAAAAAAATTATTTTACTTTTATCTTTTTTTACTTTTTCCAAAATATTAAATGTACCAACAAGATTTGTAAAAAAAACCCGTTCAGACTCATACTTTGAGGCCTCAACAGCTGCTTCTGCACAACAATCTATGACAAAATCATATTTTTCTAACAAATTTATTTTCTTTTTGTCTGAAATATTTATTTTAAAATTTTTAATTTTGTTATTTTTTAGTCTAATTAAATTTATTTTTGATGAATTTCTGCTTAAATTATCTAAACTATGAATTGTTAATTTATTAAATTTATTTTTAAGAAAGATTGCAATATTTGATCCTATAAATCCACACCCACCCGTTATTAATATTTTCATGTCATTATCAATTATCATACCAATTAGAAACGAGGAAGAAAATATTGAAAAAATAACTAAAAAAATATCTGAACTAGATATTGATTTAGAAATATGTTTCATTGATGATTTCAGCACCGATAGATCTTATGAAAAAGTTTTAGAAATCGAAAAAAATTTTGGTTTCATAAAAGTAATTAAAAATAAAGAAATTGGTTTAGGGTCAGCAATTAATACAGGCATAGATAGTGTTAAAAATAAATTTACATGTATAATGATGTGTGATGAGTCTGATAGTATAATTGATTTAAAAAAATACTATAATATTATTAATAATAAAAATTGTGATGCTGTTTTTGGTTCAAGATTTTATAAAGAGTCAGTAGTTAAAAATTATCCTATTAAAAAATTAATATTAAATAGAATTTTTAATTTTTTTGTATCAATTTTATTTTTAAATAAATTTAATGATTATACTAATGCATTCAAAATATATAAAACCTCATCTCTAAAAAATTTAAAACCTATTGTATCAGAAAGTTTTAATGTTTTTCTCGAAATACCTTTAAAAATAATATCAAGAAAAATGCGTTATGAAACCACTCCAATTTCATGGATGGGAAGAGAAACAGGTGTATCTAAATTTAAGATTAAAGAGTTACAATCAAAGTATCTATTCACACTACTTTATTGCTTACTGGAAAAAATTTTAATCAGAAAATAACCAATTTATTATCAAAAAAAATAATACACGTCCTAATTCATAAGTTTATCAAAAACAAATTGATGAAGAGGCAATGGGTGGTCAATTCCAGCAGTACCGAATGGTGCAAATAAACAAAAAATAACAATTAGTTTATTCCACTTTGAATATGAGCTATTATTTTTCGCAGCTAATTTTAATGTTATTAAAATTGACATATTTGCGCTCATTGCAATCCACCTAGGATAATCCCAATCAACTAAAGATGTAATCATAGGAAATATTATTACTATAGTTAATAAAATTTTATCCAAATAAGAAGGCATATATCGAACAGTTCTGAGCATTAAAACTGTAAGATATAACAAAATAGGTAGTAAAAATATTATTTTTCCATTTTCAAAATTTGAAAATAAAATTTTCATCGAAGTTGTTATATTTCGCTCTAGTGATGAATTAATTTCATAATAACCACTCCAAAGTGAATGCATCATATACGCACTTGAAATTTTAATTTGCATTATATTTTTAAACTCTATTTCTGAAATATTAGTTTTTCCAAAAAATAAAATCATAAGAATAGCCAATAGTGTTGTTATTACAGGTATTAAAGTTGATAAATTTGTAAATCTTATATTTTTAGATTTATCACACAGATAGAACGAAAAAAACTGAGCAGGCAAAGTAAAAATGAATAATTCATGTAGAAATATTCCCGCAATAATATTTATACTAAATATTATATAATTTTTTACATACAAAATATTAATTAATGCGATTAAAAGTACAAAAATATCTAGAGTACCCGTATTATATCCTTGATATATTATAAATGTTGGTGAAAAAGCAATTCCAATTATGAAGAAGAAATCTTTAATATTGTTTATTAAACAATAATAGGCAACTAATATAGTAAGTATAAAAATTGAAATATGATGGATAATAATTGCAAAAATGTACTCATTATAAAATAATTTGTTTATTCCACTCTCAGACAACAAAGTTCCTAGAAATCCTCGTCTTATAAAACCAAAATCGGTATAAGATACATACAATTGCCAAACTCTTCCATAAGATAGCAATCCAAGATCAGTAACAAGCCATCTATTTAAGACAGTTAGAGAAAATAACATGCCAAATATAAACATGAAAAAAACTATAATTGTCTTATTTGTGTTGTTAAAATTCAACATGGGTTTTTTAAATTAATTTTTTATTTAATATTTTGCCTAAAGTACAAAACTATATAATTCTTAATATAAGTAACAATAGATTTATATAGTTCAATTTATATTATTATTGTAATAGAAAATGTGTCAATTTAAATTATTTTTTTAAAGATGAAATGAATTATGAGTATTGATATGATTTATGTAAATTACAAAATTAAACTCTAAAACACAAATTAAATTGAAAATACCAATTAATAAAATACAAAAAAAATATGATTTAATAATTATTGGAGCAGGAGTAACAGGTCTAACAATATTATACAATTTATTGGAAAAAAAACTTAATAAAAAAGTATTAGTTTTAGAGTATGGTTCACTATTTTCAAAAGACCCTTATCCAGAAAAATTTAATATTATATCATCTAACTTAAAAATAAAAAAAAATTCTAGATACTTCGGTGTTGGTGGAGGCAGCAATGTTTGGGGGCCACTTCATGGTCTTCTTGATAAAACTAAAGTAAACAAATTTTTTGCAGACTCCAAATTTCCAATAAATTATAATGATTATATTAAATATATAAATAAAGCATCTTTAAATTACTCCACACCCAACTCAAATATTTTTAATCTAAACGAAAAAAAATATAAAAACTATAAATTTAGAAAACTTATAAAGAATAAAAAAAAAATTAAATTCTCTAGATATTCGTCTTTGTTAGAGTCAGTCAAAGTAGATTTTGTTGACAATGCTTTTGTTAAAAAGTTAAAATTTAACAGAAAAATAGACAAAGTTGTAGTTAAGCCTGTAGGAAGAAAAAACACAATCGAGATTAGCGGAAATCGAATAATTTTATCAGCTGGAACTTTAGAAAATATAAGAATCTTACATAAATCCTACAAAAAAATTCCAACAAATCTAGGCAAAGGATTTATGGATCATGCTTCAGGTTTAATTGGATCTTTTAAATCTAACAATAAGATATTTAAAAATTTTCTCAAAAAAAAAATTAATGAAAATTTTGAGTCATTTATAGGTATTCAAAATAACTCTGATAACTCAACGAATACGTATTTAAGAATAAAAAAAGGTATTAACTATCCAATAATTTATAAATTATTTCATTCACTTAATGACAAAATTTTAACTGATAAAAATTTGGTAATTAAATTTTTTACAAAAGTCTTTCAAAGACTATTGATTATTTTACTTAGAGTATTAAATTTTTATAATAAAGGTTATTACACATTAAATATTCATTGTGAGCTGAAAAATAATGAAAATAATTTTGTAAAACTTAACAAAAACAGATTAATTGTTAACTATAAAATAGAAAAGAATCAAATAGATGAGATCTATAATTTTCTCAAAAAATTTGAAAAAGATTTTAAGATTAAAATATTTCCTAAATTTAATAAAAAGAATTTGCAAAAATTGATATTTATGGATGCTGGACACCATATGGGTGGATTAGGAATGGGAAAAGACAATAATTCATTGATAAATAACAATTTAAAGGTAAAAAAATCTAATGGAACATACGTCACTGGGGGTGCAATATTTAATTTTAATGACTCTATTAATCCTTCTTTAAGCTATATAGCGCTATCAATTTATCTAAGTGATCAATTATACAAACGTAAATGAAGACAAAGAAAAACATTAAATTTAAGAAAAAGATCAAAAGTATAAGTGTAATAGGATGTGGAAGAAGAGTTTGTCAAGATGTTATAGCATCAGCCATTTCGGCTGGTATTAAAAAAAGCAATATACAAATATTAGCAAATAAAAATAAAAAAATCTTGATACGAGATGATAATTACAAGATATTAAACTTCAATGACAATAAGCTGAAAGGTGAATTAGTTTATATTGCAATTCCTTCCAATGAAGTAAAAAATTTGATTGTTAAAAATAAATCTAAGTTTTTAGAAAAAATTATTTTAATCGATACACCAATAATTGATAGCTCTTTAGAAAAATTAGTTAAAAGTCCAATAATATATACTGAAGATATCGATCCATTATTAAAAAAATTTATTAAACCAAAATTAAATTTTAAAAAGATTAATTTTCTTTTCTTTTATAAATCATTTTATTTATATCATGGGGTGTCTTTTATTGAAGCTTTGCTTGGAAAAATAAAATTTATGATTAATTTTGGATTTTTTAAAATTTTTCTAACTAGCAAAGGTCTAGCATTAGTTTTGGGTATGGCTAATTATGAGGCTGGTAATATAAGTTTTAATTTTAAAGAAATTATAATTCCAAAACTTGACAAAAATGATTTAAATTTAATTGGAGGGCTTACTGAACATAAATCATTATGTCACAGATTTATGGATTTAAAAAGATTGGGTCTTCGAGAAATATTCAAAGATCCTGCAAACTTTCTTAACGATAATAATTTACATTTAAGTAATGGATTCTTTCAATATCAGTTATCAAAAAAAAAAATATACTTTGGTTTATTTAGAAAATAAATTGAGCTAATTTAAATATTAAAACAAACTAGCCATAAAAAATATCAATTTAAAATTAATGTAAGATATAAAAATTTTTTTCAGTGCATAAATCAAGCCAATTGAGCTATTAGTACTGGTCAGCTGCACACATTACTGCGCTTCCACATCCAGCCTATCAACGTGGTGGTCTACCACGGCTCTATAGGAAG
>Ga0181553_10001662_pt1 | contig 19764 bp, 11 predicted proteins | sample 011ome_17_FD_133753 | JGI IMG/M metagenome (GOLD analysis project Ga0181553, IMG submission 133753) | Coastal salt marsh microbial communities from the Groves Creek Marsh, Skidaway Island, Georgia - 011502XT metaG (megahit assembly) | ecosystem: Environmental > Aquatic > Marine > Intertidal...
CGCGCCGCGACGTGCGGGTGCACCAGAGATTGATGTCGATGGGGTGATTGATGGTTCACAGGACGACCAGGACACCGACCTCGACCTCGGTCGTGTCCTGGTCGTGATTGGTGATTCGTGCGGCATGGCGGGGCCTCGAGCCAACCGTTGGGGGCACCGCGCGCGCTCCACTGCGCGGCGTGTCGACGATCGACGATCGATCGACGACGACGACACCGCGGCGTGCGTTGTGTGGTTTCGTACACAGACACTGATACAGACACAGACACCGACGTCGTCGTCAGCGCCGCCACCGTCAGTCAGTCAGTCAGTCAGTCATCTGTGGTGCGCTGCATGACGTTTAAACCGCTCGCTGGAGTTCGGGACCGCCGGGCGTTATTGGAGGAATGGCGACGACGACACGGAGGAGGTAAACCATCGACGAATGACAGTCAGAGAGATGGACAGAGTAGTATTCCCATGAGTGGTTCTTCGATGACGGAGAGTGAGAGTGGGGGGGTGTCAAAGGCGAATGCGCGCGAGGGACGAGACGACGTCCCGAGGACGTCGACGTCGACGTCGTCGGTTGGGATTAAGTACGACTATGCCGCTATGGGACGACGAACGGTGATGAAGAATACTAATGATGGGGTGTTAAAGGTTATACAACCGCCGGTGAGTGGGGACGAAGGCGTGGGGAAGGGAGAGGAGCGCGCGCGCGAGACGAGCCGAACGTCGGGGGAACAAACATCCACGTCGACGCCGGCGAAAGCGACGGTTTCGGTGTTTTCTTTGTCGTCTTCGCGCAGAGGAAATGGAAGCACAAATACGACACCGAGCAAATTAACGGTTGATACCATGCCATCGCCCGCGGTTCGTGCGCGGCTAAAGATTGTGGAGGGTGAAAAGGCGGCGTTGGAGGAGCTCGCGGCGAAATTGCGCGCGTCTTCGGAAGCGGCGCTGGAAGCGGCACATTCGAGTCGCACACAAGCAGAGGAACGCGCCAAAGATTTGACGGCACGGCTGCAAAAATTAGATGCCGAGCGCTCGTCCTTGGAATCGAATATGGCGACCGTTCGAGCGCAAGCGCAGGCGTTGTTGACGGCGAAGGATGAGCACGCGCGGGCGTTGCGCAAGGAGAAGCGTGCAGCGGAAGCCGCCACTAAAGCGCTCGAGCAAGTCAAGCGAGACGCAGCCAACGCAGTGCAGGAAAGAGAATTCACGATCGAAGCTCAAGGGGCGATGTTACAGCAACTTACAGATGATCTTGAGCGCGCTGAGCGCAGCCGAGAGGAGGCAGAGTTGAATGTTGAAGCCAAGGATAGACATCTCAGCGACTTGCGGGCGCAGCTTCAGCAAGCGAGACACGACGTCGAAGCAGCGGTCAAAAATCGATCGAGCTCGATGCAAAATAATGATTCAGGTGTGCGGGCCAGTCACGAAAAATTGCTACAACTCGCCGCTGCGCGGCAAGAGGCTGAGACAGAGTCCAAGCGCGCACGTCAGCATGCGCGCGCGCTTGAGATTGAAGTAGAAGCGAGACGCCGCGAGCTTGAGACTGTGCAGTGCGAGTTAGAAAAGTGCTTAGAAGAAGAACGTTTCGAGCGTCGTCGGGCTGAGGAAGCTTTCGAAGAGATGGAAGTCGAACGCAATACGCTCGAAAAGCTTGTCGAGAAGCGGACGCTGGAGAAAATTGCTCTAGAGGAGCGCTTGGAAGAGGTCACTGAAGAAGCTGATTATTTGCGTAATGAGATGAAAGAACGCGACGAAATGCTTCGTGAAGGCAACGCATTAGTCGAAGCCAAGGAGACTGAGCTCGACGAGGCGGTTTCTTACGTTTTATCCCTTCAAGATCAACTCGCGAATCTTCAAGCAGCGGGTATGCAAGGCGCTGCGGTTGCAGAAGAAATACAGGAAATGCAACGCAAGGAGAAGGCTTTGCGGGAAGAAAAGCAAAAGATTGTTGATCATATGCAAAGTGAATTGACTCTCAGGGATGCTATGTTATCCGAGACGAAAGCTTCGTTGAAGATGAAGGAAGCCGAGCTTAACAAATTGCGGAGCGAGTATCTTAGCAAACGCGCAGAATTGGGTCCCCTTGAGCTCGAGCTCGACAGGTTACATGAGAAGATAAACGATTTCAAGGCTCAATTAATCGAAAAAGACGCCAAGTTAGACGCGAACGATAAGATGCTGAAGCAGCTGATGTCGGCAGAAAAGCGTCAGAGCGCAAATGTTGCTCGCCTCGAGTTTGGTCTCGCTGAGCGTGATGAAAAGTTACGCAACTTTAATGAAGAGTTGAACAACCTTAAGATGGAAACCGAGCAACAAGAAGAAAAGGTTGCGTCATTAGCCTTGCGTGAGAACGAACTGTCTGAGCTGAAAAAGGCTACTGAGATGGAGTTATCGTTGCTACGAGAGCAAAATGCGCGCGAAGTGAAGCAGCTCAAGGACAAAGCCGAGAGCGCGGTGACGCGTGCTCAAGAACTCGAAGATGAAGTCGCTCGGTTGCGTGACACTTCTAGCGCAACGACTGAGCTAGACATTTCAAATCTTCGCTCTGAGTTGGATGACAAGCAAACTAAATGGGAAGCTGCGCAGGTGGAAATTGCCCAGCTCTACACGTCAATCGCTGAGCTCGAGTACAAGGCGGAAGAGTCCATGAGTGCACTCAAGGCTGAGCTTGAGTTGACGAAAGCTGAGCTTGTCAACGCCCGTAAGGAAACAGATGAGGCTCGAGCTAATGCCGATGAAGTTCAGGCTGAGAGCATGTCCCTGTTGGAAGGTATCAAGGAAACGAGCGCCAGCATGGAAAATCGCCTCAACGAATACAAACAGTTGGTGGAAGCACGTACAGCTCAGGTCAAGGATTTGCAAAGAGAAATGCATGATGCTCGTGCAAAGTTAACGGAAGCTGCACAGGCGAAGGAGTCAGCGATGAAATCTGTCACAGTGATTCAAAAGCTTGAAAGCGCGCTCAAGTTCAAGCAAGCAGAAGCCGAGCGGTTGAAGGGTGAAATTGTCAAAGCGCAAAAGCAGTTAGCGATATTCCAGCAGGAATTAAACTCGAGTAAGCACATGCAAAAAGAATTGCAGGCTACTGTCGAGGAAATGCGGTACAGATTTGAAAAGTCTGAACAGCAGCGCGACATGCTCGCGGGTTCGCTGGCAAAGCAAGAGCAGTACCATGAAAGCGCCAACAAGGCTAGAGAGGAAATGCATCAGATTGCCCTCGAAGACGCCGCGGATGAGCTGAAGATTATGAAGCGAAAGTCTACAACGCTCGCTTCAGCGCTGCAGCAGCACGTGAGAATTCACGAGCTCGACGCCGAGGTCGCCTTGCTTGTGGATGAGTTTGCGGAAAAGATTGACGATTCCTTGGCAACGCAAACTGCACTGCCAACGCCCACCATGGTGCTCAACGAAAATTCCAAGCACAAGACGAAGCCGAAGACATATCGCAAGACTCCAGCAAAAGCTATGGCGCCATCCAAGTTCATCACCCCTGTGCGAGCCGACGCGTCGTTGAAGGAGAATATCAACAAGCTCAATGAGCGAGCGGATCAAATTTCATTCGATGATTTGATGGATAGCGCGGGTAAAACCGTTCAGGAGATGACACAGGCATTTACCACTCCCGGGAACGAAAATGCCGTGATGAAAACGCCGGCAATGTCGGGGAAGACGTTCGCGCCGCACTCGGCGACAAAGCGCGCTCCCCTCGGTGAAGTCAAGGCAAACGTAGCAAACGTAGTCTAAAACTGCTACAGTATGTAAGTAAACATGTACAGACGTTCTTTACATTTCTCTACGCAAGCTAATGATTCTATATCCTAATATTTTCTAACAACTGTGTCACAACCTGCATGGGAACCGAAAGTAATTGATGACGGTTAGTGAGGGCTCGCTCGGCGTTTAAACATCGGGCGCGTCTTCTTGAGAAACTTTCAGAAGGTGTATTTCCTAATCACGCGGATCATACGGCTCTTCCACCAGAATTCATCAAAAAGTCTCGGTAGAAAAAGTATACAAAATTAATAAAGATGTAATCACCCGTTTGGCACCGAAAAGTCATAGCCCAAAGGCGAACAGACCGGCTTCCTATCATGGAGGCAAAAATTGCTCTAAGGCTCTCTTTGGACAGTTTGCCGTCAACGCGTGAGCTCAGGAAACCGTGGCAGAGGAGCCTAAAGTTTTGACACGAAAATATGCAAGGCTTTCAAAATGTCGGTGCAACATAAAGACACGCAACTGAATATAAGAAACCCAGAGCGCAACACGACGCACGCTTCGGCTGTTGCACGAGACTTGGGACGCGTCCGGCGATTAAGAACGCCACACCGCCCGGGGTGAAGACTCGTGCGTTTGGAAATCATATCCACGAAATATAAAATGTACCAGCGAGACAGGTCAACGACGAGTACTAAGAACGCCGCCATTGGTTTATATCTGGCGTAACCATACTGTACGCGCCAAAGCCCCGCGACGGGTCAAACGGACGTCGACCCGCCGACGCAAGTGAGCTCTAACGCGATGATTGAACAAACCAATCACAGGCAAAACGACGAGCATAAAGCGCGCACATCGAAACAATGACGCACCTTCATTCACGTATGCGCGAAGAATTGCGACGCTAACCAGTTAAAGTACACGTACGTAATGCACCCCGGGATCAACGTCGGCAGCGCATAGACATAGTAATCGTCCTTGATGATGGCATCAACGAAATTCCACCCCGTGGACTGTGAGTTAACATCAATAAACACTCGCCCAACGACATTCAGCGCCATCGTCGCGATGACGCTCGCGCTGACGACGCATAGACAGAGTCCTAATAGACGCACATCTCGACCTTCCTCGGGAGGGTTCCATCGCCAACCCGAGGGTTTCATCATCGTCGGCACGGGCACTGCGTCATGGCCACCGCGCATGGATGCGGTCTGATGCGTTTACCCGCTCGGGTCGTCCGCACCGTCGCGTCCGAACGCACTGGTTGATGAGTGACAGGCGGAGAGGCGCGCACTGCGGTTGCAGCCGTCGCCCGCGGCCAAACAGTCTCAATGGAGTTTGTAGAAATTTTACACATGTCATCTATAATCTATAGACACACTCGCGAGGGCGCAGGTTAAAACAATGTGATAGCCTCGTCGTTCTCACACGCGAACTGGGGTGTAGACGAATGCAAAGTCGCGAATGGTTCTTCCCTCTTCGACGGCTTTGCGAGCGTATTTGGAATCGAAACGATCAAACGTTTCATTAGTCGGCGTCCAACTCTCTACGTGTCTCGCCATGACGTCTACAACATGCTGCTGATACTCAGCGTCATCGGATGTGATGTTTAATCGACCACCGCGCACCATGGCGAGTTCGAGTTGCTCGAGCAATAAATCATTCACCAACCGCCGCTTGGCTTTATTCTCGCCGCGCCAGGGATCCGGAAAATACACGCAGCACTCGTCCACGCTCGCGGGTTGAATGAAATCACGCAACATCCACAGTCCATCCATGCTCACCACGCGCACGTTGGTTAAGTTTTCCTGCGCAATCAAATTCAAAGCCGTCGCGACGCCTGGCTTGTGTACTTCGACGCCCAAATACATAAAGTCCGGCCTCGTTCTAGCGCTCGCCACCATGCTCTCGCCCAGCCCGAACCCAAGCTCGAGCACAAATTTTCTTCTACAACTTTCGCTTCCCGCGATAGCGTCTCCGTCTATGTCGCCGTATACGTCGCGCGCGTCTAACCTCGCGTCTCCGAAACGAAACTCGAGTCCAAAATCACGCCAATACTCTCTGAGCGCGCGCTTCTGTCCCGCACTCAGCCTCGGACGTTGTTTAATAAATGTCCTATGCCATGGCTTATCGAGCGCTCGTCCAGTCGTGCGCACGAACGACGCCTGAGATGCCTGAGACGACGACGACGACGCCGCCAGTGGGTCCACGATGCGCTCACCACTCATCGTCGTTTACGTCGGCGCCGTTGATGCGACGCGCACCACCGTCGCGCGCTCTGCGTCGCACGATGCGCGTGTTATGCATTCACCGCGTCACCGCCGTCGTCGTCGTTGACGCGGCGCCCGAGAATGACGACGACGCCACACAACGCGACGCCGAAAGCAACGAATTCGATTCGGTTCAACCATGCCGTCGTTCGACGACGCCTACGGCGACGGCGGCGGCGACTACAACGACGCGAGACGCGCGCGCGTCGTCACCGCCGCGCTGCGTCAACGCAAAGCGGAGATGGCGCGCATCGAACGCGTGCGCGCGCGCGCGGGCGCAGAGGCGTTTGAATCGGCGCTGCGCGAGGCGAGAGAGGAATTCATGGCGCAATTGCGTGCGAGATACGACGCGCGACGCGCGATGGCGGCGCGAGATGCATCACACGCACATCACGCGCGCGTTGGTGGCGGGTCCGGGGACGACGAGGCGACGACGAGCGCCGCGAGTAGGGGAGCTGTGAAGGTTGGTTCGGACGCGGCGTTTGCGTTGGGATCCGTCCTCGACGACGTTCGACGACGACAGTCGCCAGAGATGATGACGAGTCCATCATCGACACCATCGCATGCGCGACACGTGTCGCCGCTGCCGCGGTCGAAAATGTCATCGATGCCGAAGACGCCGAAAACGTTGACGCCGGCGCGCTCCACCGAGTCTGAGCTGTATTCGCGCTCCGTCGACCGAGCGTACGTCGACCGCGCCGCGTACGTATCCGCGCACCACCACCACGGACGCCATCACACATCGACTGGAGTTTCAGATGTATCACCATCACCGACGCACCGTCGTTCCCCACGCGGACGCGCGGACGCTGGCGCGTTTCGCGCTCGAGCTCAATCCCAAGCCGAAGCCGACGAGCGCGACTTACTCGCCAGCGTCGCCGACATGGTTCGTCGCGCCGAATCCCTGCGCGCCCAACTCTCGCCCTCGCGGTTCAATTAGATTAAGTAGTCTCGTAGCATTTAGCACCACAAACATGTAGCATTAGTCTGCGCGCGCGCTCCAGCTGTCGCTTGAAAATTTAAAAAATTCAAAAAAAAAACACTCACCGTCACTCGTCGACGGACGGCGACGCGCGGTGGACCATGGATGATGATATCGACGTCGATGCGTTGATCGATGAAGACGTCGGGTACGACGACGTCGTCGACGACTACTACAACGCGCCCATCAACGACGCCGCCGACGACGTTGAAGGGACTGGAACGATCGGGACTGGGACTGGGACACCACGAGGTGCTGCCGGTCACGAGGAGGATGAGGGGATGAGGTTCCCGGACGACGACGACGAGGACGAGAAGGATGATGGTGTGTATGATACGCGACGCATGGGCGTTGGTGTTGGTGCGACGATGATGAAAGAAGGACGAGAGCAGCACGACGCCGACGGGGAGAATGACGGCGGTCGCGGTTTGAACGCGCTCGACGATGATACGGCATCGACTCGTGCACAGAAACGATCGAAATCGACGCATGGTGATGGGGATGATAATATTATTAGTGGTAGTGGGTTTGACTTTGAAACCGCGGCGAAGGAGACGGCGATGCGATTGGCTCGAGGGGCGATGGCGGAGTTGACGTCAAACGCTCGAGACGACGCTCCGGTGAAAGACGCTGCGGATATTGACGGTGACGTGCAAGCGATCACGCTGAACGATGGTATGCGGATTTATGTTAAGAAGGAGGCGTTTGATGTGCCTTTAGTGCCCATGGATGTGGTGTTGAGAAGAGCGACGAGCGGGGAGCCGTTGTTGTCGCGTTCGATTGACGACATGCTTGACGCGTATGAAAAGGAGCGGTATCAGCGGGCATTGGAAGCGGCGCAGGCGGTAGAGAACGGAGAAAACGTCGAGAATTTGGACAGTGATATAGTTATGACTGATGTAGAACGCACGAGAGGTGAGATTATGGCGGATGGCATCCGGAAAAAGCTTGGCGGTATGCTTTGGGCAGAGCGACACGCGCCGAAATCTTTTGTCGACTTGTTGAGCCCCGAGCAAACCAATAGGGAGGTGTTGCACTGGCTTAAGGGTTGGGACAAGGTAGTATTCAACAAAGATCCTCCGCCTGCGACGATGAAGAAATTTTACTCGGATAGATATGCCGAAAAGACTGGGTACAAGGGCAAGCGACACGAGCACAACGAAACGCACGTCGCGCTCGACGCGTTGAAGCGACCAAAGGAGAAAATTTTATTACTTTCTGGTCCTCCTGGTTCGGGAAAGACAACATTGGCGCACGTCGTGGCCAAGCACTGTGGATACCAACCGATTGAAATTAACGCTTCGGATGATCGAAGCGCATCGACGCTCAAGGTGAAGCTCGCCGACGCCTTGTACACACAGAGCGTGTTTGGAAAGAAGAAGCCGACGTGTGTGATTCTCGACGAAATTGATGGCTCTCATAACGGTGGTGATGGTAAAGGTGCGGTTTGGATGCTCCTTAACATGACGAAGGATTCAAAGTTCCGCGCGCCGCTCATGAGACCGGTGATTGCAATCTGTAATGATTTGTACGCCACCGCGTTGAAGCCATTACGCAATGTCGCAAAGGTGTTTCGCATGAAGCAGCCGCCCACGAATCAAATCACAGCCAGAGTGCGCGATGTATGCGTGAAGGAAAAAGTGGATGCCGAACCGCGTGCAATCGCTTTGATTGTCGATCGCGTCGATCACGACATTCGCGCGGCGTTGAATGCTGTGCAATTAATTGCAAAGACGAGTTCAAAGGTTACGCTGCGCGACGTTGTCTTTTCAAGAGGCGGCGAGAAGGATTCAAAATCGCCCGCGTGGACGATGTGGCAAGATTTACTTCGAGGACGCCATACGTTTCCACGAGCACGCATCGAGGGTGGTGCTCGCAAAACGCACTTGGATAAAATGCGCGATCGACTCGAGACGTTTGGCGACAACGACTCGGTGTTTGACGGATTGTTTGAAAATGTTCCACACGTTGGGTTTCAAGATGGAACAATGTATCGCATGATGAATGCCATCGACTCCGTGCTCGATGGCGTGATGTTTCAGTATAAATCATTTGCCACTGGAGAAAATAGTTTACGAAACTACGCCACCGAGTGTGCGCTTGCCGTGCACTCGTGCGCCACGCATGCCGGTGTGTTGACGGATGCCATGCAATGGCCCAAGACTGGACGCGCAATTAAAGAGAAGAACTCTCGCATGGATATCCTGAATTCGCGTCGCGATGCCGTGGATTTAGCCATTCGACACGTGTCTATTGATCGCGACGTCATGGAAACATTGCCGTTTCTCAACACGTTGATTGCCCCTGAGCTCCGTTCCGTGGCGGCGACATTTATGAATGAGGATGAAAAGCAAACGCTCAAATCCACGGTGGCGTTGATGCGCGAGCAAGGGTTGAATTACAAGCCCGCGGCGACTAAATATGGCGAACAATCGTGGCGCGCGGCGGCGAGTGCATTAGTGCTAGAACCACCGATTGATGACTTTACAAAGTTTGGCGGCGGCGTCGAGGCGTTGCGACCCGACGAACGCTTGACGTGGAAGGAGCGGCGCGAACGGGAACGCGAACACGCCGAGTCACCATCGTCGACTGCGGTCAAGCACACCGTGTTAGTCCATCGTCGTCCAGTAAACAATAGTTTGCGCACGATTATCGCAAACGAACTCGTCACTGACGCGGAAAGACGCTCTGGTGCCGCCTCCGCGCAGGCATCCGCAAACGCTAAATTACAACGCGCCGAACAAAAGGCGCGCGTCGCACTCGGCGTCCAAGGCGGCAACAAACATCGCCTCGCGAACGCTGCCAAGTCCAATCCCGCGCAACATACGATGCAATTCAAGTACAACGAGGGATACACCACTGGTGTTCGTCGTACGGTATTGATGCGTGATTTATTCCCTCAGCTCACGCCGTCGTCCAACGCCGCGCGTTGAACGTCATCGAGTGACATCATAGACTCATAAACAAACAAACACACGTGTAAAACTACATACATATGACGACGACGCCGATAAAACGCTCGTAGAAAAAATCCACCCTCATCCCACGTATGCCTCGTCGACAGCCGACAGGCGTTCGCGCCATTCGCGCGCGCGAAAGAGGAAAAAGTGTTCACTGGATAACGCCGCGCCGCACTTGAAGCCGCGCGCACGCACGCCTTTCGAACCTTCTCTACCCCTGTCGACGGCGCGATGACGAGCGCGACGACGTCCATCGCACTCGGTGGCATCGCGCTCCACCGCGCGCATCGCCAGCACGGACGCGCCGTCGGTCGCGCCGTCGGTCGACGTCACCTCACGACCACTACCGCAGCCGCGGCTTCGGAGCGTATAAATGTCGAACGCGCGCGCGGAGGGGACTATAACGCCGCGGCGGCGACGTTCGTGAAGGGGTTTTTCTTCGATGGCGCGAGTGATGCCGAGAACGAGGCGGAGTTTCGTTCGTTGACGCGTGCGCAGACGAGCGACTTGAAGAAGAGGTACGACGCCAGCGGTCGGGACGGGAGCGCGTTGTTGGTGATACGCGATAATGGGAGTGGTTCGAGTAAGATATTAGCGTGTGGAGGCGTGGAAGTGCGTTCGTACGTTGGGGCTACGGATTATGAGACATATGTAAAGCAAGGACGAGGAGGGATGGATGTGGAATTGAACGTCGTCGAGCGACCCGTGGTGGCGAATTTGGCGACTGCGCCAGAGGCGAGAAGGAAAGGGTACGGTAAGGCAATCATGCGTGCGTTGGAGGAAGTGTGCTTAGAAAATGGATACGATGAATGCGTGCTTGTGGTGGATGCGTCGAATAAGCGCGCGCAGGCGTTGTATAAAAAGTTGGGATATAAAGTCATTGGGGGCGACAAAAAGGCAGCGGCGTTGAAAGTCGTCAACGGACGCGCGAGAGAAACGACGACCAAAACGTTGGTGATGCGTAAAAACTTGACAAATGGTTTGGAAAACATAGATGTTACGAGTATTGGTGCGATAGTAGCCGTATTAGCGGCATTAGCGGCGCAGAAGGATGCGATCTTAGATGCGCTGCCACCTTAATAAAGACGTGCATGAAACATGATATCAATAAATATATTTCCACGCCCACGCTATAGATGTTTCCGCGCGAAGGTTTCTACTAGACTCTTCGTGTGCCTTTGTTCTCCTCCCAAGACGCACGTCTTCTTCTCTTTCTTTTTTTTTGGTCTATTTAGTAAACGAACGTCGTTTCTCTTCAACGCGAGTTTCTCGCCATCTCCTCCTTGGCGCGTTGGAAATCTTGAAGTGTTCGAAACTTGGTATCAAGCAGGGTCTTAATATCGTCACGAATCGCAGGACGGTCAATACCACGGAAGTAATAATGGAACGCCCAGAATTTCTCGAGTCCATAGAGTGAGCCAGACTTGTAGTCGAGCATTGTGAACTCTTCAAAATCGCGATAGACGGCGCTTCGAAATCGCTTTTCCAAGCCGTAGCTATAGAATCGGAACAAGCATTGCAAACCATAGTGATAGTTATGGCGCGCGTCTTCTTCCGCTAAACGGCAAAACTCCTTGTACATTTTTGCGTTGAACGTGCCTCTCAAAAAGTAACTCCAAAATCTGAATAATGTGTTCATCTCCTCGCTGTTACCGCATCCCAAGCGCTTGCGCTCGTCGATTGCGCGTTGGTGAAACGCTTTATATTTTTGTTGCTTGAACCCGTTGTCTTCGAGCAAAGTATGCGATGGGTGCTGGAACGCAGGTATATCGCGTGGAGAAGCGTCGACATGCGAACGGCGCGCAATGCGTTGGGAGGGAGATGCGCCAAACGCCGCATCAGAGCCAACCGAGGATCCGGCGCCCGTGTGCCAGTTAAATTCACCTTCCGTGGGCGTAGTACCGAGCAACCAACCGACGTCGTTACCACCGAGCGCGCCCTCGCCCTTGGGCACAGAGGATGGGAAAAAATGTGTACGTTCGCGCCACGAACCAGATTGCGCCGCCGCCGATGACATTCCCGCACCGCGGTCGCGCCAGCTTCCAGACGATGCTCCACCTTGCGACCCCACACCCGATGGTTGTTTTCGCCCCTTCAAGTCTTTTTGATAAAACGCCAACCCATCGTTAATGACGGTGGCGACGTCTGTGTTTGCTCCAGATGGCGGTCGTCCGCCTCGATTTTGTCCGCCGCCGCCTCGGCCTGGGCGCTGCGATACAATCATTAAACGACTCACGTCGATATCCGTCATGTCGTCTTCTTCGTAATCGTCATCGTCGTCATCGTCGTCATCGTCGTCATCTTCATCCTCGTCCTCGCCAAAATCCTCATCCATTTCAAACATTTCATCTTCATCCTTCTTTAGCTTGGACTTTGAGCTCTTCTTCTCGGTAGACTTGGGCATCGAAGCCGCCGCCGGGGCGGCGTCCACTGAAGCCTTGGACATTTTGTCGGTAATTTCATTCTGCGCCGCCGCACGCGCCGTTGCATCGGCATCCATAAGCCAAGATTTCCAATCACCCATCTTACGAATTTTGTCTTTCTCTTGGCTAATTTCCACCGTCGTCGACCCTACGAGCGCCTCGTACACCATCGCCGGCTCTGGGGTCATCATACGAATGCGATTAAAACTCGCGATGACAGATAATGAAATCCATCCTTCCACGGGATCCATCTTTGACCGCAAGAATAAATCTTTGCACAAATTTTCCACGCTAAAGTAATACTCGACTTGCTGTTTCACCGCGGCGAGAATTTGTTCGCGTTGGGGCATTTGACTCGCCTGCGCGTTGTGTTGCATCGCCGCCACGTGTTGGGGTTGGTAGTACATGTGGGCGCCTCCGCCTCCGCTTCCTCCGCCGCGCGCCATGTAAAATCCGGTGTCGTACGGTGCGTGCTGCGCAAAGTGACTGGCGTTGTGTCCGCTACCGTCGCCATTGTTGTAGTTGTTTTTATTCCCTCCGCCTCGACCAGCACCGCGCCCAGGACGACCTTCGCCGTACGCGTACGCACGACCGCTTTGTGGCTGTTGATTATTATTTCGTCCCCACGCGGCATTGTTGTGCCCTTGACCGCCTCGCCCGCCGGCGCCTCCGCCTCGCCCGCCGCCTCGCCCGCCACCTTGCCCACCGCGCCCGCCACCTCGACCGGCATTTGCTCTGTTATCGCCGCTTCCCTGACCACTCTTAGCGCCTTGACCACCCTTCTTCTTACCACCACCGCCCGAGGCGTTGGCGTTCGCCCCAGTGGATGCGGGCACAAACTCGGGCTTCAAGTCGGGATTCTTCGCGTCGCCGAGCGTGGGCCACGTCACGGGTTTCACCGCCGCCAACGCCGCCACCGTGCCCGTCGCTTTATCACCATTGCCACTATCCGACGCACCACCATCTTGAACGCCACTACCACCACTCGGCTTGCCCCACGCGGGCTTATCGAGCGCCGCAGTCGTCCCAGTCGTCCCAGTCGGCGTCTGTTGCCTACCCGAACCCGAACCCACCGACGCGGCGTTCTCGTGACCGCCACCACCACCACCACCACCACCACCACCCATCACCGTCGCATTCACCACACCTCCTCCATCCGAATGATTCCCGCCAACGTATCCTCCACCATCCTCGCTCGACCCCGCGCCCGCGCCTCCGGCGACAACCTTGGCCCACGCCGACATGACGTCCCGCCCGACGCGCCCAGAGCCCAGACACACACCTATATATATATCAACACGATGTCCCGTCCTATAGCGTTAGACACACTACACACACACGTGACCACCGCGCACGTGACGATACACTCCAGTCAGTACGACGGCACACGCGACGGACGGCGTACGCGACAAACGCGACGCGCGACGGGCGACGAACACGCTGCAAAACCCTGTAGCAGTCATCTCATCGATGCATTCCTCCGCACCACGCGCGCGGCGACGACCGCCCCTCACCGCCGCGCGTACTTTTACGCGCACACGAATTCCATCGCGCGTACTCCGCGCACGCCTCACGCGCACGCCGCGCAGCGCACGCCGTGCGAATCGCGAATCGCGTTCGACGGATGAACGCCCGCTGACGCGACATCTCGCGACGGCTCGCTGTCGTCGTCGCGTCGCGTCGTCGAAGGCGTCGTCGCTCGGCGCGGCGTGCGCGGATGCGCGAGACGTGGGAAAAAAATCATCGCGCGCGCACGCGGTCGCGGCGTACGTACGTACCTCCGTCGTCGTCGTCGACGTCGTCGAGCAGGGCACGTCGCGCGTCGCGGTCAGGCGTCGAGGCGCGACAGCGACGACGCGCTATATAGAGAGAGGGTTTAGGCTATACCGTATATTATGTTGGAGTTTTACCTATATATAGACGTAGATGGTGGGCATGATGGGTGTCATGGTTTTGTGTTATATAAGACTATGTGGGCTATACTATGATTGGACCCTGCGGGTCGGCGTCGGCGTCGGCGTCGTCGGCGTCGACGTCGACGCGTCGTCGGCGTCTGGGCCTCGCGGCGCCTCGCGGTGGAGGCATGGATGACGACGATGAGGATGGTTGTTGTGAACGCATGACACGTTTTGTGACACCAGCACGCGCGGTGGTGCTGGTGGAGGCGACGCGTCTGACGGCGCGAGGCGCGGGGTCGCGTCGTCGCGAGGAGGAGGCGTCGTCGTTTTCGTTTTCGTCTTTGTCGTCAGTCATCATGCCGTACCCGCTCGCGGCGAGCGTGGTTGGTTTTGATGACGATGACGATGATGATCGTTGTTGTTGTCGCTGTGGCGGCGAAACACTCGATGCCGTGGGCTTTGTCCCGATGACGTCGCGGTAGTCGCGAATGTCGCTCCTCGATTTCAGTCGAGGCGCGCCCAAATCTATCATTGGTTTCACTGGCGGCGCGAAATCGTCCAATGGTGGAGTGTTCTGACCGGTAGGCATCGTCGCGGCGTCACTGGCGGGGTCGACGGTGGCATCCGTCGCCGCTGACACGTTTTCAATAATCAACCGAGTGCCTTCGCGACGCGTCGTGACATTCTCCGCGCCTTCGCCTTCGGAGCGTCCCATCAAGCCCACCATACCGCTATCGGACAAGTCTTCGTCTTTAGGCGAGACATCGATTAATGACAACCCGGCTTGCGAGTACAATACGTTGGCTAAGTACCCAGTGCGTCGGTTGAGCTTGCTCTGCTCGGCCCATTCGTACCACACGACGTTAATCACCGTCCACCCGCACGACTCCAAGTGCCGCCGCCGCAACGCGTCGGAGCCCAAACGTCGCATGGGCTTGTTTCTGGCAAAGTGCGATGGACCATCCACTTCAATGGCGACTTTTCGATTCTTGAGCACGATGTCGAGCGAGAACAATCCGTCTTCGGTGACAAACTCAAGTTGGTGCGGCACGCCCATTTCGTTCAATGACTCGCTCACCTCGCGATGCATGCTGGAGATGACGACTTTGCTGCAACTTAATTCTTTCCACGCCCGTTCAGCGCGCTCACGCGTGCTGGGGTTGGTGAAAAACGATCCAAACGTGCTGAATCGCTCAAATGTCAACGTGGCGATGAAGAATTGCGTCAAGTCAATCTTGTACGTAAACTTGTTGTCGATTTCAGTCATTCGTTCACGAAACATGTCCACGACGTAAGGCTCGGGCCAATGTTCGAGAACGGAGAAAGCCCATAACGTGTTGGACAACCCTTGGGAGGTAAATCCTGGCAGTCGTTTCGCGCACGCGTTGGAAAATTCGTGCATCACCTCTGGCCCAGGATTGATGCCCAACGTCGCCCACGACCACACAGTGTTGCTCAATCCTTGCTCGGTGTAGCCGTCATTTCTCACTTCTCCGAGCGAGCGCGTGGTGATACTTTGCAACACGTCGTCGTCGGGAATGTAGGATAAATTCGCCAGTGACCAGAGAATGTTGCTCAAACTCTGTGACGTGACAGGTTCGTCCTCCATGTCGTAGTAGTGCTTGCTCGCGCGCAAGATGTGCTGCATGACTTCTTCGCGAGGAAGATAGTCAAAGTTTGCAAACGCCCACAACGTGTTTGAAATAATAGTCAGGTTGAAATCTTCCACTGCCGTCTTGAGTAACAACTCGCTCACTTTGTTCAAGACTTCTACTCCTGGGTTGAATCGCAAGTTTCCATACGACCACAACAAGTTGCTCGATTCGCCGGGACTCATATCGTCGACAAAAAGCAACCAACTCTCGGTGACGACTTCAAGCATGCGAAGTGACGGGGTAAAATCGAGCGTGGCGAATCCCCACAGCGTGTTCGCCAAACCTTGAGCGATAAAGGAAGACACCTTGCGTTCGACGTACATGACCATTGTTCGCAACAAATCATCGTGTCTGGGGCGCATCACCACTGGCGAATGACTCGACCCCGAAAGCGTCGCCATCGCCCACAGCGTATTGCTCACGCTTTGCGCGCTCCACATGTTTGGATACGCCTTGATATTGGCGTGAATTTCATCGAGCAATATGTTCACCGTTTCCGTTAAATCGTAGTCGTCGACGCGCATCGTCGCCAGCGCCCAAATCACGTTGGAGAATTCCATGGATTTGAAATCTTTCACGTGTCGCACGATGGCGCGACAAAACGCCTCCATCACCTCTGGTTGCAACGTATACCCAGTCGTCGCGAACGCCCACAAGGAGTTACTGATTCCTTGCGGCGCGAAATCATCCATGACTTGGACGCACAACGCCTCCAACGCGTGCAAGAATTCATTATTCACCTTGACAGAGTTATGCATCGTCGCATACGCCCACAACGAGTTGCTCACGTTTTGAGCGTTCATGTTTTTCTCAGACATTTTAATCATGCGCTTTATCACCGCACCCAACGCTTGGTCGCCGCTGTGCGTCGTAACGCCGGCGTGCGCCATGCCCCACAGTATGGATGCCAGCTCGCGCACGCCAAAATTCCCAACAGGATGTTCGCCTTGATCGCTCATCTTGAGCAACTCTCGCACGCGCGAGGTGAGCGCGACGTACCTCTCATCGTCGACGATGCTCACCTTGGTTCTCCGTCCACGCATCGAGTTTAATTTCCCAATTTTATGAATCGACGTTGACAAGTTGACGACATTCATCGTCGCCACGTTGTTCGCCGCAAAATCAAGCAACTCTTCAACATCTTCAAACGCCGCGACTTCGGCGTTGAGCTCGCGATAAAAATTCGACCGAGTAATCTGTTCGGGCGTTTGCCAATGCGTCTTTTTCCCCGAAGACGACGCATCGCCACTTTCACCGCTGCTCGCGACGCTACTCCTCCTATTTTGACCACCACCACCACCACCACCACTACTTCGCCCTCGTCCACGCCCACCACTCATTCGTCCACGCCCTCCTCGACCTTCACTCATTCGTCCATGTCCTCCGCGCCCATATCCTCCGCGTCCGGCGCTACTCACGCGTTCCGCCGCCGCGCCGTACGCCCCGCTCGCTTGCGCGTCCCACACCTCATCCCCGCGTCTCGTCGTCCCTCTCCGCGACGACGACGACGGCTCCGCCCTACTCCGCCCTAAACGCCCACGCCCACGCCCACGCCCACGCCCACCATCACCGCCATCACCCCCATCGTCGTCGTCGTCGTCGTCGTCGTCGTCGTCAATCCACATCGACGACTCGGACGCCGCCACAATCACCCGACGCTGCGCGCACCTTTGTCGCGCACGCGCCGCCGTCGCCACTGGTGTCGTCGGCGTCGACCACCGACGGTGGTGACAACGCGAGCCATGCGACGTACGCGACGTCGTCGTCGTCGACGACGTCGCCACGCGCGTCGTCGTCAACACCGCCGCCATCGTCGTCGTCGTCGACGTGTGACGTGTGACGCGTGTGCGACGGTGCCTAAACCCTTCTTCATACTATAGTGTATGGACTACCGTATACGTCTAAAATAGCACCCCAAAATACGCAAGAGAGGACAGAGTTTAGGGTATAGCCTATACCCTAAATAACGATAGATGATAAAATATACATATATAATACATTGAATGTTCTATGATTGATGCATGACGATGCGTAACCGACCAGACGCCGCGATGCGCGACGACATCGTTGACGACATCATCGCGCTGTTGTGCTATGCGTACGCAGAGAATGTTATACTAATAACTAGGGTTCAGCAAGACTCCGCCCGCCCGCCTCAGGCCTGCCGCGGCTTCAAGCGCGTGGCTTCCCGGCGGTGAAAGAGGTTCTGCGAAATGGGTGACGTACGTCGTGTCAGTCTCACATCGCGCGCAGAGCGCATCGCGCGTAGTGAAATGTAAAGCGAGCGTACCTTCAACTGCTTCCGACTCGGGAGATCGCCTGCGACACTAATCGTATCATGCAATTCACCGTTTACCCACGCGCGGTGTAATCGCGCGACGATAGCCGCGGGCATCGCGCCCGCGGCGCGCATGTCCCAGATGATTGGAAGGAGGTTGCGATGCACGCCTCTTTGATAGCCTTCGCGACAGTTCTTCGTCGGCGGCGGAACGCTGCCGATCGCGGGAGATCCGTCGTCCTGGTCAACACTATGATGCGCTCGTCGTTCGATGACGTCGTTTTCAGCCCGGACATTCGCCGCGAGCGCGTCGCATCGTTCTCCGCGTCGTCTCTCGAGAAGCCAAACGCCCGTCGCGCCCGAGTGCGTGGGCCGACTCACGCGCAGAACGCAAGGACATCCATTCGCCGCATGCGTCGCGCACGTGTAATACCAATGCGTTGACGAGTTTCGACTGTATTTGAATGTCACGCCGTTTGGACGACGACGCACCGCGGCTCTCGCGTCGTGCTTCGTCGCGTGCTTTTCAACGAGCACCCACGCATCGCCCGCGCCGCGCTCGAACGCGTCGCCCTTCACAGGCCTCTTCTGTCCAATCTCCCAAGTCAGTCCAGCCACCGCAGCACGCGGGGATCGTCGTTTTCTCTCTTCAAGCAAGCGTAAGAGATTCTCCGCGGGCGCAAAAAGCGCGTCAGCCTCATCGCGGTCGTCGGGACCGCGCGCCATCATCGACCCCCCGCGCGCGAGCCTCGGCACGGACGCGACAGACATGCCTCTCGCTCTCGCTCGCTCTCTCTCGCGTGTCCCGCGCGCGGCGCACACTGACGGAGCCATGGATGGCGTTCGCGCGAACTTTTCGCGATGCATGCATGCATACACACACTCATCATGGCGGTCCCACGACCATGGACACCCAAAAATCATCCGCGACATCATCGTATACACACACACACACACATGGTTGTGTCACACACGTCGCGCACCGTCCACACCGTCATCGCGCGCCGTTCGTGATGGACGACGACGCTATGGCCGTCCTTTGGGCGGTTTTATGTGTGTGACACATACATAAAACGTAGCGCCCATGAGACCGTCTACGTGCGTCGACACCGTCTCGCGCGAGCCATGGACGGCGGTCGAGTCGATTTCTGTTCTAATAATCAGACCATTTTTTCGTTCGATCGCTTTCGCGATGACGCGACCGCACTGGTTTTTTTTGGGTCCTAAGCCCATCCATCTATCCACCCATCGGCAGAGCGCGACGGACGACGACCGCGACGACGACCGGACGACGTGGAACGACGTGGAACGACGACGACGATGATGATGTCTATGTCTATATCACACAGGTACGACGACGACGACACCAGCGATATGACGATGCGATGATGATGATGATGACGATGACGATGACGATGGGGGGTACCGCGACGTTTGGATGATGATGCGTATGACGACGACGATGACGACGATGACGATGCGGTGCGCGCGCGTGGGGTTTGGGTTCGTGTCGCGTCGTCGGGTCGTCGCGTGGTCGCGTCGTCGCGTCGTCGCAATCGGCGCGCGCGGTGGCGCATCGAGGGATGGGAC
>Ga0181553_10001667_pt1 | contig 19736 bp, 19 predicted proteins | sample 011ome_17_FD_133753 | JGI IMG/M metagenome (GOLD analysis project Ga0181553, IMG submission 133753) | Coastal salt marsh microbial communities from the Groves Creek Marsh, Skidaway Island, Georgia - 011502XT metaG (megahit assembly) | ecosystem: Environmental > Aquatic > Marine > Intertidal...
AAGCTTTCTCCGCGGAGCGAAAAGGAATAAGCATTAACAGGTTTCTTTTTGGGAGTGGAATCAACTTTAGTACAGCTTTTGTGATAACGGCCAGCGTACCCTCAGAACCTACAATCAATTGGGTTAGGTTATAACCTGTTGCATTTTTCAAAACATTCGCACCCGTCCATTCAATCTTTCCATTAGGATAAACAACTTCGAGGTTTAAAACATATTCATTGGTCACGCCATACTTAACTGCCTTAGGTCCGCCAGAATTTTCAGCTAAGTTTCCTCCAATAAAACAAGAACCTTTACTTGCTGGATCTGGTGGATAGAATAACCCTTCCTCCGCCACACTATTTTGAAGGACTTCCGTTATGACTCCGGGCTCCACGATAACCTGCCCATTATTCTTATCAATGCTCAGAATACAATTAAAACGCTCCATCGAAAGTGCTACCCCACCGAAAAGCGGTAGTGCTCCTCCACTCAACCCTGTTCTTGCCCCCTGAGGTGTAATGGGTAACCCCAAATCATTACAATACTTCAGGATTTGAGAAACCTCCAGCGTATTAGACGGTTTCAGGACAACCTCTGGAGAGAAAACAAGATCTTCTGTTTCATCTTGTGCATACTTGTGTAAATTGTCTTTATCGAATAAAACATATTTTTCTCCAAGTACTTGTTGGAAAAACAGAATGTCTTCTGAATCAATTTTCTTGTAAGACATAAGCGAATAATTAGCGTACTATGATCTTTAGAGATCTTCTGAAATTACATCAAAGAAGCAGCGTCTTTGCTATCTGCTGCTATATTGAGAACATTGTGTAGTTGTGAAATCTCTATCAGCTTTTGAACATTTGGCTGTAAGCCTGATAAAACAAATACACCACCTGAGTCTTTACACAATCTATTACCAATTAAAATGGCACTTAGACCTGAAGAATCGCAATACTTTGAGTTTGATAAATCCAAAACGATATTATTCACAGAACTTTTATTTAACAACAGGAAAAGAGCCTTAAGCTCAGGTGCATTTGTAGCATCCACTTTTTCGATTTTCGCCGTCACTAGCGTATAATCTCCTTTATTTTCCTGATCAAAGTTCATAGTTATCAAGGTTTTATCAATGACCGTATCAATTTTAGTCAAAAAGTTCGAAAACTAGCGGGGTTTCGAACCTATACTCAAATTTATGATTTTTTTTGAGATGTTGTACTTTGCGGTCAAAATTTTATCTTCAAAATAATCTTAAAAACTTCAACTCATCGTTTGATTTGAGCAGCAAGGAGGTAAATCACGGCCATTCTAATAGCCACACCATTTTCAACTTGTTGAAGGATAATGGATTGATCAGAATCTGCAACATCAGAGGTAATTTCTACTCCTCTATTTATCGGTCCTGGGTGCATTACCACAATTTTCTTACTCAAGCTATCAAGCAGAGCCTTATCCAGCCCATACATCATACTATATTCACGAAGTGATGGGAAAAATTGAATATCCTGTCTTTCTAATTGAATCCTGAGCATATTGGCAACATCACACCATTCGAGTGCCTTTTTCAGATCATGCTCAACCTTCACCCCTAACTCAGCAATATGCTTTGGCATCAAGGTTGTCGGTCCACAAACCATAACCTCCGCACCCAGTTTCTGAAGACAAAAGATATTCGAGAGTGCTACTCGTGAATGTTTTATATCGCCCACGATGACAACTTTTTTCCCTTTAAAATCACTACCCAATTCCTCACGAATTGAATAAGCATCTAGTAAAGCTTGTGTAGGATGCTCGTGTGTGCCATCTCCGGCGTTTACAACTCTTGCATCAACACGTTCTGACAAGAACTTAGCCGCACCGGGATTTGGGTGTCTCATGACCACCAAATCTACTTTCATCGCTAAGATATTATTAACGGTATCGATAAGCGTCTCTCCCTTTTTAACAGACGAACTCGCAGCTGAAAAGTTTACAACGTCTGCTGAGAGTCTTTTTTCAGCTAATTCAAAGGATAACCTTGTTCTTGTTGAGTTTTCGAAAAATAAATTAGCAATGGTTATATCACGGAGAGAAGGAACCTTTTTGATTGGGCGATTTATCACCTGCTTAAAACTGTCCGCTGTCTCAAATATCAGTTCAATATCCTCTTGAGAGAGTTCTTTAATTCCGATTAAATGTTCGACGCTTAAACTTTTCATTTTATTTCTCTTCCGTGTATAAAACTACTTTATCTTCTCCTTCAATTTCTTTCCATTCTACTGAAACACGCTGTGTAGACATGGTATCAACAACCTTTCCTGTATAGTCAGGTTGGATCGGAAGATGTCTTTCAAACCTGCGATCGATAAAACTTAAAAGTTCTACCCTATTGGGTCGACCAAAAGCTAAAAGTGCATCTAGACCTGCTCGAATTGTTCTTCCTGAAAAAAGTACGTCATCTATTAAGACCACATTCTTTTCTTCTATTATAAAATCAATATTCGTTACGCTTGGGATAATGGGTTGTTCTCTTCTTCTAAAATCATCTCTGTAAAAAGTAATATCTAACTGTCCACAGGTTAAATCTTTTTTGAGATCCTCTTCGAGAATGGTTTTGAGACGATTTAATACGTGAATCCCTCTCGGTTGAAGACCAATAAGAACTGTATTTTCAAAAAGCTGATGATTTTCCTTAAGTTGACTGGCTAATCTTTTGAGTGTGATCTCAAAATGTCTGCTATTCAGAATCGTTCTTTTCTCCATTTTGTAGCGATTAGGCAAATGTACTATAATTCGAGTATATCACCAATTAGTATGGCTGAAAAGATCATTCAGATAGTTGCTAACTGCTTTTAAACAATGTCAAATCCATTTAAATCACTAGAAGTACCGTTCGCTCAATTAACTCTTCAGTTTATCATTTTACAACCAATCAATCAAAGAAACTTACTTAATTTAGAGTCAAGGGTTAGTCCTCACATCGGTTCTACCGATCAAGAAGGACGAAATGAGTGCCGACTTTGAACGATCTTTGTTTTTCATAGGGTTTAAATTGGTTAGTTGGGAGAGTATTCTCCGTTATAAATGCAGAGGTTCAAGGTCGGCTCTACTCATTTTATCAAAACAAGATTTCTTTTCATCATGCAAAACATCCATTGTCTGAGACAATGGATGTTTTCTTTTTATAAGCTATTTGAAATCGACTTAGCTTTATAAATGTTTAAACATTCATTTAAATCAATAATTACTACCATCCATCATTTTGTACAGCTTTAATCATTAAAATCTGCGTACCTTGAAATCAAGTTAGTCAAGCGAGACTATCTCCATATAAAAACAAAACGAGTTCCTGCTTTCAAACCAGATATTTTTCTTTTCATAGGGTTTAAATTGGTTAAAATTATCGTTGGTGCTTCACACCACTTCGGTTCGAGACATTTAAAGGGACTCGTTTTTTCTTTTTGGATATTTTCCAAGCATTATCCACCAGAGCGTTTGGCTTTATATCCTTCTTTTAATAGATAGTCCATTACTTTCTGAACCGAATTTCCCTGAATTAAAATTTCGCCGTCTTTTACAGCGCCACCGACACCACATTTTTGTTTTAAAACTTTACCTAGATCTTTTAGATCATCTTCTGATCCAACAAATCCAGTTATCAACGTAACTTCTTTGCCTTTTCGCTTTTTACGATCTAGCATTACCTTCAAGTTTTGCTCTTCATTCGGCAAGGTGTCCGCATCGTTAAAATCGTCTTCTTCAAATCCGTAATCAGGATTGGTCGAGTAAACAATATCTATTCTCTTTTTCTTTTTAGCCATATTGAGTTGTTTTATCGCCTGCTTATTCTTTTTAGATCTTCAAAGTTATCAACTAATTGTAAAATTTTCGCGTGGCGGGGATGTTGTCCGTAATAACAAAGTCTGGAACAAAACCAGCGGCCTCCTCTATCTCCTGGCGCGTTTTGATTGAAAAAAGACTAAAAGGAAGTGATGCATTTTGAATATTCATTTTAGATGTTTCGTTAAAACCAAACAAGTGGGTTGACAACAAATCCATTCTCCCTGCTTCGTAATAATCAATTGCCAATTGAATTTTATCAGTTTCAAAAGATCGAATACCAAGCTCCTCAGGGATCAGGTCTATTAAATAAATGTTTCGCGAATTAAAAATAAGTCGGCTCTTTTGCGCTGAATCAACATCCTCAAAAGTCTCCATTAGTTCGGCGGCCATGACTTCCAAATTAATATTTGAACTATCACAAAAATCATAGAATTTAAGATCTAAATACAAGTATTTATTCCTTTCAAGTATATCGGTTGCAACATCTTTGAGTGCGAGTATTGGGTGATTCAGCTGTGTATTGAAGAATTCTATATCTCTCCATGTCAATTGATAAAAACAGGTATTTTCTCCGTTTTGAAGCGTAATATTTTCGTCGTGGTATAATACCAAAACGGAATCTTGCGTCATTTGAACGTCGAGTTCAACACCATCTGCGTTGAAAGCATTAAGTGCATAATTGATGGAAGCCTCAGAATTTGCTGGATATAAAGCGCGTTCAGCCGATAGCGCCACACCTGCATGACCAAGTATCACAGGTTGAGGAGACGTCTTACTTTTCTGACATCCAAAACTGAAACTAATCAGCAGTAGAAAAAGTATAGACCAACCCAAGTCCTGCTTGGTAATTAAAATATTGAAACCGGTTCTTCTCATCTGCATCTTTATTCTTTGTCAACGTTAAAACTGGCCCTGTACTCATTTCAAAATTGAAGGAAAGCTTTTTAGCTAGTTTCCGATTTATTTGAAATCCGACCATTAAGTTTGAAAGCCAGAAATTCAAATCTCCTTTCTTCTCATAAAACAAATCTAATGCCGCTCTGGTTTGCAAGTTTGTTTTACCCCAATCAAACAATACCCAATTGTGTTTGATAAATACACCCGGCAAATTTTTTTCAAAGGTGAAGTCGGGTTCATAAATTTTCAATCCGAATTGGTAATGCTGCCCTTCTTGTCTCATTCCGAGTCCTATTTCATGTGACCAACCCAATCGGTTAAATGCTGTTTCGCATTGCGTAAACACTTGGGCGTGAGCGGAACTCATGCTGAAAAAAAACAAATATATACACAACACACACCAGCGCATGTTAGAAATTTACGATGCTAACTGAGTCTAGCTTTACATTTGCCTGTTCTTTTAACTCAAAACAAAATCTTCTTGAAATTTTCGTCTTCAGCATATTTTGAGTTTCAACTGGAATTTCAGGTTTAAAATCAACGGCTATGAAGTATGTTGTGTCCAATTTATTTCGGTCATAGCTAAAGCTTCGATTAATGGAAATACGATTGATCTCGGCATACTCCTCTCTAAAACCTCTAAGAATATAATCGAAATTCACTGGATCATTGGATCCTTCTTGCACTTCTTTATAAGATTCAAACTCTTGTCTCATGTTTTCAATCAAGCGTTCTTTATCTTTTAGCATATTCACTAATTCATTCTGATTGTGACTCATACCCAACACTTCCTTGATTTTCCTATCCGTCAATGCATTGATGTCTTCTCCTTGTTTAACGACGAGGCTCACATCATCCAAACCATGATTATATTTTTGGCGATCCCAATAAACGAGTGTTGTCGAATCGATATAAGCATTATGAATATTTAATTCAAGAATTGGATTATCCATATCGAATATCGGGAAAGCTTCAACGCGGATATTATCTTCGGTTGTTTTAACCACTTCTTCCGTAAAGGCGATGGCGTTTGTTTCAAATGCACTCTTTTTGGCCATTCTGTAGAAAAGATATGCTGAAGGTGATACAATCAATACCAAAATAATGATCGTATACAGTTTTACTCTGTTTTCAATTTTTTTACTGACGTATTCACGTTGAGGAAAACGCAAATAACGGAGGAGAACATATGTTGACAAGGCAATAAAAAGTGAGTTTAACAGAAATAAGTAGGAGGCACCAAAAAAGAAACCCCATTCGCCATTTGCCAGACCAAAACCAGCCGTACAAAGTGGCGGCATCAAAGCTGTTGCAATTGCCACCCCATTAATAACCGTATCGTTTTTCCCATTAGATGCTGCAATTATTCCAGCCAGACCACCAAAAAAGGCGATTAGCGCATCTAAAAAATTAGGTTCTGTTCGTCCTAATAACTGTCCATTATTTAAGCTATCTAAAGGCGATATCCAAAAATAAACAACTGACGTCAAGAGGCTGATACCCACCATGACTCCAAAGTTTTTAAAGGACTTAATTAATAACGGAAAATCGTTCATACCAACGCCAAAACCTATTCCGCGAATGGGTCCCATTAACGGTGAAATAAGCATGGCTCCGATAACAATGGCTGGTGAATTAACATCTAAACCAATCGATGCAATGACAATTGAACAAATTAGAATCCAGACGTTATATCCTCTAAAGACAACGTTTTCCTTTGCTTCGCTGACCACCTTATGGAAGTCATATTTGCCGTGTCGTAAGGATAGGGTTGATTTAATAAAACCAATCAAACCAGACGTTAATTCACTTAAATCCCTATCCATTTTTATTTTGGTAGGATCTTCATCAATTGTTTTCCAATCAAAGTTCTTCTGGCTTTGTGATTGACCTTCCGTTTTAGAATTATCAGTCGCGTTGGACCCGTTTTCCGGATCACTGTTTGATTTATTTTGCTCAGCCCCTGAGGCGTTTTCGTCGTAATTATTTTCCATTCATTTTGAACTAGAGTGTAAAGGTCTTCGCTTTATTGATTCACTAACAAATTTACCAATTTCGTTAATTCATTTTGATTTCGTTCGTTTCTAAAAGTTCTTTTGATATCATTTTTTTCACGTTGAGTTAAATGCCAGCTCAAGGAAATACGATCAGATGGATCCTTTCTCAGAACAAATGTTAACACCTCAATTGGCACATCTTGACAAATATTACTCTCCAACAATTCAGTACTGTTAAACTCTTGCGATTGGTAAAAATTTCCGTAAAAGTTGGAAGTTGGTTTAATGACCCGGTCGAATAAGGAGAATTCGGCGGTCTCATCCATATCATAATCTTTCTCAATGTCTCGAATTTCAACCAATACTACTCCACTCGTATTCTCCGCTAACCATTCGCGCATAGCCATGATATATCGCACCGTTGTTTTAGTGCCATAATTATCTCGAATCCCTGCATCCATAATACGCACTTCTGGGGTCGTTGGGAGCGCAACCATTGGCAAGATATAAGGGAAAGTAGAATTCATTCTTAAAACAGTAGCAAAGCGGACTTTTTCTGGAGAGTTATTGTTAAATAGCTTCATGAATTCAACATTTTCTGGGCCAATTGTTTTATTAGAAAAATCAGTACCATTTAAAAAGCCATAAGGCTGCGTACCAATGATCAATCGGCGTCCATCATTTATGATAGTCGGTGAAAAAACCATCAAGGGTATTTCAGCATTACGCTCTGGTAAATAATAATCAGCTAAGGGTTTATCCATGATGAAATCCGTATTTTTATTCAACTGATTTTCGAATGAAAAACCGCGATCTTTCAGATAAGTTTGTCCTTCGTATTCAAATGTTCGGTATCTCAAGAAAATATCATGTGCTGCTAAGTTAAAAGCGACACTATTTAATAAGTCTTTAGAGATACTCGATAAGTAGGCTTCTTTATTTTTCAAGCGCTCTTTTAAGGATGTTTGAAAGCAAACATCACGAAAATACGCAGCACCTACCATACCTCCTGAAGCTCCTGTAATTAAATGCGTACTTTGAGAGAAAGCTCCGTTTGACCTTTCATCTGCTTCTTGCATGATATAATGGGTCCACATGGCTGCACGTAAACCTCCTCCAGAGCAATTGACAATAACAAGTTTTGGTTTTTCTACTCCCTGTGCTTTGGATGCCTTAATTTTCCATTTTTCGAGAATCTCCTCATGTGTCTCAATATCATTATTCAAAGCTGTTTCATTAAACTGAATCGCTTTTAATGTGTTCAGGTCGTAAGGATTTGTCTCTTCTTGATATTTCAATCCATATGCCTGATTATCAGACTGAAGAAATCCCGTTCCTTTTGAAAAATAATTGAGGCCGATGAGGCCTATCACGATCAAGCTGATTGCCCAAGCTCTGAACCAAGAATAAAAGATGGTCACCACCATTAAGACTACCGTACTCAGCAAAAAAAAGCTAGCACCTGATGGAATCAGTACCAACGAATAATCTTGTAACAATCCTAATAAAACAAAAGATAAGATCAACACCAGTTCGAAAAAAGAAGCGTTTAAATGGTTCTGGCGGAAAATTTCACGAATCACATTACGTTCATAATGTTCTGCTTCACGTGCTCTGGCTATACTCAAAATATGTGCGAAATAATAAGAGGGTTGATAGGTAATTGCAGGGGTCGATTGAAACCAATAGTTTTCTCGTGTAAACAATGTTCCCACCATGCTGTATAAATCCCTGTTCGTTTTCTTTTTCTTTCTTCTTTTGAGTTTGAAAATATCCACATTCGTTTTGAAGAAATACAGAACAGATAAAAGGATGAACAAGGCGACTCCCGCTGTCAATGTTAACATTTCAAGAAAAACTTCTCCAAAACCAACCAACTCTTCATTATGTTGTACATCATACATATTGATGAGCAGCAAAATATAAAAGACAGAAGGAAAGAATGAGTTGTTTACACTAAACTTAAAAAACGGTCTAGAAAAGGTCACCAAAAAGGGGAAAGATGGACCCAAAATAATATAGCTGTACAAGTGATAAGCCATAAAAAAACCACCCATTGAAAAGCCCAGAATGAAGTAAGAAAGCATATTGACTTCACCTAAATACTCTGGCGATAAAAACAAATAAGGAATGCCAAATTTGGCTCCAAAATTCTGAGTGATTATTGCAAAAAAAAGTACCCACACACCGATAATAAAGTGACTCTTTTTAAGTTGTAAAAGAATCAATTGAACGGGGAAGAATCGCCATAGAACCGATATGAATCCTTTGATTTTTTGCATTAATTATTACTTGCTTTATTTAAAATATGAAAATAGGAGACGTGAAACCTAGTCAAAAACTGATTGGTTATTTTGGTGATCTCAGTGTTAGCTATTTCCATTTTAAAGGGCCTTCGCAATCCACTTTCAACTCAAATAAAGGTTTTTGCTCGAAGCTGTTTTTTAAATTCTTTTCAAAGCCTCGCCAATCATAGTTGATGTCTTCACAGCGATAATTCACAGCAATAATTAGGGTGTCATAAATCAAGACGTAAGCGGGAGGCATCTTAATCGCTTCAACATCTTCTTCAAGCTTTACCATGGCGCAATCACTACCAAAACAGTCTAACCAATTGTAAAATGCATTTTGAGTCTTAAGTGTATCTGAAAAAGTGTAATAAAAGAGATTAGCACGAGGCGTTACCATCGTGTTTTCTCCATACGGCACTTCTTCTTTTGCTTTAAAATTAACCTTCTCTCTGATACTAAAGGAAAAGCGATCTAACATATGAAATTTGTCAGAGTTGCTTGTGTCAAAAGTCTCCAGTTCGGTCCGTAAAAAAGATCCTAGAGGTCCAGTAACCGCAATGGAATCTTGCGATAGCGTCGAGTCCCCTTCTATCAATACTTCATCACCAAATTCCCCCATTAAATCCTCCATGGAAATTACTTGCTCTTTTGGTTCATTTCCATTGCAAGAAAAGAGCGATGTGAACGCTAGAATACTGATAATTATGTAGCTTCCAATTTTCATTTAGTTATCACTATATTCTTCACAGTTTAGCGACAATTCAAACGCCGTTTCAAAGTCAATTTCTTCTAATTCTTCGGGATCATGAAATTTCTCCATTGCATTTTGCAAGTAGCAATTGCAATAGGACCTTGATCCGCCTTCTTCTCTGCATCGATCATAGATCTTATCCTTTTCTTCTTTGCTCCATTCTCTTTCTGAACATGCTGTTGCAAGCAGAAACACCCCTAAAAACAATAGCTCTTTATTAAACTTCTTCATTTTCTATTCTATTGTGTCAGGTAGATTGTTTTCCAAAAATATAATATCTGCTTTAGTGATGTGCAGGTGTGTCGTTAATCGAATTCTACCAGCACCAAACGCGACGCATAATATACCAATTGCCTTGAGCGCCTCTACTGCATCGGATTCTTTGAGGTGATCAGCCACATGCCCAACAACAATATTAGTTTCCACCGGAAGTACTTTTTTAATCCACCTTTTCTTCTCTAAAATAGATCCAATTTTTTTTGCATTATCATGGTCTTCTTTTAGACGATCAATATTATTATTCAAAGCGTAGACACCGCCAGCAGCAATAATACCAGCTTGACGCATACCACCTCCAAAAACCTTCCGTACGCGTCTTGCTTTTTTTATAAAATCATTCGATCCAACTAATAATGAACCTACGGGTGCTCCTAACCCTTTCGAGAGACAAATCGATATGGTATCGAAAGGGTCGCCGTAAACCCTAGCGTCTATACCCGAAACAGCCAGCGCGTTAAAAACACGCGCTCCATCTAAATGTAATTTGAGGTTATTTTCCTCACAAAAAATTTTAATCTTTTTGATATCCTCAAAATCATAGCACCTTCCGCCTCCTCTATTCGCTGTATCCTCTAAACTTACCATTCTAGACACCGGGTAATGCTGATCGTCTGGATTAATTGTGCCAACGAGTAAATCCGGATCAATTCGACCATCATTCCCACGAATGAAGCGAACAGACGCTCCAGAATTCCGAGCTATCCCCCCTCCTTCATATCGATAAATGTGCGCCTCTTCATGACAAATCACTTCATCACCTGGAACGGTGTGGACATTAATAGCGATTTGATTGGTCATAGTACCAGAAGCGCAAAATAAACCTGCTTCTTTTCCGAACATATCAGCGCCCATTTGTTCCAGTTCATTTATGGTTGGATCATCTCCAAACACATCATCCCCAACGGGAGCATTCATCATAAAGTCCCGCATTTCAGGACTTGGTTTCGTTACCGTATCACTTCTAAAATCTATCATGTACTATTTTTTACGCAAAGCCATTATTCCGTCTCTAATTGGTAATAAGACATTTTCTACTCGGTCATCATCGTGCACTTTTTTATTAAATGCATCAATGGCTTTTGTGCTCTTATCGTTTTCTTTTATTTCACCTGTGACTTTCCCACTCCACAATACATTATCAGCTAAAATAAGTCCGCCTGGATTCATTTTATCGATTACCAGATCAAAATACAAACTATAATTTGGTTTATCTGCATCAATAAAGACCAAATCAATGCCATTTGGTAATTGAGGAATTATATCAGCCGCATAACCAAATTTCAAATCTACTTGCTCTGAAAAGTTCGATTTTAAGAGATATTTATCGAGAATTGGTTTTAATTCTTCATTGCGATCGATCGTTATTAGCTTCCCGTCAGGTTTCAACCCTTCGGCCATACACAATGCAGCATAACCTGTGTATGTTCCGATTTCTAGAATATAAGAAGGATTCATTAATTTGGATATTAAACTTAAAACACGACCCTGTAAATGCCCTGATAACATCCGTGGGCTGAGCACTTTCAAGTGGGTCTCACGGTTTAGTTCTTGCAGTAAATTAGATTCTGCTGCTGAATGACGTTCTGCATAGTCTGCTATATCTTGCGGTAGAAACTCCATAAACTATCGTTTCGGGCTAAGATAAGTATTAGCAATCAAAAAAGTGATTATTATTTAATCTGACAGTTATTCGTCAGAACCACAGTGACCTTCAGACTGACAACACTTCGGTAATGCATCAAAAGCCTCGGTATTGCGCTTTGTTTTATCTGCATCATATCCCAGATCGGCAACAATCTGCTTGATTTCTTCAGCCGTAATTTGCTTTGTTTTATATCGCACTGTTAGTTTTTTCGATTCGACATCCAATTCTGAGAAAATGATTCCTTTTGTATAGTTTAATTTCTCTTCAATACGATCTTCACACATACCGCAAACGGCGCTGGTTAAAAACGTTATTGTGTTCTTCTTAGCCTTTGCTTTCACTTCTGTTTGAGCACTTGCAGAAAAGCTGATAAAAAGCAATGCGAAAATTGATAAGATTTTGATCTGTTTCATAATTGTATTTTTAGTTGTTTATTTTTCTTTTTTATTAATTGCAAAATGTAATCCAGCATAAACGTTTGCACCACTAATCGGCGACCAAATCTGTGCAGCGTCAAAGTAGTTACCAAACGGATCATCAGGTGCAATAATCGCTCCATCTTGGATTACATTCAATAAGTTTTCTCCTCCTAAATAGATACTGAACCTTTTAAAGCGATAGGTGATCTGACTGTGCAGGACCCAAAAACTATCTGAAATTGTTTCTCGCTGATAAGCCTCAGGATTAGAAGCTGTGGATGGTAAACGTTGTCTTCCCACCCAATTACCCGTAACATCAATCGACCACTTTTTGTTTCTGGTTTCATAACCGGCATTAAGTAATACTCTGTATTTAGGAACAAAAGCGCGTTGCTGTAACGAATCATTAAATGTTGCTTGGACATTATAATACTTCATGGCCGCTCTCAACTCGAGTTGTTTTATCGGCTTAATGGATAATTCGGCTTGCGCACTGTGCGCAAATGAGGTACCCGTTGAATTATAAATATGTAATTCTCCCGGATCGACATCCATATCAACGATCAATTGATTAATAAAATGTTTATAGAAATAATCAACCGTAAAAGAGGCTGCATTATCATTCGTTTGAAACCGTTGTGTGAATGTTACTCCCGAACTTATCCCGTCTTCTGGTTGAATATCTGGAGAGACAATCCAAACGCGATTGCTTGCCATTAAGCTCATATAATCTGCATAAGGATTTGGAACCCGTAAACCTCGGCCTAAGCTAAATCTTAGCGCATTTCTTTTATTGATATTCCATTTTGCATGCAGACGTGGCGTATAAAGTGGACCATACAAATTGTGATAATCCGCTCGCGCACCCGCAACCAATATGAATTTATCTAAACGGTTATAGGTATATTCTCCATATGCCCCAGGAACGATTTCTGTTCGCAAGAATGTCGAATCATTATAAGTTTGATCATAATCATCTAAGATAAAGCTCAATCCTGCTTTTATGTTGTGATTCGAATTGCCAATAATATCTCCATAAATCGAATTCAGATAAATTTTTCGTTGGATGCCTTGATAGGTTTTATTACCAAAAGAATTATTCATTTCATGGTACTTGGCCTGACCGATCAAACCTATGCTTCCGAATGGTCTGTTCTTGAGAAAGAAACCATTTTTTGCAAAAAGTTCAAGGTGCTTAGTATCCATACCTGCATACCAACCACCAGAACCATCATTTGATGAAAAGCTGTTCAGTTGTCCTCCTTCTTTGCTAGAATAAGTACCCTTAATTCCAAACTTAGCTTCAGAATTTGTTCCCTCGTAGCTCCATCGATGCATGGCAGCACCTATAAAGCCAACAGGAATATCTCTAAACCCATCATTATTTACATCTGATTCAAAAGTCTGGTGAGAAGCATGTACAAAAGTCATAGTTGACCAGCGATCATTCAAAACTTGCGCCCCATGAATATTCACTTCTCCTCTTCCGAAGCGGTTACCGTATAGGTTGACATACAAACGCTCACTTTCGTGTGGTTTTTTTAATTCTAAATTGATCATGCCCGCCATGGATTCATAACCATTTAAAACGGAACCTGTTCCTTTGGTAATTTGGATTGACTCGATCCAAGTACCTGGTGTGAAATTTAAACCATAAGAAGTGGACAGTCCTCTTACCAATGGAATGTTTTCCCATTGCAATTGCGTATAGACGCCATCTAAGCCCAACATTTGAATTTTCTTGGCTCCAGACACTGCATCCGTTATATGAACATCAACTGAAGCATTGGTTTCAAACGATTCAGACAAATTACAACAGGCAGCTTTACGTAGTTCCCCTGATCCAATTGTTTCGACGTGTCGCGGATCCATTAAATCGATGGATTTACCCAGGTTACGACCAATTACCTCTACACCATCCAACATAACACCGCTTTTTAGCTCAATGGTGTAAAAAATGGATGTATCCTGAATAACATACAGCTGTTTTTCTTTGCCCATCGCAGTTACGACCAACGTATCTGGTAAAGATTTCACCTCAATCTTAAAGGTCCCGTTAACCTCAGAAACTGCTATTCCTTTGTCTTGTGACCAAACAATTCGTGCACCGGGCACAGATTGAAGTTCTCCTTTTTCTTTTGTGACAATTTCACCTCGTACGACCATATCCTCCTTCTGCGAAAAAGCAGCGGAACATAAAGCGCATAATAAGATGATTATAATATGTTTCATTTCTTTCTTTTTGGATAAATTTATTGTATGCCAATAAAGCGTCTAAGCGCTCTCCCCTCGTCCATTTTCGAGGATTTAGAAAGAAATCAAATTAAGAAAGACTGCGCCCAGATAATTATATCTCTCTGCAGCAGGGGTGGATCATATCCGTTTTCTAAGGGTTCATTTTGAGATTCACGTTGATCCAACAAAAATGAAACGGAAACTGGATAAGCAATGTCGTTATCACTGAAGCTATTTGATTGAGTCGAAAGAATTTCATTTGATTCCGCTACAACAATTTTCGTTTCGCAACAGTCGTCATCATTGGTAATAACCTTTAAAGGCTTTTTCTCTTCCTTTTCTTTTTCATGCGGACAACAAGATGTTTCAGCTTCAATATCAGGTTCATGTGCTTCTTCATACTCAGGACAAGCACATGAGGTTGTTCCCAAGAGAGCCACATCTGTTAGTTCTCCATGACAATAGTGCAATTCAACATTATTAGCAAACAACGTTGAGCTGAACAATAATAACAATATGGCTGCCTGTATTCTGCGCATTGAATTAACAAAGTTAAGACAAATGACCGCTATAAACCAAATTTGATTTGTTAAAGACAAGTTAAACTTGGAATCTCATCCTATTTCTTTGGCAAGCTAATCACGACCATGAGAATTATCAACTAACAAAAAAATCCCTGCCTATCAAAGATGAGCAGGGATTCTATATAATTGCTTAAGCTATTCGCTTATTGCTTCACTACTTTTACCGTTTGAACGGTATCGTTGGCTTTGATAACTACGAAGTAAACTCCGCTTGCTACATTCTCCATTGATACTTGCTCTTTGTCCGTTGCAGTTGCGTGTGCAATGATTGCTCCATTGATATCCGTTAATTCGTAAACGAACGTTCCTTCAAATTCAATTGTGATCATGTCAACTGTTGGGTTCGGATAGATAGCGATTGCTTTCTGATCGAATTCTCCAACACTTGCTTGCGTGCTTTCGATGATCTTCTCAGTTGCTGAACAACCTGTTGATCCGTTTACAACAACCGTGTACAAGGCATCAGCAAGACCCGTTAAATCTTCTGTGTCATCAAAATCACCTGTTCCATCGTTATCCCAATCGAATGTGTATGGTGCAACACCACCTGTTACTGTGATATCGATCTCTCCATCTTCGAATACTGTTTCTGGAGTGACCACATAAGTAATTGAGATTTCTTCTGTTACCGTTACATCAATTATTGCTTCATCAGTACATCCGTTAGCATCTGTTCCTGTAACCGTATAAGTTGTTGTTCCTGGCATTCCAGGATCAAACGGCATACCGTCCATTACACCCATATCCCACATGTATGATTCAGCACCACCACCGTTTAACGTAACGTCGTGACCTACACAAACTTCTTCATTGTCAGCAGAAGCTGTTACTGTTGGATTTGCGTGAACTGTGATTGTTACTTCCTCAGTTGTTTCACAGATTCCTCCGTCATATGTACCTGTTAAAGTATAGGTATGTGTTCCAATACCAGGTTCTAGATCTGTTGGAGCTACAATTTTAACGGGTTTATAGGGGTTGTAGGGATTCTTTCCCTATATTTTCCCTATAATTGATGATAGTAAAGATAAAACAAACTCCCATGTGAATCTTATACATAGTCGATCCTTAAAAAACAATGGGCTTTTTTTATATAACAATTTGTAACATTTAGGTATGACCTTTTATATAAACCTATACTAAAAACTATTTGTACGAATAAATATAACCGTCTACGAATAGACAATACCGAATAAATTTAGACACGTTAAAACCCTCTTTCATTGCTTTCTCTTGTAATAGTGCATAGTCATCTGTTGACACTTTAAACGATACAACAACATTCAGTTTGTATTGTGGTTTATCTTCATATTTCTTACATTTATCTTCAATTATTTTATTCATTTTTTTTGTTTTTTCTATTGCATCATAATGGGTAATAAAATCAATACGATTAAGCATAAAAAAAGCACCCACCAATTAAGATGAGTGCTAGTTTTTTGATTCTCTCCAAGATTAAGATATTAGACAGATGCGACAGAACCCAAGTGTGGTTACATGTAGACTTTTTTGCTTTTAATTACCACATCGTTCATGAATTAGAGTTTTCAATATCTCCCCATTTGATGCCTTGATTGTCATAAAGCCACTCCCAATCGAAATATCATCATAATCTTGTGCTTCATGTGTTACATTGATTTCGATGATGACTTTATATCCATCCGCTTCATAAACATCCTTATTGTCAAATATCTGATTCTTCTTCTCTTCGCTTTGATCTGGAGCAGCTTCCAACGCTTCAGGATATGGGAAGACGATAGCTTTTTCGTTTATGCTCATGTACAATTCCCCCGTCATATTATCGATAAAAGCATAGCTTTTTTGACTATCTTCTGTCAAATAGTAGTTACAACCAGCACCGCCGACTTCATTTCCAATTTCTTGTATGGTTAATTCGTCAACTTTTTTAGGGTTTGATGCATTAATCGAAAATGAGGTTAATAGAAGTAAAGCCAATGACATAAATGGTAAAACAAATAATTTTTTCATTTTTTTTTATTTTAAAGTTAAATTTCGGTTCTGTCGCGCCTCCAACTTACACAAAATATTTGATACTGTCGCATTAATTCTATTCAAAGTTAAGACACTTATCTTGGCAATCACAATTCTAAAGATCTGTTTAAACATCACCTTTTTCAAAAATCGATTATTCACAAGCTGCTTATTTCAAATTACGCTTTAGTTTTAGTTATCAAAATTTGGAATAACTTATGTTTAATCCAGATTTAATGAAATTAAGAGTGAATTAATTAAGGCGCCAATTTCTTTTTCAATCCCTTCCTTGACACTAATTGCTTTTGAATTTGTTTTTAAACTACCGTTTTTCTTGTATAAATAAGTCTCCGCACTATAATAACCTGAACCTGTAGAAACCTCAAAATCTCGGTATGTTATAGAAATTTGGTTGTCTCTTATGTCAAAAAGAAAAAAATACTTCAAATTTGACGAAGTATAATCAAAATGTATAGCATTGGATATTAATCCGTTGCCTTTAAACATTTCGTTTTCAATTTTCCCTGTTATTACTTCTGAAGGATTTGTATACATTCTTTGAATCCAATCATGAACACCTCTATATATAATCTGCATTTTTACCCTCGATAACTTTGACTTCAACAACTTCTGCTTCCCAAGTGACTTCGTTTGCATGAAGTCAGCATAAAGTGAACTTTTTAGTGCCTAAATTTAAGATAGAGGTTTAATCTTTACATTAACCTTTAAATCGACCATTAATGGCAAAATTAAAAAAAAAAACTGCTGATCGCGCCAAAACTGATAATAATCATACAATGAATCTATATTAACTATCAAAAGGTGTCATTCGCGGGTAAAAGACAAGTGAATAAGCCCGAATGATGAAATCCTTAGCTATTATTTTGAACCAACTTTTAGCGCACCAAATGAATGTTTCCTTGACCTTTAAATTTAGTACCGTTCGTGGCTGTACCGGTATAGGTAAAGAAATAGACTCCATCAGCGCATGGATCTCCGTTTGAATCCGTACCGTCCCATCCTTGCGTGATATCTGTGAATTCAAAGACTTTTATTCCCCAACGATTCACCACTACTGCGCTAAATTCATTAATGGCAATATTCGGAAAGAAGAACAGGTCGTTATTTTGATCTCCATTCGGCGTAAAAACATTCGGCGTAATTAAGACAGGTTGATCAAAAATTTGCAGATCCTTGCAAGTTGTATCTACACAACCGTTTTTATTAATTGCAACAAGGCATACATTATATGTTCCTGAATCTGGATAAGAACGATCAAACTGTTCAAAATAATCATCCGATAAAATCCAATCATAAGGGGGAATATCAAAATACCAATAGAACGTTGTATCTGAGAAAGGATCCGTTTCACTTGCAAAATTTTCTGATTGATTGATAAAGTTTACATCAACCACAGCTGTGCCTTGCAGATCTGCGTTGAGTTGGTCTGAAATCACATCAAAATCTGCTATAGGGTTCAATGAATCTAAAGTGATATAATCCACTAATTCACATCCATTTTGATCTGTTACGGTAATTTCATACACTCCTGGATTTAAGCCTCCCCAAGTAGAATTGTCTGTTGTAGAGAGATCTGCTAAATTCATCCATTCATAATCATAATCTGGTGTACCTCCATTGGCAGAAACATAAACTACCCCATTACCTGATTGGTAACTAAATAAGCGACACAAAGCTGGTTCAAAACCAAATTCAACCAATTCCAAAGCTGGTGGTTCATTTATGGTAAAATCAATCGCATGCGAGCATCCATTGGCATCATTAATGAGTAAGTTATAATCACCGGCACCGACATTTTCAATCGTATTTTCACCCAATCCATTTTCGTTGCCAGCGGGCAAAGGTGCCCAATAATAAGACAAGGCGTCGTATGGATCGGCGGGGTTAAAAACAGTATCTACCTCAACCATTCCAGTTAGATCACCAAAACAAAGTGGGTCTGTAATAATCAGTTCAGCATCCATAGGTTCTGGTTGACCGATAAAAATCGAATCCGAAAACGTACAAACCAAATCAGACACTGATATATAATACCAACCGGATTCTAAGCTATTTGCTGTATTCGAATTGTCTACATTAACTACTGCTCCATCCGCATCTGTTAATATATAGGTTATATCACCAGCGCCTCCAGATACGTTAACGGTAAAGGAACCATCATTAAATCCATAACAAGTTGGCTCATTAAAATAGACAATCATGGCACAGTTGGTATCCACCAACACTTCAATACACATCGTTGTATCGCAAGGTTCTATTTCAACGGTATAACAAATCTCCCAAACACCAGGACCAGCAATCAGCGGATCAAAAGCACCTGTTCCAGCATCAATACATGGTCCACAATCAGCCGACCATGTTCCTCCTCCCGGAGCTCCAGTCATGTAATCAATTCCATCTGCAGGATCATAAGGTCCCGCCGGATCAACACTGATATCAATAATTGGAGGTTCAGTAACCTCGACCGTTATTGAATCACGACAGCCGTTTTCATCAGTTACAATGAGCGTATAAGTTCCAGCCCCTAAACCATCAATATCAGGTGTTGTTTCCCCATTGCTCCATTCATAGCTAAATTCAGGAGTACCTTCGGATATATCGGTGACTATACTTCCATCATCATATCCAAAGCAAGACACATTGGTGACGGTTTCATCCAATTCTGGAGAATTGTATACACTAATCGTTGTTTCAATCGTATCACTCGAACAGCGGTAAACGACAATGAGCGATACGTCATATTCTCCATTCGCATCATACACGTGAATAGGACTTTCTTCTGTTGAAGTTTCCCCATCACCAAAATCCCAATAATAACTTTCAA